>Ga0079226_10003005_pt1 | contig 13001 bp, 13 predicted proteins | sample Poulit2014_FD_76345 | JGI IMG/M metagenome (GOLD analysis project Ga0079226, IMG submission 76345) | Agricultural soil microbial communities from Georgia to study Nitrogen management - Poultry litter 2014 | ecosystem: Environmental > Terrestrial > Soil > Agricultural land | place: USA: Georgia... | reverse complement strand
TTAACGAACATATTTTATATTCCTCTTACATAATATACCTTCTTTTTGGAAGGAATGCAATATGAACAGGCCAAAATGAGTCTGTCCGACTAGTTATTCTAAATAATATAATTAAAAAGTAACCGATATAAATTTTAAACTCCATTCAATTACCATACACATTTTCGCCGATTTTGAGCAGTTCATTTAGGATTTTATTTTGAACTACACATTTTCATCGATTTCGAGCAGTTCATTTTGGATTTTATTTTGAACTGCACTTTTTCGCCGATTTCGAGCAGTTCATTTCGATTTTTATTTTGAACTGCACATTTTCACCGATTTCGAGCAGTTCATTTAGGATTTTATTTTGAACTACACTTTTTCATCGATTTAGAGCAGTTCATTTTGGATTTTATTTTAAACTGCACTTTTTCGCCGATTTTGAGCAGTTCATTTCGATTTTTATTTTGAACTGCACTTTTTCGCCGATTTTGAGCAGTTCATTTCGAATTTTATTTTGAACTGCACTTTTTCGCCGATTTCGAGCAGTTCATTTAGGATTTTATTTTGAACTACACTTTTTCACCGATTTCGAGCAGTTCATTTTGGATTTTATTTTGAACTGCACTTTTTCACCGATTTTGAGCAGTTCATTTTGATTTTTATTTTGAACTGCACATTTTCACCGATTTCGAGCAGTTCATTTTGTATTTTATTTTGAACTACACTTTTTCACCGATTTGGAGCATAAAACACTGATTGATGAGGACTCGCAAAACGTTAATATATGTGCTTAGGAGGAATTTGTGTTAGATGTAAAAAGCAATAGACAAGCTTCACATCCTATATTGAAATTTTCAAAAATAGAATGCAAAGCTTAGTCTTATTCACTCTGACGTCACCTTTTTTAAACAACGACTTTGATTAAGTTACTTTTCACTTTAAGAAAAAGTAATGACACCGAAAATTGGTTCAAAAAAAATAAAAATTAATGTTGCATTGGATTTTGTGCTTGTCCGAAACTATTTACAATCGTTTGCATATCTTGCGGTGCCAATTGGGGTACCTCATAATATTGCTGCTCATTTTGATATAAATAAACTTCATAACCCATTTCTATCACATTCGGGATACTGTCAGCAAAAATTCTCCGTAATACCGGATGAGTTGCCTCTAGAGCAGCAAGCGTAAATTCCGAAGCAATTGATTTAAGATGCCCAAGAACAGCGCTCGAAATACATTCGTCATTAAGTTCATTAACTGACTGAATCGGTGTTTTTGGAGAACGAGGTTTCATACCGAACGTCGTTTTCGTATTTTGTTGTTCCATTAAATACGTTTGTGTTTTAACCGCTGGATCTTTCCCCGACTTCATCGTATCGATGATCGTGTTATAAATTTGTGTTAAAGCTGACTTTTGACGCTGCATAATACTCTTCAAACGAGCATCTTGAACAAACCCATCATAAATGACGAAATGCTCAATCCCACCTATAAGCGTACCAATCGCCTCATCGGCATCTAGTAATTCATGCGCACCAAATTGCTGGGCCAATGGCATCTGAGTACTTGGCTGTTGACCTTGTTGGTTACTTTGTTGAACCATATTTATTCCTCCTTAAGTAATTGTTCGTGTACTATTTTTCGCATATAAAAGAAAATTATACAAAAAGCATACAGCGAAAATTAACTGGAGGGGAATCTTAGAGCCGAAGTTGTTATGCTATGTAAATGACCGCGCCTTTTACTTGAACATTCTTTATCTACGTTAAAATGCATTTTTATTTAGTAATCCGATTTAATTGTGTTACCCTTTATAGTATGTGAAATAATCGGAGAATAAAATTTTGTAGGCAACTTGATAGGGTGATGATTTTGAAGAAGCATGAACTTTTACATATTCCAAACTGGATTGCGGGACTTCAGTGGTTCTTTTTTATTTTTGCAAATATTATCGTCATTCCGATTACGGTAGGTGAAGCGTTTGAATTATCCCCAACAGCGATATCTTCGATGATTCAATTTTCGTTTATCGTGACCGGTCTTGCGTGTATGATTCAGGCGTTTATTGGACATCATCGTCCGGTTTTAGAAGGACAGTCGGGGTTATGGTGGGGAATTTTTTTGACACTCGTTACAACAGCGACGGCACAAGGGATGCCGTTGCATGTACTCGGAGGAAGTTTAGCACTAGGTGTCATCATTTCAGGAGCTATGACGATTCTTATTGGGGCAATCGGTCTCGGCCCTTTTTTTGCAAGACTATTCAAACCAGGTGTCATGGGTGTATTTGTATTACTACTGGGCTTTACCCTTATTCAAATATTTTTAAAAGGAATGCTCGGACTCCCATTTGGAGGAACGGACGAAGGAGCATTAATCGATTTACCAGTCGCCTCACTCGCCATTTTTATTGCTCTCTTAGTGATGGTCATTAGTATAAAATCACCCGCTCGGATTAGAAGTTACGCATTATTAATCGGAATGGTGTTAGGATGGCTCTTACATTATTTAATTTTTGGATCTGAAGCGAGTGACAATGGAGGCAGTACGTCGTATATGCTGTTTCCACTAGGTCCCTTAACTTGGGACACAGGCGTCGTTTTAACCGCAGTTCTCGCTGGATTGTTAAATTTAACGAATACATTTGGGGCGCTAAAAGGGTCGGATGTGTTTTACGATCAACCGACGACGAATAAACAATATGGTGCATCATTAGCGATCACTGGTGCAGCGAATGTAGCATCGGGATTTTTTGGACTCGTTCCTTACGCGCCTTACGTTTCATCGATAGGGTTTTTACGTCAAACAGGCATTTATGATCGGCTACCGTTTTTCATTGGAAGCTTTCTCTTCTTTTTAATGGGAATTATTCCACCGGTAGGTTCATTTTTCACGTTGCTACCATTAAGTATCGGAAGTGCCGTTCTATTTGTCGCGTATTTACAATTGTTTTTATCGTCATTTGATTTTTTAAAACAAATTACATTACATAGTACGAATGTGTATCGGGTTGCGATTCCAATATTCGTCGGCGGGATGATTATGACATTTCCACCGAGCTATTTTGCGTCGTTTCCAGTTATGTTACAACCATTTTTAAGCAATGGCTTACTCGTAGGTATCGTTTTAGCAGTTATTTTAGAAAATATTATTGACTGGGAAAAAGTAACGTAGAGAAGATTGGTGAATGATTAAGTAGTCGAAATATAGTGAGTTTGATAAACCACTGCCCTTAGCGTTATGGGAGTTTTTGCGCTATGTGCAGTGGTTGATTTAATTGATTTCGATATTGTGAAAATTGCTGAACTATGGACTTCCTTTTTTACGGACTATTTTACAATTGTCCTTGAATATTCATTAGTGGATAAAAAATAATTAATAAAATGATTGACATCTCCGTGTATTAATCATATAATACGCATATAGTGTACTAAGTGAATAATACATGGCGACCCAATGCATGTGGCGAAATTTATTACATGGCGGTTCATTGTATTGAATTTAATGTAAAAGGACTTATATTTTGAGGTTTCAATCACATATCTTGATGGCAAGGCTCTTTATTGTGTATTAACTGCTTGGTCTCTATGTTAAAACTGTTTCTTATAAGTGTATGAGTTTTTTTATTTTGACTGTATTAAATACATCATACACAAGTTAAAAACTAAATACCCTTTTAATGAAATAAAATATAAATAAGTATGGTGGTTTTCCAAAAAATTGGATTCAAAGTGTGCATGGAATGAAGACGGATAGCAGAATTTCGCATGGATGAACACGAATGCAGCTGATGCTAAATGAATCATTTCAATGTCATACACGTGATATACCACTTTTGGAGAAGGATAAAAAATACAGTTAAAAAATGGAATGGTCGAAAAATGCCCTATAAAAAATGCACAGGCAAAACCAAACAAACAGCAATTCAGAAAAGCGTCAGCAAAAAAAGTGAGGTGATTTGATGAAATTCGAAATTGATAGCCGTTCTCCCGTATACATTCAAGTAACTCGGTATTTTAAGGAACAGATTGCGAGTGGTCAACTTGAAATGGGAGAGGTAATTCCTTCCCGGCGAGAACTTGCTGCAACGTTGAAAATTAATCCAAATACAGTCCAGCGAGCATACAAGGAAATGGAGGAAGTCGGTTTGATTTATACGGATGGCAATATGCCGAGTAAAGTAACACGAGATGAACAGGTAATTAAGCAAGTACGTGAAGAATTAGTCACGTCTGCATTAGATAAATTTGTCGTCACGATAAGAAATTTGCACATACCTTTAGATGATATTTTACCACTTTTACAAAAAAGTTATGACAGAGCAACTCAATTAGAACGGCAAAAATTAACTGATGGTCAGGCGGATCATCAGAATGAGAATGTAGAGGAGGGTAGACAATGATTGAAGTTAAACAAATTAAAAAATCGTTTACGCATAAACAGGTTTTACGGGATGTTTCGTTTACAGCGAAAAAAGGTGAAATCACATGTTTAATTGGTGTAAATGGTGTCGGGAAAACGACGATTTTAAATGCAATTATGGGGTTAACACCAATTAATAGTGGCGAAATTTTAATCAATGGAAGTAAACTGACAAAAAACACCTATGAACAAGTCGCATATATACCCGATGCGATTACGATGTTACCGCAAATGGAAATAAAAGATACATTTGAATTTATGGCTGATTTTTATGATTCGTGGAATGAAGGTAGAGCGAACGAAATGCTATCTTTTTTCAGATTAGGTCTAGAGGAAAGAATTTCAAACTTATCAAAAGGGAACAAAATGAAAATAAATCTATTATTAGGCTTGGCCCTCGATGTTGACTTTGTTCTCATGGATGAACCATTTTCAGGTATCGATGTTTTCAGTCGTGAACAAATTACGAATGTTTTCTCATCACATTTAATCGAAGATCGAGGAGTTATTATTACGACGCACGAGATAAGCGATATCGAACATTTAATTGATCAGGCAATTATTTTAGACCATGGAGTTGTTATTAAATCGTTTTACCCGGAACAGGTACGTGAAGAAGAAGGTAAATCAATTATTGACGTGATGAAGGAGGTTATTGAATTATGAAAAACTTCATCAAACTGCTAAACTTTGAATTTAATCGTTTCATCAAATTATATATAAGTATGTTAGTCATTATATTTATCGTGCAACTTGGTTCGGTTCTAATACAAGCGACGAGTTATATGGTATTAGTTAAAGATGTGACAAAAGGTGGGCGCGTTTCACCGGAACAATTTTTAGATGAATATTGGCCATTTTCGATTATCGATGTCATCTATTCGATTGGATTTTTAGCACCAATCGCACTTGGCGTCGTAGGGTTACTATTTTACATGTTTTTCATTTGGTACCGTGATTGGTTTTCACGTAATACGTTTATTTTTCGGTTATTAATGTTACCGACGAGCCGAATGAATATTTATTTTGCAAAATTAACGACGATTATGTTGACGGTGCTTGGTATGGTTGCATTTCAACTAATTTTCATTTCGATTTACAAACAAATAATTAAGTGGATTGTACCAGTCGTCTATCGGGTAGATATACAAACGGGTATGCTCGTTTCAGTGGCAGAATATGTCAATATTATTATTCCTGATTATCTAAGTGGTTTTTTCATTGCCTATGGATTAGGTTTAACCTTCGTCATAGTTGTATTCACGGCAATTTTATTCGAAAGAAGTTTTAAAATAATAGGTGCCATCATCGGGATTGTTTATGCCGGCCTTGCGTTCGGATTGTTTATCTTACCGTTTATGATACAATTCTTATTTTTTGATACATTTTATTTATATTCGGATGAAATGTTTTACTTACAAACCGTTTTAGTCATTATTATTATCGGAGTTTCTTTATGGATTAGTCATTTCTTATTAAATAAAAAGGTGACCGTGTAAAGGAGGGAATTCATTGAAAAAGTATAGTAAATTAACGATTCTGGTTCTCGTTATCATCATCACACTTTCTACTTTTTATCTGCAGATGGGAAACGTAACGAGTTCATTTGCGCAATATGAAATAAAAACGGTCGAAGGCGACGAGTCAATGATTGAAAATGTGGTTGTCAAAGGGGATTATTACGCATCGTATGTGAATTACGAACAATTTAAACTGACAAAAGATGGGACTCACTATTTGCGAGATGAGCCTTTCCTTAAACGTCTAGATGGATATTATGTGTCAGATCAAGTGGCACAGCTACAAAATGGAAATCGAAAGTTCATGCGAATGAAAAATAGTGAAGTAAACACATACTTTGAAACCGATGATCTCATTATTTCTGCGGAGATCCCTTATACGCGATGGGGGACATTCAAAGGACATCTTGAACTTGAAACATACAATCGACAAACGAACGAACAAAACACATATGAAATTGAGGCACCGGACCTACTCGATTACGCCATGGTTGAAAAGATGTACATGAATGAAGATAAATTATATATTCCGGTTATCAATATGGAATACGACATAGATACGGATGAGGAAGTAACGAGGTTATCTGTATTTGTCTTCGATTTTACGGAAAAAACGTTAGTCGATTCGTTTGATGTGACATTATCTGACGCGAATTATTATTCAGATTTCACGGAAATTTTCGTCAATGATGAAAACAATCCAACAGAAATGGTAATAACTGGCGTGTTCATTGATTATGAAGAGTTGGAAGAAACAACTGAAGATGAGGGTACTCCTGACGAAAATGAAGAATTTCGCGAATACGTTGAATTAACAGTCATTAAAAAGATTGATTTACAAACGAATGAGGTTTCTGATATTGAGATTACTGATGGAATCAAAAATGGAGTACCGATCGCTTTTAATGGGACGGAAATTATTTTTGCTAACGCAGAGGGTAACAATCTTGTTTACTCGACGTTTAATATAGAAACAGGAGAAATGGCTGAAAAACTTAAAGTTGAAACGAATGTAGAATTTGTATCGATGTGGGATTTTGAAGGAAACATCATCGATGATCGAAAAGTATATACACTAATTAATAATGAATACGAAAGTTCAGCGACACTTGTTGTTATCGACATCGACACAAACGAGTTATTGTATCAAGGTACAATTGAAGGAGATTCCCAACGTCGAATTAGTAAAGATGAGTCGCAAGTATATTTTCATACATTAGAAGTGAATGATTTGTAAACGGGAGTATATGGTACGTCCGGGTTGATTTTTTTCGTGAATGAAAATGCGAAATTACGAGGGAATAGATTGATGAAAAGAAAAGATCACTATTTAAATTAGAACGATGCATGGGATAGTTTATGATATAAAAAGAGGCGAAAAAATGAAAAAATATTTGCTCATCATTGTCGTAGTCTTGTTAATGGCAACCGGCTGTCAACTGGCAACACTATCGATCATTGAAGTGGAAAATGCACCAGACATTTCAGCCAAGAGTATCGACCCAACAGCTAAGCTTCAATTAATTAATGATGGAACGAAGCATAAGTACATTATTTATCAAGCTAATAGCGAAATTGATGCAAGTGTTGAAGCAGAAAATAATGTGGTCAAGATAAACTTAGATAAACGCAATGAAACGGAAGGTGACCCACAACAACATATATATTATTTAACAACAGAAGACAAACATGATACGATTCAAGTTTTCGCTGATGGCATCGAAATTCCGTTTAACAACGTTACGAGTAAATAAAGAGTTAGAAGACCATGAAACTTAACCGTGTTATGAGCAAATAGAGTATTAAATTGTAGCGAAAACTCCATTGAATAACTTTATCGAGTAAATATCACAACTAACAGCATTTATAGTAGTGAGAAAATTAAGCAGGATTGCACAAGATGTACGTTTATGTGTAATCCTGTTTTCCTTTTTGAGAAAACCGCTAATTTGGGTTAAAGTGAAAGGTTTTCCTCTGTAGGTTGTAGAACTTCTCGGACTCATAAACCGCAGTTGACTACGTTTAATCGACCGCGTTTTCATATATACGTTTTAGCTGTCCATCCAGTTTCTCAGTATGGACAATTCGTGCTTCTCGGATATATTCCTTTCCCGCTACAAATAATAACAAAACGGGTGCAGCGAACACGGAATATTGTCCTGCAGCTTTCGGAACTTTTGACGAGTCAATGTGTGCCGCCTTTATCTTCGGATATTTATTTAACATTTTCTCAATTTGTGGTTGTAAACCATGACACACACTACAATTTGGTGTTGTAAAATATAAAAATGCTAATTCGTTTTGCGCAATAAAGGCATTTACATCTCCTAGTGTCGTTAAATTTTGAAAAGTATCCATTGATTTACCTCCCCAATTAAATAAACTATATTTCGTCGAAACGTCATTTATGGTGATGATTAATCTTATTATACTTCTTATTTGGCCGATTAAACTATCAATGTGCTTTTGTAAAGAGATTTTTGGTGTGCGATTCTGGCTCGGATTTGAAGGAGAAATTCAATAGGATTTTTGTGAAATAATGAAGGTGGAAAGCAAATCAGGATAACTGACTTCAAAAAACTACCTCTTCCGAATTAAGTAACAGTTTTTAAAAAATTATTCGCTGGAAAGGTCATTGTAGGAGGGCGTTCGGAGTAAGCGGCAAGCAAAAAAGATGACCTTTATAAAAACATTGCTTATCATTTATAGATGTATACATAGGAGCGTATGTCAAAAAGAATAGGAGAGAAATGAATGCAGGGAGAAAAGGGAATACGATACTTCCCAATTGCACTATTTGCAAGCGTGATGGGTGTCTCAGGCGTTGCCATTTCAGTGCGTTTAATTGAGGAAGTTTATGTGATGACAAATATTGCATCAAATGTAATTATGACTATTGCATCGCTTATGTTTGTCGTAAATATGTTCATGCTATTTTTTCGGCTGATCAATTATCGAGATGATGTTAAAAAAGACTTCAATCACCCAGTGCGGATGAATTTTTTTGGTGCAATCTCAATTAGTTTACTATTGCTCGGCGCACTATATTACGATGTGAATACTACGTTATCATTCTATGTTTGGTTAGCGGGGACAATTGTTCAATTTATTTTAACCTTACTCATTTTAACAAAACTCATTTGGGTTCATGAATTTAAACTAGCCCAATTTAATCCTACTTGGTTTATTCCTATCGTCGGTAACATTGTCGTTCCCGTTATAGGTTGGAAGCATGCATCACCGATGGTTAATTGGATGTTTTTTGGAATCGGCATCGTATTTAGTATTATTTATTTTACGATATTTATGAATCGCATATTTTTTCAGCCATCAATTCCACGAAAATTAACACCGACACTTTTTATATTGCTAGCACCTCCAGGCATTGGAGTTGTCTCGTATCTGAATTTAACAGGCAAAGTTGATGTTTTTGCGTTGATCATGTTTGGATTTGCGTTTTATTTAGGACTGTTATTTTTATTTCAAATACGTCGTTACCTATCGACCCCTTTTTTCGTTTCATGGTGGGCATTTCTCTTCCCGAGCGCCGCAATAACGAATGCCACGATTAGGATTCATGAACATACGGGAGAGGCATTTTTATTTTGGATTTATCATTTGCAAATTGTAGGACTTATTTTATTAACGATTTATTTATTAGTAAAAACAATCGGGCTTGCTGTGGGTGGCCAACTTTGCGTTAAAGAGGACTAGAGGTTGGGTGTGGGTAATCAAAATCGTAATGATGGAAAATAAAGCTGTTTATAAACGCGAAGGATGAAATTAGAATTGAATTCGAAAATAAAAACCACGGACGAGAGAAAGACAAAAAAACCTCCACGATAGCAGAAAAGTGAAATTATTTCTTACTACGTAGAGGTTATATAACGAACAAAGGCGAGATGATTAAACAATAAAATTAATGCTCGCCTTTGCTCGCCTTTTTTCGGGAGTTTTCGTCTATTAAATCACTTTCGTAATATAATACACGTTATGGGTTGAACGCACATATACTAACAGTACATTATTTCGAAAATTACTATTTTTAGTAAAATGAATGCTATAAGCTAAAAATTAATATTCTTCATCTCGTGTTCTAGCGCGTACTGGTGTAATTGGATCGAGACAAGTGATGCCACAGAAGCAGCGTAAATCTACTGTAATACAAATACCTGTTGCTTTGAAGTTTTCAATATTTCCGCTAAAGTGATGACAAATTCCTTTTGAGCAACAAGATGATCCACCATCGCCACCACCAGAAACTGGCTTTCCTCCGCCACCAGAAACTGGCTTCAAGATTTCTAGTAACACACAGTGATTGCTACCTCTTACAAAGTTTTTAACACGGAATACTGGTGATTCGACACAGTGGAACTTTCCACGCTTGCGATGGAATCCGCTGCCGATAAAAGGTTTGCAAGTGTCTTGGCAGTATAACATAAATGGAATCGTAGTATGACGTGGTCTGCGACGAGTTGGTTCGAAATCAGCTAATAAATCTGCAACTGACCGGTCGCAACTCGTTACACAAGTGTCTTCCTCTGATTCAACAGCACGATGTTGTGCTTTAACAATATTTCTAACGATATCTGTGATACACTCACCTGTCCCTTGAACGGAAGGTGAACCTCCATTATTATAGTTTCCTCCACAGCTCATTGACGAAACATCTCCTTTCAAATATTTATTTGATTCAATAACACTATATGTAGGTTTATGTAAGAAGGTTGTTTAATCGTCTATTTTTGTATAAAAATGGTGTTCTACCTAAGGAACATATGGAATCTTCGTCAAAGATAGCTTAAATACCATACAATTATGGATATTTTAAACGATATGTCGAGTATTTCCCGGGAAATAACCGAAAAGGTGAGAAATTGCGACGTGAAAATATTGTGGAATATTACTAGGGATTATGGGAAATTGCGACGTGGAATATTCTAAGGATTATGGGAAATTGCGATGTAAAAATATTGTGGAATATTACTAGGGGTATGGTTTTTTAGGTAATGTGATAAGTTTGATGCGGGTTTTTACGGGGGGGTGTACTTAAAGAGAAGTGGGGTCTTTTTTTTAATGAGTTCGGAATTGGAAATATCAGAAGAAATGATTTGAGTGATAAGATCCATTCGCTGTCTGCATGAGTTTGTATGTTCCTCTGCATTAATTTATTTTTCGACAGTAATATCTGGATTCACCTTTTGTAACTGCTCGATAAAGTGATTAGCATTTACAGGCGAAATTTGGATTGATTCATAGTGACCATAGTTGATTTCCAATCGCTCCATCGATAAAGCCGCGCTCGCTAAAGGGCTTTTTATTTTGCGTATTACCGTAATTTCCTCAATATTAATTTCCCTTTTATAAGGACCAAGCCTGACAGATAAGACTTTTTCAGTTACTGTATAACGGCTCCCAAACCAAATCCATGCAAATAAACCTATTAAACAGGGCATCAAAATAATAACAATCCATTCGCGAGATATAATAGCTGAAAATAAACTGACGATAAACAGTGAAAATGAACTATAAAAGATACATCGGTAAAGTAAATCTTTTTGCGATTTGAAAATCATCGAGCAACCCCCTTAAACGATTGAATGTACAGCAGCATTTAGTGGACGAGAGGCAACGGTATCACGATAGTAATGGGCTTGGAATTTAAGTTTATTATCCTTAAAACTCACGTTTTGAAATTCCATCACAAAATGAAATGATTAAAATGCAACAATTATATTAACAATATAAATCATGAGTGGAATCGTCATTAATGCGATAATCGTTGAAACCACTGTCGTCATCGCACCCATCTCTTCATCTGCGGAAAACTTTGCAAATAAAATGGAGGCGAGAGTGATCGTCGGCATCATTGATTGGATTACAATCGTTTGAATGACAACTACATCAACATGGAAAAGTAACACAAAAAACGCCACTGATAAAGGAACAATAAATAACTTCACAACAAGTGGAATCCACATTTGGCGCGTTGCATTACTTACTCGTGAACGCTGTAAATTCATAATAATAGTCCCAATGTAAAACATCGCAAGTGGAGCTGCCAGTGCCGCCAAATAATCGAACAACTCAATAAATAAACTCGGTGGTTTCACATGGAAATATGCAGCGGAAAGCCCGAGTACAATCGCCATCATTGGGATATTGATCATTTCCTTTAACGTACGAAAACGAAATTGCTTTTTTTCCTGTAATAAAAATACACCGACAGTCCAAATCGTAAAATCAACCCCAGCATCAAAAATCGCCGCATATAGCGCCCCCTCAGGGCCAAACAAAACAGCGCATAACGGAATCCCGATAAATCCAGTGTTCCCCAGCCCGGAAAGAATAGCAAGTTCATTTTTATTTGTAGCCTGTCGGTAAAAAACAAATGCAAACAGATACCCTAATCCTATCCCAAATAAAGTAATCGCAACCGAGACAATAAAAACAAATATAATTAATTTAAATCGATATGCTGACATATCTACGCTAAAAATACTAGATAAAATAATAGCCGGAATCGCAGCATTAACTATCAAACTAATAAACATTGAGCGTGTATCATCATTAAAAGGAAATGTACGAGCCAATAAAGCCCCAATTAAAATAAACAAACCAATTAACGCAATCGTTTGAAAAACAGCACTCATTTCCATTTTCGTTCCTCCACTCCACTCAATGAAACATTTTACGCAGCTAGTAATCTAATTCCAAACTTGGGAATTTGTCCACGATAGATGGCATTTATTATAAGATAAAATCCAATTCACCATATACTATAGCCTTGAAACGACTAACTGACAAACAATTGTTATAGTAATCTTACTTGGATGAGCTGGATATATCTAGATTGTATTTTAAGTGAGAATTTGTGATTGAACACTTGGATTAAGATAGCCGTAAATCCAAAATGAACTGCTCGAAATCGGGGGGAGAAGTGTAGTTCAAAATAAAATCCGAAATGAACTGCTCAAAACCGATGAAAAAGTGCAGTTCAAAATAAAAATCGAAATGAACTGCTCGTAATCGATGAAAAAGTGTAGTTCAAAATAAAAATCAAAATGAACTGCT
>Ga0079226_10003003_pt1 | contig 13008 bp, 14 predicted proteins | sample Poulit2014_FD_76345 | JGI IMG/M metagenome (GOLD analysis project Ga0079226, IMG submission 76345) | Agricultural soil microbial communities from Georgia to study Nitrogen management - Poultry litter 2014 | ecosystem: Environmental > Terrestrial > Soil > Agricultural land | place: USA: Georgia... | reverse complement strand
TGAAGCTCAAGGAAGCGTCCGACGCCATAGCCAGACTCGTCAAGTCATGAGGGGAACGTCATGAGCATGATTGGACGCGCGCTGCGATCCACACTCGACACCAGCGAGATCAGCGTGTCCGTGAGTCGCTGCTGCAACGCCGTGAGATGGGTCATCATCGCGACCACGAGGAAGAGCAAGAGCCGCCGATAGCGGTCGGCCTTGTCTTCGTTCCCCGGCATCACGAGAGCGCTGGGCCGACATGACATGTTACGACGCCTTGATTGCTCGGACACGCACCATCCATCGTCCGATTGGTCCAGTCGCCTACGACTGTGTGAAGATCATTGTCGTCCGGTCGGGGTCGGCGATCTTGTTCAGCGAATTTGGGGAACGACCAATCAGGCCCGGTGACGTGGTGCTGCTGGGCGCGAACGTGCTGTGCGGGTCGGAGCCGGAAGGCCACGTCACGGTCACGACGATCTACGCCGACACCGACTTCCTGCTCGATCAGCTGTTCTGGCAGCACGCCGATGTGCTCCGGGACCGTCTCGATGCGCAGGGGTTCGCTGACACGATCTACACCGAACCGGCGCAGGTACTTCGCCTCGGCGAGGATCGGGCGGGGATGTTGATGCCCTGGTTGGATGAACTCGTCGCGCTCAGCGTCGATGGCGTCTACCGGGAGCGTTTCCATCGGATGCAGGCGCTCTGGCACGCGGTCATCGACCAGATCTCGCCGTTCATCCGTATCACCCCCTACCGGACATCGCCGCACCAGCGGGCACGGCTCCGACCCACGCTGCCCAGGGACCGCCGATTCACACCGCTTCGGGCTGAAGCGCGACAGGTGCGCGATGCCCTGCAAAGCGATATCGCTCGGGGTTGGACATTGCCGGAGCTGGCGGGCATGGTGCATCTGTCCACGAAGCAACTCAGCCGCGTGTTCACGGACGCCTACGGCAAGACCCCATTGACGTATCTGACGATGCTGCGGGTCGAGGAGATGGCCCGCCTGCTGCGGGAGACCGACCTGACGATCGAACAGACGGGTCGGCGAGTCGGGTGGCGCTCCCGCAATCGCGCCTCAGCGGCGTTCCGCGAGTGCGTCGGAATCACTCCGAGCCGATACCGCGACATGAGGTCCGCAGACAGCAGTATGCCCACGTTTGAGACGTCGCTGCCCACCTAAACGACGCCATCCCGGGTCGTCACGTCCGCGGTGCTGGCAGGGCTGGTAGGCCGTTGTCTTACGTCAGGTGCCTCCGCGTTCCTGACGGCCAACTTACCGCTCTTCTGTTTGCTGACCGTCTCGACTCTCCGGATACACCTGGCTCACCTCGCAGGTGCAGGACCAGCCGCCCACACCCCAGGTGGCTGGGTCTACCGGGAGGAGGCCGAACGATGGCGACGAGGCAAGAGGAAGCCCGCAAGAAGCGGGAAGCGAAGCTCGACGAGCTCCACGAGCGCCTGACCGGCGCGGTCGAACAGCTCGTTACGGGTGAGGACTGGGCCGAGATGCTCCGGTTCGCCGCGAAGTTCCGGTCCCGCTCGTTCAACAACGTTCTGCTGATCTGGGAACAGCACGCGGCGAACTTCGAGGCCGGCCGGGTGCCCGAGCCGTTCCCGACCTACGTCGCCGGCTACCGGCAGTGGCAGCAGCTCGGCCGGCAGGTGGACAAAGGTCAGCCCGGCTACCAGATTCTCGCCCCCGTCACCGGGCGGTTCGCGTCGGCGAACCCGTCGGACCCGAACTCCTGGTATCGCCTCGGTCGGGGTGAGAAGCCGAAACCGGGCGAGGTGGTGCGCTCGCGGATGGTCGGGGCGAAGCCGGCCTATGTATGGGATGTCTCGCAGACCACGGGCGATCCGCTCCCTGAGACGCCATCGCCGGTGCTGCTCGTGGGTGAGGCGCCGGAGGGGTTGTGGGAGGGGCTGGCCGGGCAGGTCGAGGCGGCGGGGCCGACGCTGATGCGGGTGCCGCACGAGGGCATGATCGATGGCGCGAACGGCAGGACCGACTTCGAGGCGAAGACGGTTGCGGTGCGGGAGAACATGGACCCCGCCGCGCAGGTGAAGACTCTCGCGCACGAGCTCGCCCATGTGCTGATGCACGACCCGGATTCCGAGGATGCCCGTCAGCATCGCGGGATCGCCGAGGTCGAGGCCGAGTCCGTGGCGTTGATGGTCGGTGCTGCCCACGGAATGGACACCACCGAGTACACGATCCCGTACGTCGCCGGATGGGCCGCGAACGTCGACGGCAAGGAGCCGGTCGAGGTGGTGCAGGCCACCGGGGAGAGGGTACGTAAGACCGCCGCCGGCATCCTCGATCAGCTCGACACGACCCAGGTGCCCGATGGCACCCCGCCGGGCCTGAGCCGCGACGCTGCGACCCGGCAGAGCCCGGCGCAGGACGCCCCGGCCCGCGCTGCCGAGCCGTCGCCGGCGCGACGGGCGGCACCGGAGCCTGACCGTGGGCGGCGCGGGATCGAAGGGCGGGGGCTGTGATGAGCGGCCGGAACCGGTTCACCGCCGCGCTGCGGCAGATGGATGCCTCCTGGCCGCTGCCGGAGGCGGCGGTGCTGTTCGCCCGCGCCGGGGTGCCGGTGTTCCCGTGCGCGCCGGGCGGGAAGCAGCCGATCACCCGCCGCGGCTTCCATGACGCGACCACGGATGTGGCGCAGGTGGAGGCGTGGTGGGCGCGGTTCCCGGCGGCGAACATCGGGATGCCCACCGGCGCCGCCTCCGGCGTGGTTGTCGTGGACGTCGATGTGCACGGCGTCAACGGTTACGACGCCTTCACCCGCGCGCGCCGGGCCGGGCTGGTGGACGGGTGGGAGACGCTGGTGCGCTCACCGACCGGCGGCCTACACATCTACTACCCGGCCGCCCCCGGCGGTGAGCAACCGTCGTGGCAGGCCGGGAAAGCGGGGATCGACTTCCGCGGCGATCGCGGCTACATCATCGTGCCGCCCTCGCGACGCCGCATCGACGGCCAGCACGTGCTCTACAACCCGACGGCCTTCGCCCCGACCGACAGCCGGACACTGGAGGCCGGCCGGCTACGGGACTTCCTCGATCCGAAGCCGCCGCCCCGCCCACGCCGGACAGGGCCGACGGCGGCGCCGGAGGCGATGGCGGACCGGTTGGCGGCGTGGGTGGCGCGCCGACAGGAGGGCGAGCGCAACGCCGGCTTGTTCTGGGCGGCGTGCAAGCTCGCCGAGAACGGCCTGCCCCGAGACGACGCCCTCGACGTGCTGCAGGCCGCCGCCGCGCACGCCGGGCTGGGCGAGCGAGAGATCACCACGACCGTCCGCTCCGCCTACCGCGCCGTCGGCACCGCACCGCCCACGGCCACAGGTGCCGGGTCGCGGTTCGGGGCCTCGCGTCCCGTCGTGCGGGCGGCGCCGGCCAGGGGGCTGGGATGAGCACGCGGGCCGGGCGTCGGTGGGCGGTGGTCGCGGCCGCGTCGGGCACGGTGCTGATCGGCGCCGGCGCATTCTGGCTCAGCTTCGTCGCGCTGGCCGATCTGGCGGTGCGCTCGGGCATCGTCGCCGGGCAGGCGTGGATATGGCCGCTGCTGGTGGACGGGCTGATCGTGGTCGCCACCGTCGCCGTCGTCGCCCTCGACGGGCATCGGGCGGCCTGGTATCCGTGGACGCTGCTGATCGCCGGCGCGGGCATGTCGGTGACCGCGAACGCCGCCCACGCACTGGTGACCGCCGAGGCGTCCGTGCCGGGGGTGCTCGCGGCTACGGTCGCGGCCGTTCCACCGCTGGTGCTGCTGGCCAGCACCCACCTGACCGTCGTCCTCACCCGCCCGGCCACACCCACCGAGCAGGCCCCGGTGCAGGAAGCCGCTGTGCTGAGCGCCGACCCGAGTGCGCAGACCGGCGACGCTCAACGGCTGGCGCTGCCGGAGCGGTCTGCGCCCGCGGTCGACGCTGAGCCCGAGGCTCCGACAGGCCGGCCGCCCAGGCCTGCCACCGATTCGATCCCCGCGGTGCCGACCGGACCCGAACCGGAGCCGGCGCACGAGCCCACCACAGAGCCACCGGCCCCACCGGAGCCGGATACCTCGGATGAAGCCAGCACCCGCCCCGCACCTGCACAGGATGCACGCCCCGCACCCGTCTCAAGGGCCGCCGGTTCGGTCCCGGATCGACGTGCGCGAGCTGCGGCGCTGCGGGAGGCGGGCTGGTCGAACAAGCAGATCGCCCGCGAGCTCGGAGTGCACGCCTCGACCGTGGGCCGCTGGTTTCCGCGCCCCACCGGCAGCAGCGGCGAGTCAGAAACCCCAATGAAGGAAGACAAGGAGAAGGATCATGAACCCGAACGAGCATGACCACGAGCACGCGGCACGGCGTGAGACGCCGCAGGCGACACGCCCCGAGCCTGCGGAACGGGCGATGGCGCCGGATGCGATCGCCGCCGCCGATGTCGACCGCACGACCAGCCCGGACGCGGAGCGCGCTGATCCCGATCCGGCGTTGCGGAAGGCGCGCGGGGTGGACTGGGTGCGTTCCTCGGACCTGCTCGCCCGCGGCAGCGGGGTCGCCTCGCGCCTGGCGATCGACTTCGAGGCGAACCTGGCGCACAAGGCCCATGACCCCCTGGCCCGCGGGGCCAAGCGGCTGGCCCAGCGGACGCGGGAGCTGCCGCCGGTCTCGGCGTTCGGCCGCAGCACCGGCCACGACGGCGCTGGGCGTGGCCCGGTCGGGATGAGCTGAGGTGATCGGCGATGACCACGATCACCGATGCACCGGATGCCGGGGCGGGTGCGTGCACCTGCTTGCCAGGAGGTGCCGAGACCATGACGACGAACACCACGAATACTGCCGGCCCGGAGTACGTGTCCGGTGCCGGGCTGCGCGCTCTGTTGCGGCGACTGCACGCGGCCGGGGATCGGGCGTGGGCCGATGATCCGGTCGCCGCGGAGCTGATGCGGTTCTGCGCGGAGAAGTACGGCGCGTTGGCCCGCAAGCACTCGTTGGACCCGTGGGAGGCCGCCAGCGCGGCGTTCGATGTGATGCGTACCAGGTCGGCCAGGGAGGCGCATGACCCGTGGGGCGTGGTCACGCACGCGGTGCGGATCACCTGCATTGCCGAGGAACGCGCCCAGGGCCTGCTCTGCTCGACCCATCAGGCCCGCCGGCCGCATATCTCGGCGTTCCACGACGCCGAGCGCATCTCCGACCGGGAGACGCCGCTGTGGGAGTATCACCCGGCGTTCCAGGTCACCGACCCCGAACCCGAGACCGACCCCGCCGGCGGCAGCGCCGACAACGGCGACGGCGACGCCTGTGGTGGGGTGCGGGCGGGAATGTCGGCGTCGTCGGCGATGGAGGACACGATCGCGCTGTTGACGATGCTCGGCTGGGAGCCGGCGACGGCGCGGGCGTCGGTGGAGCACGTCTGCGGGGCACTGGCCAAGGCCGGGGCGCGGCACACCGCGTATGAGACGTTGCGCCGCGACCAGCACGCCCGGGCGCTGCTGGACCTGCCGGGCCGGTCCTGGACAGCGTTGCTGAAGGCGCTGCTGGGCAGCCCGCACCCGGCGTTGGCGGCGGCACCGGCCGGGCGGGGTGTGCTGCTGCGGTTGCTGATCGGCGAGACGCTGCCGGTGCTGCTGCGCGATGACGATCTCGTGCTCACCCTGTGCCTGGCTGCCCCGACCCGGCGCCGCCGATAACCGAGACCGCACACAGAGAACCGACAGGTCGGGAGAGGGGTGAGTGGTGATGGGGATCGAGCTGGAGCGCACGGTCGACTCGATCCAGGTCGGCACGCGCCACCGCACCGACCTGGGCGACATCGACGCCCTCGCGGCGTCGATCCGCGAGCACGGCCTGTTGCAGCCGATCACCGTCACCATCGACGGGGTGCTGGTGTGCGGCAGGCGGCGTCTGGCCGCGATCCGGCAGCTCGGCTGGCGCACCGTCAGCGTCTGGGTGCGCAGCGGCATCTCCGACCGGCTGGGGCATCTGCTGGCCGAGCAGGACGAGAACCTGCACCGCAAGCCGCTCACCCAGCTCGAAGCCGCCGCCTTGTACCGGGAGCTGAAGCAGCTCATGGCCGAAGACGCCGAACGCCGGCAGGTGGCCTCCCGGTTCAGCGCCGATCATCAGCCGAGTACCGACGGTGGTGGAAATTTTCCACCACCGTCGGGGCCGGTCGGAAAGGCCCGCGAGCAGGCGGCCGCGATGATCCCCGGCGGTACGTCCTACAAGACGATGGAGAAAATCGGCCACGTCCAGCACGTCGCCGATGACCCCGACGCCCCGGAGGCGTTACGTGAGCTGGCCACAACCGAGCTGGCCCGGATCGAGGCAGGCGGGCCGGTCGACCCGGCCTACCAGCGCATCCGCGCCGCGGCCGCCGAGGTCGAGCAGGCACGCCAGGCCGAGCTGCACGCCCTGGCTGAAGAAGCCGTAGCCCGCGTCACCGGCCCGGGTCGCGGTACGAAACGTAAGACGCCCGCCACCGAGACGGTGCGGGCGCCGGGCCGGTGGCCGGTGGCGGCGTTCGTGCAGACCTGGACGTCGCTGGCCGGCTGGTGGACCCACTACGCTCCGGACGAGCTGGCCGCCGAGCTCACCGACGACCAAGCGCGCGTGTTCCTGACCGTGGTCGACGGCACGGTCGCCTTCGCCGACCGGCTGCGCCCCCTGCTCACCATCGACCCCGCCGAGGTCGGCGAGGCCGGCGATGATGCCGCCGGCGAGGAGCCCGCGCAGCACGGCGCCGCCGAAGAGGGTGCGGTGCCGCCCCGGCACCTGCGCGCCCTCTAGCCTCGCCACCCCGGCCCGCGCCGGGTACGGGGTGGAGGCCGTGCACCTGGACGGCATGAAGACTTCTGCTGCTGACATTCCGCCCCGCAAGCGCGTGATCGTGCTGATCGCCGCGGGCCTGTCCGTTCTGCTGCTGGCCGGGATCGGCGTCTACGGACTCATCCAGGGCCCGTGCACCGGCCCACCCACCGATGACGACCCGGCTGCGACGAGTGCCCCGTCTGAGGACGGCACGCCGATGCCGGGCCGGATCGTCCCGGTGGAGCGCAGCAGTGACCCGGAGACGTTCGCCCGGAATGTCGCGACGGCGGTGTTCGCGTGGGATACCGGGGCCGGGTTCATGCCGCTGGACTACACGGCGGTGGTGATGGAGGTCGCCGACCCCACCGGCACCGAGCAGGCCGGCCTCGCCAATGACCTCTCCGCCTACCTGCCTGTCCGCGAGGCGTGGGTCGATCTGCGCCAGTACGCCACCACCCAGCACCTGGAGATCACCGATGCGTTCGTGCCCGAGGCGTGGGCGACCGCCGAGGCGCAGGCCCAGCCCGGGCAGATCACCGAGGGCACGACAGCGATCACGATCGAGGGCGTCCGCCACCGCGCCGGGGTGTGGAACGACGAGCCGGTCGCGTCCGAGCACGAGGTGGCGTTCACCGTGTTCGTGATCTGCGAGCCCGCCTACGACACCTGTCATCTGCTGCGGCTGTCCGAGCTCGACAACCCCCTGCGCTGACCCGGACGAAGGAGGGGTTGTTGTGGTGAAGAAGCTCGCGATCGTGCTGCTGGCGCTGGTGCTGGCGGCGCCGTTGTTGTCGATGGTCGGGATCGGGCTGCTGATGAATCCCGCCCTCACCTCGACCTGCACCGTCCCCGGCGGGGGCTTCACCGTCGGAGAGGTTCCCGACGAGCTGACCGTGCGCACCCGCGACGGTGAGGAGTTCACGCTCACCAAGACCCAGCTGACCCATGCGGCCACCATCATCGAGACCGGCTCCGGCATCGACGGGGTGAACCGGGACGGGCTGCAGATCGCGATCATGGCGGCCCTGACCGAATCCACGTTGCGCCAGCTCGCCAACCCGAGCGCCTACCCGGAGTCGGCGGAGTATCCCAACGACGGCAACGGCAGCGACCACGACTCGTTGGGGCTGTTCCAGATGCGCCCGCAGGCCGGCTGGGGCACGGTCGAAGAGCTGATGGCCCCCACCTATCAGGCCGAGGCGTTCTTCGGCGGCCCCGGCGGCCCCAACGCCGGCTCGCCGCGGGGCCTGTTGGACATCCCCGGCTGGGAAGACATGGGCAAGGGCGAGGCCGCCCAAGCCGTCGAGGTGAGCTCGTACCCGGACCGGTACGAGAACTACAGCCCCGTGGCCGTGACGATCCTCGACGCCCTGCTCGGCACCGATACCGGTCCCGCCGCTGGCGATGACCCTGAGGCGGTGCCCGCCGTGGCCGGGGTGACGGAGTCGTCGCGGGTGGTGTTCCCCCTGCCGGAAGGCACCTGGACGCCGACCAGCCCGTTCGGGCCGCGCGTGCACCCGATCACCGGGGAGCAGTCCTTCCACACCGGCAGCGATTTCTCCGCCGCCGACGGCACGCCGATCCTCGCCGTCGCCGACGGCACCGTGACCGTGGCTTAGTTCTCCGGCGGCTACGGCGGGCTGGTCGTCATCGAACACACGATTGACGGCGACACGGTGGCGACCGCGTACGCGCACTCCTGGGAGCACGGCATCCACGTCAGCGCGGGCGACCAGGTGACCGCGGGCCAGCACATCGCCGACGTCGGTTCGAGCGGCATGTCCACGGGGCCGCATCTGCACTTCGAGGTCCGCCAAGGCGGCACCGACGGCGACTACATTGACCCCGCCGCGTGGCTGAACGACCACGATGCCGCCGATCTGCCCGAGGCCGAGACGGGCCCACCCTCCGGTGGCTGCGACCCCGACACCGGATCACCGGGTGGGGAGCCGGAGCCGTTCACCGGCGAGAACCCGGACGAGCTGGTGGAGGACCCGACCACCGGCGGGCAGATCACCCGCCGCACGCTGCACCTGTATCAGCAGACCTCGGCGGCGTTCCCGGACACCACCTGGGCCTGTTTCTCGCCCCGCCCCGGCAGCGTCTCCGAACATCCGCTCGGACGGGCGTGCGACATCTCTTTCGGGAACGCGATCGGGCAGCTGCCCACCCCGGCGCAGCATGAGCTCGGCTGGGAGGTCACGAACTGGCTGCAGACCCACGCCGAGACCCTCGGGGTGGAGTACCTGATCTGGGATCAGAAGATCTGGTCCCTGGCCCGCGACAGTGAGGGCTGGCGCGACTACGACGGCGGCGGCATGCACGACGCCGACTCCATCACCGGCGGGCACCGCGACCATGTGCATCTGACAGTCGCTGATTCGGGCGGGGGCGCGTGATGGACGTGTTCCCCGATTTCGAGGGGCTGGCCGGGATCGGTGAGATGGAAGAGGTCATCGGGGCGCTGCTGATGTTCGTGCTCATCATCGCCGTGCTCATGCTCATCGTCTCCGGCATCGCCTGGGCGATCGGCGCGTCGACCGGGAACTATCAGGTCGCCTCCAAGGGACGTGCGGGTGTGCTCGTCGCGCTCGGCGCGGCGATCCTCGCCGGCAGCGGCGTCGCCTGGATCAACTGGCTCGTGTCGGTCGGCGAACAGCTCTAACCCGGACACCACGCGCGCTGCGCCCACCCTCGGCGGACTCGTCCGGGGGTGGGCGCTTTCTCGTGCTGGCGGGTCGGGGTGCACCTGGTGGCAGAACCATCTTTCCGTCTTCGTCCAGAGGAGTTCTGCCGTGATCGACATCGACCCCAACAACTCGGGCCTGCCGGGCATCGACCAGCTGCGCGACATCGTCGGCGCCGTGATGACCGTCGGCCTCATCCTGTCCGTGCTCGCGCTGATCGTCTCGGCGATCGTGTGGGGTTTCGGCTCCAACTCCTCGAACCCGCACCTGGCGGGCCGGGGCAAGATCGGCGTCCTCATCTCCTGCGGCGCGGCCGTGATCTGCGGCGCGTCGGTGACGCTCATCAACTTCTTTTGGGACGTGGGCCAAGCGGTGTGAGCACCCGCCCTCCTCTCACACCCCTGTCCTGTAAGGGAGGTTCGTGATGGCGCTGTGCGATATCCCCGTCATCTCCAACGTGTGCGACTCGGCCGGTGAGGCGGCCGCATCGCTGGTCTCGGCCCCGTTCGACTGGTTCGCTCAGGCGGTCGGCGGCGCCGCGGGCTGGCTGCTGGAAGCGATGTGGGCGGTGTTCGACACCACCACGATGGTCGACGTCACCCAGGACGGGTACGTGTCCGTCTACAACCTGCTGTTCGGCATTGGCATCTTCATCGTCCTGGTCTTCTTCTGCTTCCAGCTCATCCTCGGCCTCATCCGCCGGGACCCGACCGCCCTGTCCCGCGCCGCCCTCGGTGCCGGCAAAGCCGTGCTCGGCAGTTTCGTGGTGATCACCCTGGCCGCGCTGGCGTTGGAGATCACCGACCAGCTGACCATCGGGATCATCCAGGCCGCCGGGGAGACGACCGGCACGATGGGCGACAAGATCATCCTGCTCGCCGCCGGCCTGACCGCGATCAACATCTCCGCACCGGGCGTCGGGGCGATCGTGACGATCTTCCTCGCCGGGCTCATGGTCGCCGCGACCGCGATCGTGTGGTTCTCCCTGTTGATCCGCAAAGCGCTGCTGCTGATCGCGATCGTCCTCGCCCCGCTCGCGTTCGCCGGGGCGGCGTGGGATGCGAGCCGGTCGTGGATCGGGAAATGGGCGGCGTTCGTGATCGCCCTGATCATCAGCAAGCTGGTGCTGGTGGTGGTGCTCCTGATCGCGATCACCCAGATGGCGACCCCCATCGAGGCCGATCTGACGGCGATCACCGAACCGATCACCGGCATCGTCATGCTCGCGATTGCCGCGTTCGCGCCGTACATGGTCTATCGCGTGATCTCTTTCCTCGGCTTCGACCTCTACAACACCATGGGCGCCGAACAAGAGGCCAAGAACGCCATGAACCGGCCCGTCCCCGTCCCGGCCACGCCCTCCGGCGATGGCCCGAAGCGCATCCTCGACGGCGGCGGTGGCGGTGGCGGTGGTGGTGGCGGGGATGATCCGCCTCCACCCGGCGGCGGAGGCGATGGCGGCGGGGGGAACCCGCCCCCACCCCCTCCCGGCGGTGGCGGGGGTGGAACTCCGCCGCCCCCACCCGGAGGCGGCGCCGGAGCAGGCGCCGGAGCAGGGGCGGGTGCGGGTGGTTCCGCTGCCGGTGCCGGAGCGGCTGCCGGGCCGGCCGCGGCGGTGGTGATCGGCGCGCAGGTCGCGAAGAAGGCCGCGACCGCCGGCCCCGAGGCCGGCGCGCAGATCGGCGGACAGGCCGAGGCCGCCGCCGATGGCGCGAACCAGAACACCCACAACACCGGCGCCGGCACGGACTCGCGGGTGCCGCCACCTCAGACCCCGCCGCCGAACGCGCCCGACGGGCTGAAGCCGCCCGACAGCGACAGCCGCCCGCCGAGCAGGAAGGAATGAACCGCGATGGCCACGAAACACAGCACGGGGGACAGCAGCGCCCAGGCCGGGTCGGGGGCGGAGCTGGTGCCGGTGAAGTTCAGCCGCCTCACCCGCCGGGGCGTGCTGCTGGGCCTGTCCGCGTCGCAGCTGGTGACCCTCGGGATCGGGGTGCTGACCCTGGTGGGCGCGTTCTACGCCGGCGGCGGCATCCTCATCGCCGCCACCGCCCCGGTGTGGGTGCTGTCGGTCGTGCTGACCTGGATGCCGGTCGCCGGCCGCCCGGTCGTGGAATGGATACCCGTGGCTGGCTGGTGGCTGTGGCGCAGCACCGGCGGGCAGCTCGCCTACCGGCGCCGGATCGTCGCCCCCAGGCCGGCGGGCACGCTCGCCCTGCCCGGCGACCAGGCGAGGTTGCGCGAGCACGTCGACCCGGAGACCGGGGCCGGGATGATCCACGACCCGCACCAGCACACCCTCACCGTCGTCTGCGAGGTACGGCATCCCGCGTTCGTGCTGCTCGACCCGGCTGAACAGCACCGCCGTGTCACCGCCTGGGGCAGGGTGCTGGCCACCGTGTGCCGGTCCGGGCGGATCGCGACCTTGCAGGTGCTGGAGCGCACCCTGCCGGATTCGGGCACCGGGCTGGCGGAATGGTGGGCAGCGCACGGCACCCGCGACGGCTCCTGGGCCGCGACGACCTACCAAGAGCTGATCGAGCGGGCCGGTCCCGCCGGGGAGCGCCACGCCACCACCCTGTCCCTGTCGCTGGACATGCAGGCCGCCGCCCGGCAGATCAGGACCGCCGGCGGCGGGCTGCGCGGGGCCGCCGCCGTGCTCCGCCAAGAGATGTCCACCCTCACCGCCGCGCTGCGCTCGGCCGACCTGACCCCGGCCGGGTGGCTCACCCCCGGCCAGGTCGCGGTGATCCTGCGTTCCGCCTACGACCCTGCCGTGGCCGCGACGCTGGAGCGGCACGGGGAGCTGGGCCAGTCCCTCGCCACGGCGGGGCCGGTCGCGGTGACCGAGACCTGGACGAGGCTGCACACCGACTCGGCGTATCACGCGGTGCTGTGGGTCAGCGAATGGCCACGGTCGATGGTGTATCCGGGGTTCCTCGCCCCGGTCGTGCTCTCCTCCGGGATCGGGCGGGCACTGTCGCTGATCTACACGCCGATGCGCACCGACCAGGCCGCCCGCGACATCCGCAAGAAGAAGGTCGAACACATCTCGGATGCCGCCCAACGACGACGGATCGGGCAGATCGAGGACGCCGCGCAGACAGCCGAATACGAGGACGTGCTCCAGCAGGAGGCCGACCTGACCGCCGGGCACGGGGTGCTGCGCGTCACCGGCCTGGTCGCGGTCTCCGCGCCCACGGACGAGGAACTGGATGCGGCGGTCTCAGCGATCGAGCAAGCCGCCATCCAAGCCTCCTGCGAAACCCGCCGCCTGGTCGGCCAGCAGGCCGCCGCGTTCACCGCCGCCGCCCTGCCGCTGGCCCGCCACGTGTGACGACGTTCAGCCGTTCTGCTGGGTCACCGTCGTTCGCGAGAAGTGAGCATGTTCGGGAGCAGTATGGGACTGCCGCACGCTCAGGTGACAGTTGGGGTGTCAGGCCGCGAGATCCACGGCGGGGTTCATGATGGTCTCGTATTCGATGGGGGTCAATCGGCCCAGGCGGGCCTGTCGGCGACGACGG
>Ga0079226_10003002_pt1 | contig 13009 bp, 10 predicted proteins | sample Poulit2014_FD_76345 | JGI IMG/M metagenome (GOLD analysis project Ga0079226, IMG submission 76345) | Agricultural soil microbial communities from Georgia to study Nitrogen management - Poultry litter 2014 | ecosystem: Environmental > Terrestrial > Soil > Agricultural land | place: USA: Georgia... | reverse complement strand
CCGTTGCAGCAGCGCCAGCCCGAAGTGGGACTGCCCGTCCGTGTCCCGCAGCACGACCGCGACCCGGACCCCGTCGGGGGCCACCCGGAAGGCGCTGAGGCTCAACCCGTCCGGCAGGTCGAGGCTGACCTGCTGCAGCGCCCCGTCGTGGAGGTACCACAGCACCGGCCGGGCATTGCGGGTGCCGAGCACGAGGAGCTCGTCGAACCGGGTGAACTGTGGTTGTCGCAGGTGCGACTCGCCCTGGATCACGGTGGTGGGGTCCCGTTCGCCCAGCACTCCGGTGCGCAGCTCGGTGTCACCGGCCACCACGACTGCTGCGCGGTCACCCTCCGGAGCGACCGCGAAGTCCCCGATGCCGGGAAGGCTGCCGAGTGGTCCGGGCACCGGGGCGGGATCGCGCCCACCTGCGTCGTCCAGTCGGGCCAGTCCCTGGGAGGTCGCGCCGAACAGCTGCGTGCTGATCTGCGAGGCCACCGGTCCGTAGGCCGGGAACGCGTCGATCGGCACCACCTGGTCGGCGTCCGCACCGGGCACCAGGAACGGCGTGCCGTTGACCAGGAAGCGCACCCCGGTGATCCCGGGAAGCTGACGCAGGGTCCACGCCGTCTGGGCCGCCACCAGGCTGCGTTGCTGCTCGGTGAGGGAGGTGGCGCCGTCCCCCAGCGACACCTGTGCTACGCCCCGGTCGTCGACCGGGACGGCCGTCGCCGGGGTGCGTTCCGGGAAGGCGGTGGTGACCGCGGGTGCGAGCCATGTGCTGGGGCCGTTCACCAGCCACCGCACCATGGAGCTGGCCGACAGGTTCGACCGTGGCAGGTAGATGGTGTTCGGGACCAGCGATCCCATCCCGGGTTCGAAGAAGTACAGGTCCACCGGGCGATAGAACTGCTCGAAGTTGTACTCGGTGATCAACAGTCCCTCGGGCGGATTGCTGATCCGCCACTGGCCCGCACTGTTCCGCACCAACTTGAAGTCCAGCTGCAGGGTGCCCGTCGCACTCCGGTACGTGCGGTCCGCGCCGAGGGTGCCGACCAGCGGCACTCGCAGCACTGCCGAGTCCTCGGTGACCTCCGGGAAGTAGTCGTCGGAGATGATCTGCACCCCGGACTCGGGGCGCCACGCATCACGGACCTCCTCGGCCAGGAATTGCCGTGCCACCTCGTAGTTGGGCTGGTAGTCAGCCATCGCCTGCAGGAAGCCGGACACGATCAGCCGTGGGCTGGCCCCGTCGACCGGCGGGTTCACCCGCAGGTCCACCACCGGTTGGGTCGCGCGGGTGGTGGGGTCCACGCGTTCGACCTCGCCCGAGGTCGGCACGTTCACGCAGCCGCCGAGGACCAGCACCACGGCGAGCACCACGACCGGGCCCAGTGGGGCCCCGTTCCGGAGCCGCGTCATGGTCGTCCCTCCTCCGGTCGGTCGTCCTCCACCGCGTCATCCCGTGCTGCATCGGTCCGCGGGGCCGACCGGGTGGCGTCGCCCCCCTCGACGGCAGGATGGTCGGGCACCGACACCAGCGTACGGGTGACCTCCCGGGTCGCTCCCTGCACACCGACCAGGTCCCGCGGCACCACCGGCAACGGCGAGATCTGCAGGATCGTGCCGGCCTTCCGGGGCAGCGTGAGCCGGAACTGGGCGCCACGGCCGGGCCGGCCCCAGGCGTTCAGCCACCCGCCGTGCAGATTGGCGTCCTCCATCGAGATCGCCAACCCCAGTCCGGTCCCGCCGACCGTACGGGCACGGGAGGTGTCCTCGCGCCAGAAGCGGTGGAACACCTGGCGGGCATGACCGGACTCGAAACCGATGCCGTGGTCGCGCACCGCGATCGCCACCGCCTCGTCATCACATTCGATGAAGATGTCGATCGGGCGACCCTCTCCGTGCTCGGTCGCGTTGACCACCAGGTTGCGCAGCACCCGCTCCACCCGGCGCCGGTCCACCTCGGCGGTGCAGGCGTGCCGGGCGTGCAACAGGATCGGGGTGCCCGCCCGCAACGCGTGGGTGGCATTGGCGCGCACCACGTCCTCCACCAGTGCCCGCAGATCCACCCGCTCCAGGTTGAGCACCGCGGCACCGGCGTCGAACCGGCTGATCTCCAACAGGTCGCCCAGCAACGCCTCGAACCGATCCAGCTCCGACTGCAACAGTTCGGCCGACCGCAGCGCCAACGGATCGAAGTCCTCCCGCGCATCGTGCAACACCTCGGCCGCCATCCGAACCGTGGTCAACGGCGTCCGCAACTCGTGCGACACGTCGGACACGAAGCGTTGCTGCACCCGGGACAGCTCCTCCAACTGCTGGATCTGCTTCTGCAGCTCGGAGGCCATGTGGTTCATCGAGATCGCCAACCGTGCGAAGTCGTCGTGGCCACGCACCACCATCCGGTCGTCGAGCTGGCCCTCGGCGAGCCGTTCGGCGGCCAACCGGGCGTCACGCACCGGGCCGACCACCTGACGGGCCACCATCGCCGAGATGCCGGTCATCAGCACCACCAGCAGCACACCGGTGGTGACGACCGCGTTGTGCAGCACCTCGAGGGTCTTGACCTCTTCGCTGAGCGGGAAGATGTAGTAGATCGGGTAGCGATCCATCCCCGGCGCGAACAACGTCGACCCGACCACCAGCCCCGGTTGGTCCGGGCGCCCGTCCTCCGCGGTGTACTGCACCAGGGTGGGTTGCACGAAGATGCCGTCGGACTCCCGCACCCGCTGCTGCATCTCCTCCGGCACCGAGGCCTCGTCGAGGCCCTGGGAGACGAAGTCCTGCACCGGGGTCTGCACCCACACGTGGTACTGCCGGGTCGAGGTGCCGCGCTGCTCGGCGTCGACGGCCAGCTGGTTCAGGATCAGGTCGATGTTGCTGCTGGTCGCCCCGGTGGCGTAGAGCGTCTCCTGCGCATTGGTGATGGCGGCCTGGGCCTCCGAGACCGCGGCCTGCTTCTTGCCGGCCACCACGCCGTCACTGGCCTGTTCCATCAGCAGCACACCGCCGAGCAACAGCACCAGCATCGAGCCGATGAAGGTGCTGGCGACCACCCGCAGCGGCAGCGACTCCCGCCACCACTGCAGCGGCTGCCCGATGATCCGGACGATCCGGCCGACCGGGGAGGGGAGGCGTACCAGGGCCATCAACGGCTACTGACCGGCCGGTTCACCGGCCTTGTAGCCGATCCCACGAACCGTCACCACGATCTCGGGGTGCTCGGGATCCTTCTCGATCTTGGACCTCAGCCGCTGCACGTGCACGTTGACCAGTCGGGTGTCGGCGGCATGCCGGTAGCCCCACACCTGTTCCAGCAGCTGCTCACGGCTGAACACCTGCCACGGACGCCGGGCCAGCGCCAGCAACAGGTCGAACTCCAGCGGGGTGAGTGAGATCGCCGTACCGTCCCGCTTCACCGAATGGCCGTCGACGTTGATCTCCAGATCACCGACCTGCAGGGTCTGCCGTTCGCTCTCCACCGGGGCACCGCGGCGCAACCGGGTCCGGATCCGCGCCACCAGTTCCTTGGTCTTGAACGGCTTCGGCACGTAGTCGTCGGCGCCGGCCTCCAGTCCGGAAACCACGTCGATGGTGTCCGACTTCGCGGTCAGCATGATGATCGGCACACCCGACTCCTGCCGGATCTCGCGGCAGATCTCGACGCCGTCCTTGCCGGGCAGCATCAGGTCGAGCAGCACCAGGTCGGGCTTGGCCTCGCGGAAGGTGTTGACCGCACGGTCGCCGTGCGCGCACCACACCGCCTCATAGCCCTCCGACCGCAACACGATGGACAGCATCTCCGCCACGGAGGTGTCGTCGTCGACCACCAGGATCCGACTCTTCGGGCTCTCCGCCACTGCGCTCCCCTCATCCCTTCGCCCGGATCGGCTCCTTGGGCGCCGATCGACCCCGAGGCATCGGTCGAGGACGGTCATCAGGTCGACCGGCGTCCACGGGCCGTCGCCACGGCTGCGGCCCATGGTAGTGGCTGCACGCCGAACCGTCGGGACCTCCACGCCGGAGCAGCGCAGCGGTGGCGACGGGCGACGACGACCCACGGGGTCCGACCCTGCTCATATCCGACCCTGCTCATGACAGACTGGCCCCGTGTCAGCCCAGTCCGTGCCCCCAGGTTCGCCGGCTGGGCGGCCACGCAACGGGCCCCGGGCGACCGGCACCCAGCCGTTCGCCTCGCCGGGCGGTCCCCGCACCGACCTGTTCCCCACCGAGCAGCATCGTCGCGTCCGACGCGGGCGCCCCGCCGTGCTCGACGCGGCCCGTACCGCGGCCATCCCACTGCGTCCACTGACCATGATCGAGGTGCTGGACTCCGCCTTCCTGGTGCTGCGCCGCCGCCCGAGCGCGATGCTCGGGCTGCCGTTGCTGGTGGTGCTGGCGATGGCCGCCCAGGCACTCGGGCTGGCCGTGGGGGTCTGGCTGCTGGGCGAACTGCGGTCGGTGGTCGCCCAGATCTTGATCGCCGTACTGGGCACCATGCTGCTCTCGGTGGTGCTGGTGGCGGCGGTGATGTGGGTCAACGCGGTGCTCACCCGTGTCAGCCTGGAGGTGTTGATGGGACCGGGGTTCGCCCCGGCACCCCGTCGCCTGCACCTGCGCACGATGCTGCGGATGACCCCGGCGGTCATCGGGCTCAGCCTGCTGCAGCTGGTCGGGGTCTGGTTGGTCCAGATGCTGGCCGCCACGTTGTCGTACCTGCTGGTCCCCGTCGCAGCGATCGGGGACCCGGTGCTGCAGTGGATCGGCCTGCTGCTGATCACGGCCCTGATGGTGCTGGGGTGCTGCTGGGCCTACTCCTACCTCGCCGTGGCGGTCCCGGCCCACATGGCGGAGAACACCCGCACCCCGGCCTGGATCGGCAAGCCCTGGCGGCCCACCGGGGTCGTCGGCGCGTACGGGCGGGCGTTCGCCCTGGTCGGGGTGCGACGGGCACACCGCCCTGCGCTGGTGCTCGCGGGCACACTGGTGATCTGCCTGTCCGTGTTCGTCGCAGCGACCTACGGGGTGATCCTGCTGACGATCTCGTTGGTCTTCACCCTGCAGGCGGACCTGCTCAGTGGGTTGCTGACCAGCTTGTGGCTGGGCCTGGCGGCCGCGACGGTGGCCCAGGTCGTCGCCGGGACCGTTGCGATCGCCTTCCTGGCGGCCGTGCAGAGCGTGCTCTACCTGGACCTGCGGATGCGCCGGGAGGGCCTGGACCTCGCGCTGCGGTTCGACCAGGTCGCGGTGCCGCAGCCGGTCCCGTCGCCCGGGGCACCCCCGCTGCCACCGTCACGCTCCGTGTCCGGGCCGGGACGGACCTGATGGGGGCACCGATCGAGATCGGCCGTGACGAGGCTCGCCGTCGCGCCGAGGAGGAGCTCGCCCGGGCGAAGTACCAAGGCATGCCGGAGTGGCTCGCCGACCTGCTGCAGCGACTCCAGGACCTGCTCTCCGGTCTCATCGATCCACCGGTCCCGGCCGCCGGTGGCGCCGCCGGGTTCAACTGGGTGTTCCTGGTGGTTGCGTTGGTCGTGGTCGTCGGCCTGGTGCTGATCGTGTGGCGGGTCGGACTCCCCCGGTGGCGGCCCCGGACGACGGACGTCGAGGTCGAGACCGACCCCGAGGTCGAGCCACAGCAGTACCGCACGGCCTCCCAACGGGCCGCCGACGCCGGGGACTGGAGCGGGGCGATCCGGGAACGCTTCCGTGCGCTGGTCCGCGAGCTGGAGCACCGGACGATCATCGATCCCCGACCGGGACGCACCGCACTGGAGGCTGCCGGGACGGCCGCCCGGCTGCTGCCGGAGGTGGAACCGGCGCTGCACACCGCGGCGCGCTTGTTCAACGACGTGATGTACGGGGAACTGGAGGCCGACGCCGAGGGGTACGCACGGATGACCTCGATCGACGGGGAGGTCCGGGAGGCTGCGGGGCAGTTCCGCCACCACGACCCCACCGACGAGCATGCCGACGACAGGACCGGGGTGGCGCCGTGACCCACCCCACTCCCACTCCCACTCCCACGGTCACCGCCGCGGCCAACAGCACGTCCGACACCCGGACCGACGCACCGGGCCGGTCGCCGCGGTGGCGTCGGGTCGGCCGGGTGCTGCTGGGCGTGGCCGTCCTGGTGGTTGCGCTGGTCATGTGGTTCGTCGGCCAACTGGTCATCTCCCCGTCCGCGGACAACGGTCCCGGCGACACCGACCCCGGCGGGTACGCAGCACTGGCGGCCCTGCTGCGCGACGAGGGCATCGACGTGGTCGAGACCGACGGCTACCGCACGCTGCGCGACCGCGACCTGAGTCGGGCGACGGTGGTGGTGACCCGGACCAGGACCCTGGACCGGACGAGTTGGCAGGCCCTGCTGGCGCTGCGTCCGGGTCGTGTGGTGCTGGTCGCGCCGAACCCGGCCACCCTGGAACGACTGGGCGTCCCGGCCAGCGCCGAACGCGTCACGCAAGCGACCGGGGCCGTGGTGCCCGGATGCTCCGACCCGGCCGCCGACCGGGCCGGCGCGATCACCGTACCTGGCGGGGTGGACGCCTACACCGCCACCGGGCAGGCCGTCGCGGCCTGCTACCCGGCGGGACCGGCCGGCCACCTGCACCTGGTGCTGCGCGTCGACGGCGTGCCGGTGGTGCTGACCCCGCCGGTGGGCACCAACCGGGCCCTCGCCAGCGAGGGCAATGCCGCCCACGCGATGCAGACCCTCGGTGCGGAACCGGTGCTGATGTGGTGGTTCCCGCGGCAGAACGATCCCGCTCTGGCGGGGGCGGAGGGCGAGGACGGCGGTGACCCGGGCAACCGGCTCCCATACCCGTCGCTGCTGCCGCCGGGCTGGATCCACGCGGTCGGCCTGGCCCTGCTGGCCGTCGTGGTGGTCGCGGTCTGGCGCGGCCGCCGGCTCGGCCCGGTGATGGTCGAGGACCTGCCCTCGGTGGTACCGGCCTCCGAGACCGTCGAGGGCCACGGTCGGCTCTACGCCCGGCTCTCGGCCCGTGACACCGCATCCCGGCACCTGCGCAGCGCCGCGACGCGGCGCCTCGCCCGACTGCTCGGTCAGTCCGACGACCCGGAACTGCTGGCCCGGACCCTCGCCGACCGGACCGGCTGGTCGTACGGGGAGGTCCGCCACCTGATCGACGGTCCTGCGCCACCGAACGACGAACAACTGGTCATCCTGAAACGCAAACTTGACGCCCTGGAGCAGGAGGCACGACGTCCGTGAGCACCCCAGCACGCCCGCCGGTCCCACCACAGCAGCCGCCGGCCGGTCATGGCGGCCCTCCGCCCCACTCCACTGTCGGCCAGCCACCGGCGCCGGGCAGCGGGCCCCCGGTCCCCCCGCAGCCGGGCGGTCCTCCCGGTGGACCGGTACGCCAGGCGTCCGGCCCACCGCGCGGCGATGCACCGCCGTCGCCGGCCCGTGACGCGCTGAACCTGTTGCGGGACGAGGTCGGCAAGGCCGTCGTCGGCCAGTCGTCGGCGGTGACGTCGATGATCATCGCCCTGCTGTGTCGCGGCCACGTGCTGTTCGAGGGCGTCCCGGGCACCGCGAAGACCCTCCTGGTGCGCAGCTTCTGCGCCGCCCTGCAGCTGGACACCAAGCGCATCCAGTTCACTCCCGACCTGATGCCGGGCGACATCACCGGATCGCAGATCTACGACGCCCGCACCGGGGAGTTCCACTTCCGGGAGGGGCCGGTGTTCACCAACCTGCTGTTGGCCGACGAGATCAACCGCACCCCACCGAAGTCGCAGTCAGCCCTGCTGGAGGCGATGGAGGAACGCCAGGTCTCGGTGGACGGGGACACCCGTCTGCTACCCGATCCGTTCCTGGTGGCCGCGACCCAGAATCCGGTCGAGTTCGAGGGCACCTACCCGTTGCCGGAGGCACAGTTGGACCGGTTCCTGATGAAGGTCCGGATCGACCTCCCCGAACGCGACACCGAGATCGAGGTGTTGCGGCGGCATGCGGAAGGCTTCGACCCGCGCGACCTGACCGCTGCCGGTGTCCGACCGGTCGCGTCTCCGGACGACCTGGTCAGCGCGCAGCAGGAGATCGCCCCGACCCTGGTGCAGCCGCAGGTACTGGCCTACATCGTCGACGTGGTCCGTGCCACCCGGATGTCTCCGTCCCTGCAGATCGGCGTCTCGCCCCGCGGTGCGACCTCGCTGTTGCGCGCCGCCCGGGCGTGGGCGTGGCTGCAGGCCCGGACCTACGTCTCCCCCGACGACGTCAAGACCCTGGCGTTCCCGACCCTGCGCCACCGCGTGGTGCTGCGCCCCGAGGCGGAGATGGAGGGCATCAGCGCAGACTCGGTGATCGAGTCCATCCTGGCGACCGTCCCGGTGCCGCGGTGACCGGCGATCCCTCGACGGAGGCGTGATCATGGTCCTCACCCGGCGTGCCGGGGTGCTGGCACTGCTCGCAGTCCCGGTCGGGCTGGTGGTCGGCGGCTGGGCCTGGCTGCTCCCACTGGCGCTGCTGGTGCTGGTGGCGATCGATCTGGCCACCTGTCCGAACCCGCGCACGGTCCGGGTGCAGCGCGGTGGCGACACCGCGGTGCGGCTCGGTGAGCCGGCCGAGACGTGGTTCACCATCACCAACCGGGGGTCCCGGCGGTTGGTCGGGACCGCGCGCAACGCCTGGATCCCGTCGGCCGGTGCCAGCGGTGGAATCCGCCGGATCGACATCCCGCCCGGCGAGCGCCGACGTCATCGCACCCGGCTCCATCCGCGTCGTCGGGGTGACCGACACGCCGGACCAGTCACCATCCGTACCCTCGGGCCGTTGCGGTTCGCCGGCCGACAGGCCGACCATGACGTGCCGTGGACGGTCCGGGTGCTGCCCCCGTTCCACAGCCGCAAGCACCTGCCGTCCCGATTGGCACGGTTGCGGGAGCTCGACGGCAGGTCGGTGCTGCTGCAGCGTGGTCAGGGCACCGAGTTCGACTCGCTGCGCGAGTACGTGCCCGGCGATGACGTTCGTTCCATCGAGTGGCGTGCCACCGCCCGGTCGTCCACCGTGGTGGTCAAGACGTGGCGACCCGAACGCGACCGTCACGTCCTCGTCGTGATCGACTCCGGGCGCACCTCGGCCGGCCGGGTCGCGGACCAGCCTCGGCTGGACCACCACATGGACGCGGCCCTGTTGCTGGGCGCGCTGGCGTCCAGGGCCGGGGACCGGGTCGACCTGCTGATCGCCGACCGGGAGGTACGGGGACATGTCGAACGGGCGACGCCGGGCGATCTGATCGGCCGCCTCGTCAACACGATGGCCCCGGTGGAGGCGCAGCTGCTGGAGACCGACCACCGCCTCGTCGTCAACGAGTCCCTGCTGCGGGTGTCGCAACGGTCGCTGGTGGTGTTCCTCACCGGACTCGACCAGGCCAGTGTCGAGGATGGCTGGGTACCGGTGCTGGGACCGTTGCTGCGACGGCACCGGCTGGTGTTCGCCTCGGTGACCGATCCGCGGCTCGAGGAGCTGACCACCGACGTCCGCGATGCCGGCGAGGCGTACGCCGCGGCCGCCGCCGAGGCTGACCGGGCCCGGCAACGCCGAACGGCGACCACCCTGCGACATCTGGGGGTGTCGCTGGTGCAGTCGCCGCCGGAGTCGTTCGCGCCCGGGCTGGCCGACCACTACCTCGCGTTGAAGAGGGCCGGCCAGCTGTAGGGCGTCACTCGTAGGAGTCCTTGTCGGCCTGCTGGCCGGCTCCGCCCGTCGAACCGGGTCCGCTGGTGTCCATGCCGCCACTGTTCGGGTCGCCACTGTTCGGGTCGCCACCGGGGTATTCGGTGCCGGTGTCGCTACCGCTGCCGGTGTCGCCGCCCGGGTAGTCGCTGCCGGGATCGCCGCCGGGGTACTCCGTCCCCGGACCGGTCCCGGGTCCGGCGCCGGGTCCGGTGGCACCGGCGTTCGGATCCGGCGTGTAGCCGGTGGACTCAGCAGTGGCCGCCGGCCAGTCCTCGCCATCGAGCTCCTGGTAGCCGCCTTCGGTCTCCTTGATCCTGCTGATCAGGCCGGACTGCATGCTGCCCCAGCTGGAACTGAACTCGTCGCGGAACTCGTCGAACCACTCCGTGAGGTCCTTGTTGAGGTCCCGCATGGTGTAGATGCGCTCGGCCCACCGGTCGTCAGTGTTGTCGACGTCGAGATCCTTCACGGTGTAGTGCACCCGCTTCACCGAGGTCATCACCGACAGGAAGATGGCCTGCTGGATCTTCGCGCTCGTGTCGAGCGCATCGCGTTCCCGCTCCGCAGTTGCCTTCAGGTCGGCCATCGCCTTGGTCTGGGTGGGGATCTGCTCGGCGTAGCCCTCCGCGCCCTTGCCGCTCCAGTTCGCCCCGATCTGGCTCTGGGCCAACGTCTGTTCGTAGTCACCGAGCTTGGCGATGACCTCGTTCTCGAGGACCTGACGTTTCGCATCCATCGCGATCGGCAGGTTGATCGGCGCCACGGCATGGGGGGCGACATTGCCGGAGCCCAGGTGTACGTCGTAGGCGGTCTTGAACTCCTCCCAGTACTTCTGGGCCTCCTTCCAGGTGTCCTCGACCTGCTGCTTGAAGTTCTTCAGGTCGTCGCTGGCATTGTCGGTCCAGCCGTCGTCCAGTTGGCCCTCCAGACGGTCCGCCTCGTCGTCCATCGCCTTGATGTCCAGCTCGTAGGCGGTGGTCATGTAGGTGGCGTAGTCGTTGAAGATCTTCTCCCGCTCCGCATCCGCCTGCTCCCACTGGCCAATGTCAATGCTGACGGTCGCGCTGCTCATGGGTCATCCCTCACTCGTTGGAGTTGGCCGCTGCCGAGGCGTTGTCGCTGTCGGTCTGGTCGTAGTTGTCGGCGGCCTTCTTCAGGTTGGTCGCAATGCCGTCGAACTCGGTGCTGGACTTGTTCAGCCAGGACACCAGGTTGGTGTGCATGGCGCTGTACGGCTCCTTGGTCGAGGACGCCCAGGCGAAGTAGTCCTGCTCCTGGTGCTGCAGGGCTCCGTGGGCCTCCTTGTACGCGGCCGCTGCATCCTCCCAGACCGCGGCCTCCTTGCGCAGTGAGTCGCTGTTGACGGTGTACGAGGTGTCCCCGGCGCCGCCGACACCACCTCCGGCCCCGCCACCACCGACGCCACCACCGACGCCACCGCCACTGCCCGGTCCGTCGATCTTCGGTCCGTCGGTGCCGGGGCCGTCGATCTTCGGACCGTCGGTGCCGGGACCGTCGATGTCGGGACCGTCCGTGCCCGGGCCCGGCTGGCCCAGGTCGGGGCCCCCGTTTGACGGGTCGTCCGGGTACGGGTCCCGGTCGTCCGGGATGCCGTCACCGTCGGAGTCACCGCCGTCCCCGACGTCGGGGCCCGGAGCGGGTCCCGGCCTCCCGATCGGCGGGTCGACGACAGGCGGGCCACCACGGTCCGGGTCGTCGGGGAACTCGTCGTCGACGTCGGGGATCCCGTCGCCGTCGGAGTCGGTGTCGTCTCCGGCGCCCGCGGCACCGGTGCCGCCCGGTCCCGCCGCGCGGGGCATGCCGCCACCGATCCCACCGCCGCCACCGACACCGCCACCGATGCCGCCACCGACACCGCCGCCGACACCGCCACCGACACCGCCACCGACGCCACCGCCGACACCACCACCGCTGACGCCGCCACCGCCCGGTGTCCCGCTGCCTGCTGCGGCCGGGCCGCTGGCCCCGACACCGCCCCCGCCGACCGGTGCACGACCGCCACCGGTGGAACCGCTGCCGGTCCCACCGCCGCCACGCCCCATGCCGCGACCCATCATCGGCGGCATCATCATCGGCGAGCCGCCGGCACCCTTGCCGCCGGCGCCCTGACTGTTGGGGTCGAGCAGTGCCTCGTAGATGTCGACGTCGTCCAGCAGGTCGTCCTCCGACCCGATGCCCTCGGTGCGGGCGAGCGAGACGCGCTTCTGGTAGTCCTGATCGTTGCTCATCATCGTCCCCTCGTCGATGCCATGTTCTCGGCGCGCACCCGCATCTCCTCGTCCAGGGTGGCCATCTCGATCCCGAGCCTGCCGTACTCGCCCGGTTCGAAGACCGGCTCCTGGAACGTGGCGTAGGCGTTGTCGTGGGCCTCCTGGATCGCATCACACAGCTGTGAGACGCGGGTCTGCTTGGCCCACTCCTCGTCGATGGTGATCGCGGTGGTACGAGCCCCCTTGCCGAGTCGGACCGTCACCTTGCCATTCGCCCCGGAGCCACGGTTGTCCCCGCCGCTGACCCAACGGCCACGATGCTGTGCGGGACCGTCCGCGTCCAGTTCCGACTCCTTGCGCTGCACGTCGAAGATCGTCTCGAGCCAGCGGCTCAGGAACGCCTGGTCGACGCCCTCGGTGGTGTCCACCCGCTGCGGCTCCAGCCGGATCGACTCGTTGCCCGAGGCCTCCTTCTGGCGCTGCTTGAACCCGGCGGTCAGCATCGCGGTCAACGGCGTCGTACGGCACCGCTCCCGCCACCGGTTGCTGATCCGGATCTTGGCCAGCCGCCCCTCCGGCGTGAGCCACATGTGGAACACGCCCCGGAAGTCGGTCTCGATGGTGCCCTCGGGCAGGTCACCGTCCCGCCAGTCCCGCTCCGGTCGCTCGTCCTCCTCGCCGTCCGAGGTCTGCGCTGCCGTCGGGTCGTAGAACTCGTACTCGTCCTCGGCGGACGAAGCCTCGTCGGGCCAGGTGGTCATGCAGCCTCCAGTCGCCGGATGGTGGTCAGCACGCAGCATCGTAGGACGTGGCTGGGTCATCCCGGGCCCGTCCGACCGGGTTCGTCACCAGATCGCGGTGGTCAGTTCTGTTCCGGGTCGTCGGTCCAGGTGGAGAACCACGCCAGGTCGGGTGCCTGCCGGCGCAGACACCGACGCCACAGGGTCTCCGGCTCGTCGGTGAACACGTCATCGTAGGTCGACGGCACCACCCACCACATGTCCATCGCCAGCTCGGTTGCGAGCTGTCCGGCGTCCCACCCGGCGTACCCGGCAAAGATCCGCAGGTCGCGGTAGGCGCCGGTGACGAT
>Ga0079226_10003001_pt1 | contig 13010 bp, 11 predicted proteins | sample Poulit2014_FD_76345 | JGI IMG/M metagenome (GOLD analysis project Ga0079226, IMG submission 76345) | Agricultural soil microbial communities from Georgia to study Nitrogen management - Poultry litter 2014 | ecosystem: Environmental > Terrestrial > Soil > Agricultural land | place: USA: Georgia... | reverse complement strand
CACCAGCTGTTCCGCGTCGTAGGCCCAGCCCAGCGGGTGGGTGGTGTCCACCTGAACCTCCAGCGCGCTGCCGCCCACGTATTCGCGCGCAAAGTCCTGGCGGTAATCACCGTAATCGCGGCGCTCAAGGGCGTTGTCTTCATCCCCGCCGTCGCGGTCTTCTTCAACAAACGACCAGCCCAGATCCAGGGACTCAACCCACTGCGCGGCATTGCCAAGCGCCACCAGCGTGCCGCCGGTGCGCACATAGTCGGCCAGCCTGCCGGCCGTATCCTTGCCCAGTCCGCCAAAACCCGTCGGCGGGACAATGACGTGGCTGTAGTCATTCAGATTGACCCGGCCGAGGCGATCGGTGTCGATGCGCGCCAGCGGCTGCTCCAGCCGGGTGTCGAACCAGTGCCAGAGGGTGCCGGCACCGTAGGCATTGATGCCGGTGCCGGTCAGCATGGCGGGCTTGGGCGCCTTGAGCATGTGGGCCGAAGGTGAACCCAGATCAATGCCGTCGGCCACCAGCGAGCCTTCTGCAGCCACAACCTCCACACCGTGTTTTTCCGACAGCTCGGCCAGGCGTGGTCCAACTGCATCAAGGCGCTCGGGCTGAACACCGGCGTGGATGATGAGCGCGCCGCGACCGAAGGCTCTGCGCTCATCCCCGGCCTGTATCGTCAGCGGCTCGCCGGCCGCCTGAATGCGGTAGCCCTCGGTCAGCAGCTCGGCCGCCAGCGCATCGGCCCGGTACTGACGCCAGTCCACCAGCCAGGCCACGGCGCTTTCGGCCGGCCGTGCGGGCCGGTAAACCGGCGTTTCCGTCAGCGCATCGCCGACTGCCGGCGCGCGCCCGGCCGCTTCAATCGGCAGGTTGTGGGCCATGGCCATGGGCCAGGCCGAGACGTCATAAAAGGTTTCTATGGTTTCTTCAATAACCGGCTCGAACATGGACTTGAGCAGCAGGTATTTGTCCTGGCCGGCCGGAATGAACCAGGCGTGACCCGGGGCGTGTTCGCGCCCGTCGATCTCAACGGAATCAGTCACCGGCTGCACGCTGATGCTGTGGTTGAGCAGCATGGCGATCAGCGCATGGGCGCGCGCCGGGTCGCCGCCGTCACCCAGCAGCCAGCCGCGCTGCTTCCAGCTGCGGGCCTGCTTGTCCACGTCGGCAAAAAAGTCGCGCTGATAGCCCACCAGTTTTTCAGCATGGGCCTGCACCGCGTCCAGCGTTGAAATGCTGGTACGCACCTGGTTGGCGACGGTATCTTCAAAATGCTTTTGCCCGAAAATGGTGTCCTGCTTTACCCCGCGGCTGGACCCCTGCTCAAACAGGATTCCGACACCGCCGGTGAGATCGGGATAGGTCGAGCCCTTGCCGGCGTAGTAGTCATCAAACGACTCGCGGGTGTAGTACGGCTGGCCGGCCCGATCCAGGGCCCGGGCGTGGAACTCGGCAATATCGGCGGTCAGCGCCTGGTTGGCGTCGGAAATCAGCGGATTGGTGCGTTCGGGAATGCCCGGCTGGAAAAAATACGTGCTGTTGTGGCCCATCTCATGATGGTCGGTGACCACGTGCGGATACCAGCGGCTGTGCAGCGCAATGCGATTTTTGGACACGGGGTGAATCACCGGCAGCCAGTCGCGGTTGAGATCGAACCAGTAGTAGTTGGTGCGGCCATTGGGCCAGCCTTCCGCATGCTCGCGATCATTGGGATCGGCCGACGGATTTTGGCCGCGATGCATGTTGACCCAGTGCGCAAAGCGATCCAGCCCGTCGGGGTTGAGCGCCGGCTCCATGATGATGACCATGTCGTCCAGCCACCGGAGCACCTGCTCGTCCCGGCTGGCGGCCAGGTACCAGGCCATGACCAGCGCGGCGCTGGTTCCCGAAGCCTCGTTGCCGTGAATGGAGTAGCCCATCCACACAACCGGCGGCCCCTCGCCCTTGCGGGCCGCCTCATTGCGGCCATCGCGAACTTGATCCAGCTCCGCCAGCCGCTGCGGGCTGGAAAAATACAGCACCAGCTGGGGCCGGCCGCCGTGGGAATGCCCGATGACCTCCAGCTTGACCCGGTCGGACGACTCGGCCAGCCGGTTGAGGTATTCCACCACCTGGTCATGGCGAGGATGGCGCTCGCCGGGCTCAAAACCCAGAACGTCGGACGGCGCCGGCACGGATGCATCCATGTCGGGGGCATCGGGCAGGCCCGGTGCAGCCAGGGCAAGCGGTGAGGAAAACAGGGCAACAAGCAGCCAAAGTCTCTTCAACATGTCGATTTGTATGCAATTCCATTTTTTGCGTGACAGGCTGGTAAGCTTAAATGAATGAACCGGCTGTTGTCAGAGATTGACCGAACACCCCACAAGATTACCGAAGGAGCAATTTGCATGAAGCTCGTTTCACGCGACATGACCGATGGTCAGCCCATGGACACCCAACTGGCGTTCGGCAAGCCCGATGCCGAATCCCGCATGGCCCTTTCGGACAACAGGAATCCGCATCTGGCCTGGAGCGATGCGCCACAAGGCACGCGCTCGTTCGCCATTTTGTGCATGGACCCCGACGTGCCCTCCGTGGGCGATGACGTCAACCAGGAAGGCAGGACGCTGCCGGCCGACATGCCGCGCATCGACTTTTGTCACTGGGTCATGGTGGACATTCCCGCCGATGTAAACGAAGTGACCACAGGGCAGTGCAGCGACGGCGTCACGCCGCGCGGCAAGAAAAACCCCGCCGGCCCGGACGGCTCACGACAGGGACTCAATGACTACACGGGCTTCATGGCCGGCGATCCGGACATGGCCGGGGAGTACTTCGGCTACGATGGCCCCTGCCCACCCTGGAACGATGAGCGCATGCATCACTACACGTTTACGGTGTATGCCCTGGACACCGACCGGCTTGATCTGCCGGAAAAATTCACCGGCCAGGACGCCCTCAGGGCCATGAAAAGCCGCGTGCTGGCCAGCGCCAGCCTGACGGGCACCTATACGCTCAACCCCAAGCTGTCAGATTGACAGCATGCGGCGCAAACTCAAACAGCAAGGCAACTGCATGAGCAAAACAGCTTTCATCCTGACCAGCCTGCTTTCCCTGGCGCTTGTGACCGCTGCTGCAAATGCCCAGGAAATTTACCGCGTGGTCGACAAGGACGGCAACGTCACCTACACCGACACCAAACCCGACGACAACGCCAGGCCCATAGAACTGCCCGAGGTCAACGTGCTTGAAGGTGATTCCGAGGAAGAAGTGGCCGAAGTTATCGAACAGGTCGAAGCGGAGAACCAGCACCATTCCATGGATTTTCGCATTATGCAGCCCGCCGACGGCAGCACGGTTGACCCCGGCAGCGACGCCCTGACGGTGGTGATGGACATTGGCATAGACGTGCCGCCCACCGCCCAGATCGTGCTGGTGCTCGACGACGAGACGCTGCCCCCGATTCATGATCTGGAAGCGGAAATTGCCCCGCCGGCGCCGGGCAGCCACGTGCTGTTTGCGCGCCTGGAAACCCCTTCGGGCAAGGTGCTGGGCAAAACCGAGCCGGTGCGCTTCATCCTGCGCGAAGGCGGTCGGGGCTGAGGCTGGTCAGTCCACCTCCAGCCAGAAGGTGACCGGCCCGTCATTGGTCAGGCTGACCTGCATGTCGGCACCAAATTGCCCAAATGCGCTGTCGGGCCAATCCTTTTCAACCTGCATGATGAGCGCCTCGAAAAGCTCACGGCCGGCTTCCGGCGGCGCCGCCGGGGTAAAGCTGGGCCGGTTGCCGGAATTGGTGTCGGCCGCCAGGGTGAACTGGGGCACCACCAGCAGGCCACCGCCCACCTCGCGCAGGCTTTTGTTCATGCGCCCGGCCTCGTCGGCAAACACCCGGTAATTGAGCAGGCGCTCGACAAAACGCGGGATGCGCCCGGCGCGATCGCCGTGCTGAAAGCCGGCCAGCACCAGCAGACCGCTGTCGATGCTGCCAACCGTGGCGCCGTCGATATCCACCCTGGCCGTGCTGACGCGCTGAATAAGTCCTATCATTGCCCGTTGTTCCATCCGTCTGTTTTGAAGGGCCGTCCAGATTATCATCTGAATCGCTGCCGCACCCTTTGCAAAGGATCCGTTCGCGCCAGCTTTGCTGCGGGCGCAACTCAAACTCAACAGCCATGCTAGTGATCAAGGGCATTTTGCATATTCTGGCGCTGCTGCCGCTGTGGCTGCTGCACGCCCTGGCCGTGCCGCTGGCCCTTGTGCTGCGCTTCATGCCGTGGCGCGGACATGCCATTGTGCGCACTAATCTCGCGCTGTGCTTTCCCGAGCTTGATGAGAAAAAACGCGCGCGCCTGTATCGCCGGCACCTGACTGAAATGGCCCGGCTGGTGCTTGAATCCGGCGCCGTGTGGTTCTGGCCGGCCGAGCGTCTGAAGCGGCACGTGCGTTCGGTTGAAGGCTGGGACGAACTTGAGCGGGCCGCTGCCGAAAAGCACGGTGTCCTGCTGGTCGGCGCACATTTTGGCAGCTGGGAAATTCTGCCGCTGTGGCTGTCCCTGCAGGGGTCCTTTACGGCCCTTTACAAGGCACCGCGCAATCCGGATCACGATCGCCATTTGACCGCCAGCCGCGAGCGCTTTGGCGCCACCCTGGTTCCCAGCGGCAGTCCGGCCATGCGCCGACTGCTGGCCGGACTGCGGCGCGGCGAGATGATTGGGCTGCTGGCCGACCAGCAGCCCAAACAAGGTGAAGGTGCGTTTGTCAGTTTTTTCGAGCAGCCGGCGCTGACCATGACCCTGGTGGGGTGCCTGGCCCGGCGCACCGGCTGCCAGGTGTTCTTTGCCAGCGCCGAACGACTGCCGCGCGGGCGCGGCTGGGCGCTGCGCTTCGAACCGGCACCGGAGGCCATTGCCGACCCGGCCGATGAAAAAAGCGCTGCCGTGATGCACCACTGGCTGGAAGGCGTGATCGCCCGCCGCCCGGAACAGTACCTGTGGAGCTACAAGCGCTTCAGCCGCCAACCCGATGGCAAGCCCTCACCGTATCCGCAGCGCCGACGGCGCAAAGCCTGACTCTGAACAATTTCTCCGGCTTGCCACTTCAGGCCCCGGCAACACCCGCATCCGCCAGCCGCCTGAGTTCCAGCATGTGCGCCCTGAAAGCCCGGCGGCCCTTTCCTGTCAGAGCCAGCCATGTGCGCTGACGGGTGTTGACGGTGGCTTTGGATACCTTGACGTAACCGGCCTCCTGCAGCAGGCGCACCTGTTTTGAAAGAACCGAATCGGATACTTCAATGGCATCTCTAACCACTGAAAATTCCGCCTCCCTGACCGTAGACAGCGCAGCACAGATGCGCAGCCGGTTGGGTGCGTGAATCAGTTCATCAAATTCAGGTTTCATGCTTGCGCTCCGGTCACAACTGCCTTGTGTAGGCGCGGAACCACAGCTGCAAAAAGCAGGCCCCCAGCGCAACAGCCAGCAGGGCACCTGCTGGTCCGGCCCACTGGATACCCATGCTGTTGTGGGCATGCTCAACGCAAAACATGATGGCAATCAGAAACAAGACATAGCCAATGGCCAGCAGACGGGTTATGCCGGGATGGTAGCCGGATACCCACACGCCCGTTTTCTTGCTGGCAGCGGCCATCATTGCACCAAAAGCGGCCGCCGCTGCCACCATGACGAGCACTCTGATCATCAGTGGCCATGTCATGGCCAGCACCATGACGGCAACAATGCCCAGCCACAACCAGTTGTACCAGCGAAACCCCGATGGTGCGTGCCCGGTCATCGAGGACGACGCCAATGCCGCCTGCGCCAGATGTTTTTTTGCCTCTTCCGGGCCTGGCCATTTTCTTTTGGTCATGTTGCAGCTCCTGCAAATTTCCACTTTCCACCATGGAAAATGGTAGCCCTCTCTTTCCATATCGTCAAGTCACAACTTTCCAAAGAGGAAAGTCTTCAGGCTGGAACAAGGACCAACAGAACCCGCGCTGTGGGAAGCGGCAAACTGCATAAGCTGGTGGTGGCCCGGATCAGGTCCGGTCTTGCCTATCCAGCCTTCTCAGAAACACACCCATGACTTTTTCGGCCTGTTTGTCGCCGTTGGCGCGGGCGGTCTCAACGCCCTGCTGCCAGGCCTGGCGGGCCTCGTCGGGGCGTTCCAGCCTGTTGAGCACCGTGCCCAGTTCCTGCCAGGCCATGGTCTGGCCAGGCTTGTGTGCGGTGGCTTTTTGCAGGTGTTCCAGGGCCTTTTCCAGATTGTCTGCCTTCAGGCGCGCCTGGCCGGCAGCCAGCCGCGCCTCATACGAGTCGCAGCCTTTCTCAATCATGTTTTCAATGACTTCGGGATTCATGCGCCCAAGTGTAATCAAATCCGCGCAGCCCGTGTACGGCGCTTCAGCTGCGCCAGTAGGCGGGCGTGAACAGCACCAGAATGGTGAACAGCTCGAGCCGGCCAAGCAGCATGGCAAAGCTGGTCAGCCATTTGGTGACGTAGTGAAGCTGGCCGTAGTTGGCGCCGGCTTCGCCCAGCGCCGGGCCCAGGTTGTTGATGGACGAAAACACCACCGACACCGCGGTTACCAGGTCGTCTTCCAGGCCGGCCACGATCAGGGTCAGCACCACAACGCACAGAATGTAAAGGGCCACATAGCCCCATACGGCGTTGGCCACTTCGGGGTCCAGGGTGCGGTTGCCCAGCTTGAGCGGCAGGGCCGAACGCGGATGCACCAGGCGCTTGAGCTCGCGCCCGCCCTGCTTGCCGAGCATGTACACGCGCATGATCTTGAAGCCGCCGGTGGTGGAGCCGGCGCAGCCGCCCAGCGCGCTTAAAAGAATCAGCAGCAGCGGCAGCGTGCCCGGCCAGGCGTGAACCTCGGCGGTCACCAGTCCGGTGGTGGTCATGAACGACACCGCCTGGAAAACCCCGTAGCGAATGGCCGTCCACACGCCCGGATACAGTCCCTGGTGCCACAGCAGCACCGCCGCCAGGCAGGCTGCAGCCAGAAGCAGCAGCACAAACAGCCTGAGCTCGGGGTCGCGCAGGTAGACCTGGGTGGTGGCACGGCGCATGGCCATGAAATGAAGCCCGAAGTTCATGCTCGACACCACCAGAAAAAACACCACCAGCCATTCAATCAGCGGGCTGTCGAAATACGCTATGGAGGCGTCGTGGGTGGAAAAGCCGGCCGTGGCCACGGTCGAAAAACTGTGCCCCACGGCATCGAACAGGGACATGCCGGCGGCCCAGTAGGCCGCGGCACACAATACGGTGAGCGCGGCATAGACCAGCCACAGGGCCTTGGCGGTTTCGGCAATGCGCGGCGACAGCCGGGTTTCCTTGACGGGCCCGGTGATTTCGGCCTTGTAGACCTGCATGCCGCCGATGCGCAGCATGGGCAAAATGGCCACGGCCAGCACGATAATGCCCATGCCGCCCATCCACTGCAGCTGCTGGCGATACCAGAGAATGGAGACCGGCATGTCGTCCAGGCCGACAAAAACAGTGGCGCCAGTGGTCGTCAGGCCCGAAGTGGATTCAAATATGGCATCGGCAAGGCCGGCATCCAGGGTCAGAAAAAAAGGCACCGCCCCGGCCAGACACACGGCTGTCCAGCAGGCCACCACCACCAGAAAGCCATCGCGAATACGCAAATCGCGGCGCGAGCGGCGCGCCGGCCAGTACAGCGCGGCGCCGGTCATCGCAACAATTGCAAAGCTCAGGCCGAACGCATGCAGGCTGCCGTCGCCGGCGGCATAAGCAATCACCAGGGGCGGAACAAATCCGAGACTGAGAAAAATCAGCAGCACGCCGACAATTCTCAACACCGGGGCGTGGCGTCCGTAGCGCATGCGGCCGCCTAGATATAGACCGCGTCGACCGAGAACAGACGCTCGACGCGCTTGATGGAGCGCGGATCGGCGACAAACAGGATGACGTGGTCACCGTCCTCGATCTTGACGTTGTGATGGGCGATGATGACTTTCTCGCCGCGCACCAGGCCACCAATGACGGTGGCTGGCGGCAGCTCAAGCTCGCCGATGCGCTTGCCGACCACCGGAGAATGGCCAGGCACGCCGTGGGCCACGGCCTCGATGGCTTCGGCCTCCTCGTTCATCAGTGAATGGACGCGCACCACGTGCCCCTTGCGGATGTGGGTGAGCAGCGCGCCTATGGTGACCTGCTGGGGGCTGACGGCCACGTCAATGCGGTCGGATGCCACCAGGTCGACATAGGCCGGGCGATTGATGAGCGTGATGACCTTGCGCGCGCCCAGGCGCTTGGCCAGCATGGACGACAGGATATTGGCCTCGTCGTCGTTGGTCAGCGCGCAGTAGACGTCGATCTCGTCGATGCCCTCCTCGTGCAGCAGGTCGCCATCGGCGCAGTCGCCGACCAGCACGATGCCTGAATCCAGATCTTCGGCAACCTGTTCGGCGCGCGCCGGATCACGCTCTATGACCTTGACGTTGTGGTCACGCTCGAGCAGGGCGGCCAGGCTGGCGCCTATCATGCCGCCGCCGCCCAAAAGAATTCTGTGGCCCGGGTCGGTCATGCGCCTGAGCTCGCGCATGACCGCCGGAATGTCATCGCGGGCGGCCAGAAAGAACACCATGTCATCCACCTCGATGACGGTGTCTCCGCGCGGAATGATGGCCCGGTTGTTGCGAAAGATGGCCGCCACCCGGGCGTCCACGCCTGCCGGCAGTTTTTCGCGCAGCATGCGCAGCTCGTGACCAACCAGCGGGCCGTCGAAAAAGGCCCGCATGCCCACCATCTGGGCGCGCCCGTCGGCAAAATCGAGCACCTGCAGCGCACCCGGAAACTCGATCAGCCGCTGAATGTGTTTGGTCACCAGCCGCTCGGGGCTGATCAGAACATCGACGGCCATGTTGTCGCGATCAAACAGCCGCGGGTGGGCCAGGTAATCGGCCGCGCGCACGCGCGCAACCCGGGTGGGCGTGCTGAACAGGGTATGCGCCACCTGGCAGGCCACCATGTTGGTTTCGTCCGAATTGGTCAGCGCCACCAGCATCTCGGCATCTTCGATGCCCGCCCGCCTGAGGGCTTCAGGGTGCGCGGCGTGGCCGTGCACCGTGCGGATATCGAGTCGGTCCTGCAGCTCGCGCAGGCGTTCGGCATCCAGATCGACCACGGTGATGTCGAAGTCCTCGGCCGACAGGCTGCGCGCCATGCCGGAACCGACCTGCCCTGCGCCAAGGATGATGATCTGCATGCGAACTCCCGACTCTGCCCGGCGGTGTTTCAGAACTCCCTGGGATCAATGCCCAGCTGCTTGAGCTTGCGGTACAAGTGGGTGCGCTCCATTTCCACCAGCTCGGCCAGCTTGCCGACGCTGCCCTCGGCAGCCTCCAGCTTGAAGCGCAGGTACTGCCGCTCGAATTCCTCGCGCGCCTCGCGCAGCGGCATGTTATACAGCGCCGGCATCTTGCGGTCGCCCACCGTCTGGCCGGTATCGGACTGCGCCAGCGCCTCCTCGACTTCGCTGATGGTCACTTCCTCGCCGTCGCCCAGAATCAGCAGGCGCTGAACGAGATTGCGCAGCTCGCGGAGGTTGCCGGGCCAGTGGTACTGGCGCAGGCGGTTTTGCACGGCAACGGGAAAATGCCGGTAGGGCGTGCCGTCGCGGCCGGGGTAATACTCGGCATAAAAGCGCACCAGGTCGGGCACATCGTCCTGACGCTCGCGCAGGGGCGGCATGTCCAGCGGCAGCACGTTGAGCTGGTAGAACAGCGATTCATCAAACGCGCCTTCGCGCACCAGTTCTTCAAGCGGCTGGCTGGCACCGGCAATGATGCGCACCTCCAGCCGGCCGCTGTCTGTCTGGCCGGGGTCCAGGCGCCCGGTTTCAAGCATTTTGAGCAGCACCGCCTGGGCGCCGCGATCAAGCCGGGCCACATCATCAATAAACAGCACGCCGCCGCGCGCCCTGGCCAAAAGCCCGCGGTGGCCGTCGCGGCCGCCCAGCATGGCTTCGAAGGAGCCGGCATCGACGCGGGTCGAGGCGCTGACAAACGCTTCCTCACGGCGCGCGGAATTGGCGTGAATCCAGCGCGCCGCGTCCTGCTTGCCCACGCCGGGCTCGCCGGTAATGAGCACCGGTGCATCGTGGCGGGCCACGCGCTCCAGGCGCTGGCGCAGCTGCTGTACGGCCGCCGAGCGACCCAAAGGCTCGAAAACCACCGGCTGGCTGCGCCGCAGGCCCTCGTTTTCGCGCTTCAGCCGGCCGGCCTCCAGCGCATTGTTGATGGTGACCAGAAGGCGGGCCATGGACACCGGCTTTTCAATAAAGTCGAACGCGCCCAGGCGGGTGGCCTCAACGGCGGTTTCCACCGAGCCGTGTCCGGAAATCATGACCACCGGGCAACTGACGGCGTCCGAGTCGCGCCACTCGCGCAACAGGCTGATGCCGTCGGTGTCGGGCATCCATATATCCAGAAGAACCAGATCGGGCGCGCTGTTGCGAACGCGCTCGCGGGCCTCGGCGGCGTTGCCGGCAGTTTCTGTTTCATGGCCCTCGTCACGCAGAATTTCGCCGATCAGATCGCGAATGTCGGGCTCATCGTCTACAACAAGTATTCGGGCGCTGCTCATGGATTCATTGTCGCACTAAATCTGAAGTGTTCACGTTTTGTTTGCGGACCGGCCCGGCGCTTCAGCCGGCCGGCAGCCATATTCTGGCCACCGCCCCGCCGTCGGGCCCGTTGGATACGGCAATGGTACCGCCATGATCATCAACGATGCGCCGCACAATGGCCAGCCCCAGTCCGGATCCGCGCGGCTTGGTGGTGACATAGGGTTCAAAAATCCGGGCCAGCATTTCATCCGAAAAGCCCGGCCCGTCATCGGAAAACAGCAGCTCAACACCTTCGCGGCCCTGGTTCTGGCTGGCCCTGACTGCAATACGGATCAGCGGCCGGCCCTGTTCATGCGCTTCCTGGGCGTTGCGAACCAGGTTGATGGCCAGCTGGCGCAGCTGGTCGGGGTCGGCCAGCACCGCCAGCGGTGCCTCGGGCCGGATCAGCTCAAAGCGGGTGGGCATGTCACCGCTGGTGTACAGGTCAACAATTTCGCCCATGACCTGCGCCGGGTCCACCCGCTTGAGCCGGATGCGCGCCGGCCGCGCATAGTCGCCGAAGCTGTCAACCAGCCGGCGCAGGGCATCGACCTGGGCACGAATGGTGCCGGTGGCGCGGGTCAGCAGCTGCCGTTCCTCGTCCTGCAGATGGCTGTCGAGCTTGAGCGCCAGCCGTTCGGCCGCCAGCTGGATGGGCGTGAGCGGGTTCTTGACCTCGTGCGCCAGGCGGCGCGCCACTTCGGCCCAGGCCGCCTCGCGCTGCGCCTGGTCCAGAACGGTGACATCATCAAACACCACCACGTGGCCACCGGTTTCGGCCGGCAGATCGGAACCACGACACACCAGCACCAGCGGCCGGTCGGCCGACCCCAGCTTGATTTCCTGGCGCCACTCCGTGCCGGGTGCGGCGTGGCGCTCGCCGACCAGATCAACAAACGGTTTCAGGTCGGGCCGCCGGGCGGCCAGTTCCTCCAGCGCCAGACCGTTGTCCCGGTTTTCGTCCAGGCCCAGAATATGCGCGGCCGACTCGTTGAAGGCGCTGATGCGTTTATTGCCGTCAATGGCCACCACCCCGGCCGACAGCCGGCCCAGCACAATGGCCAGATAGCGCCGCTGGGCTTCCAGCTGACGGCGGCTGGCGGCCAGCTCGCGCGTCATGGTGTTGAAAGAGCCGACCAGAAAACCGAGCTCGTCGCGGCTGGTCACCTCCAGATCATCGGGGAAATGACCGGCGGCCAGCTCCTCGGTGGCCTGGGCCAGAACGCGAATGGGCTGGGTCAGGCGGCGCGCGGCGTTGAAGGCCAGCAGCATGGCCAGAAGAACGGTGAGCAGCAGCACCAGCGACAGAATGAGGATGAGACTCTGCTGCAGGCGGGTGCGCAAAAAGGACACGTTCTGATAGCGGTGATAGGCATTTTCTATCCGTTCCGCCAGGTCGCCAAACTGCTCGGGCAGCGGGTAGATGGCCTGCAGCACCAGCGGCTCGCTGCCCAGCAGGCGATCGCCGAAGTTGTACAGCACGCGAATGCGTATGCCCTCGGGCCCCGGCTCGGCGCTGGCGTATTCGCTGTCGCGCAGGGCCTGGCCCAGGGCAAAGTCGCCGGGCGGCTCCGAAAACAGCTGCCCCGGCCGAATGCTGGCGCTGGCCAGCGCCGAACCGCCGGCGTCCAGCACCGACAGATCCGTCGGGCCTGCGCTCGATACCCGGCGCACCAGCTGCTGAAACAGTCGATCCTCGTCATCGATATCCAGACGCTGCGCCAGCTCGGCAATTTCACCGCGCGCATCGCGCGTGCGCAGCTCAAGAAACATCTGGCCAAGCTCAATGGAATCGGCCAGCGCCTGCTCGGCCTGAATGTCCATCCAGCCGTCAATGGTGTCGCTGAGAAACTGGGTGGCAAACAGATACAGAATGACCACGGGCGGCAGGGTGAGCACCACAAACACCACCACCAGGCGGGCCGTCAGCCGCGCTCCGGGCCGTTCGGCACGCAGGCGCTGAACCAGCCGCACCACCCGGCCAATGATGACGCCAAGCAAGACCACCACGGCCGCGCCGGCCAGCGCAAAAATCCACTGGGCCAAACGCCCCAGCTGGGTGGCCTCCTGCTCGACCGTGGACACCAGGTACAGCGAGGTCAGCAGCAGCATGAGCACGGCCGCAAAGGGCGCGGCTCTCAGAATGCGCCGCCGTGTGCGCCGGCTGATCACTGCGCTTCGTCCCCGCCCGGCGGATCAAACGAATACCAGTCGCTTTTGAGCCACCACTGGGGCTGAAACCAAGTCGGCAGGCGCATGGGCGACGGCAGTCGCGTGCGGTCCAGCTGAATGCGCGCCCTGACCAGGGACACCGAGTCATCGGGTTCAAGCGGAATGCTCCATGAGCGCGGTTCGCGCAGGGCCCGCACCAGCATGTTGAAGCGCGGGTAGGTGTCGCGCGT
>Ga0079226_10003000_pt1 | contig 13010 bp, 14 predicted proteins | sample Poulit2014_FD_76345 | JGI IMG/M metagenome (GOLD analysis project Ga0079226, IMG submission 76345) | Agricultural soil microbial communities from Georgia to study Nitrogen management - Poultry litter 2014 | ecosystem: Environmental > Terrestrial > Soil > Agricultural land | place: USA: Georgia... | reverse complement strand
TGTTTATACAGGATTTTTTAAATAAAAAAAGCTGGTAAAGATCATCCAGAATAATCTTTACCAACTATTTTGTCCTATAAAGGCATAAAGTGCAAAAAGACCAACTATTTTGTCCTATATGCCAAATCCTCACAGAGGTGAGGATTTGAAAACATTGAAAATCCCCGTTGCCAACGGGGATTTTTGTTTGTTATGCCTTTTGTTTAAATGAGGTTATTCACCATAATAAGATTTGGTTAAAATCTCAATCATATCTTCAACCATCGGTAAGCGAGGGTTTGCCGGTGAGCATTGATCTTCAAACGCCAATAAAGCTAAATCACGGCGCGCTTCCATAAACTCTTGTTCATTGATGCCCTGTTCTTTGAATGACATCTTAATACCGACTTTTTGCCCTAACTCTTTACACGCATTGGCATAAGCTTCCACCGCTTCTTCAGGTGTTGAACAAGGCAAGCCCAACATTCTGGCGATTTCTTGGTATTTTACATCCGCTTTGTAGTAATTATATTTTGGCCAAGTTGCGGTTTTAGTCGGACGAGTACCGTTATAACGAATCACATAAGGCATCAAAATGGCGTTAGTTCTGCCGTGTGGCGTATGGAAACGACCGCCGACTTTGTGAGCTAAAGAGTGTGTCATCCCTAAGAACGCATTGGCAAAAGCCATTCCGGCAATAGTGGAGGCGTTATGCATTCTTTCGCGAGCTTCCGGATCGCTAGCTCCATTTTTCACCGAGCGTTCCAAGAATTCAAAGACTAATTTAATTGCTTGCAATGCCAAGCCGTCAGTGAAATCGTTGGCTAAAGTTGATACATAAGCTTCGGTGGCGTGCACCAATACATCATAGCCGGAATCTGCCGCCACGTGCGCCGGCACGGTCATTGTTAATGCCGGATCGACAATGGCAATGGTCGGTGTTAATGAGTAATCAGCGATTGGATATTTTTTATCACCTTCGCTAATCACGGCGAAAGGTGTGACTTCAGAACCGGTACCTGATGTGGTTGGAATACCGATAAATTTCGCTTTGCGGCCTAATTGTGGGAATTTAAAGGCACGTTTGCGAATATCCATAAATTTCTGTACTAAATCGCGGAAATCAACTTCAGGTTGCTCATAGAATAACCACATTACTTTAGCAGCATCCATCGCAGAGCCGCCACCAAGTGCGATAATGGTATCCGGTTGGAAATTACGCAATAATTCAACACCACGGCGTATGGTTGCAATGCTCGGATCCGGCTCAACGTCGGCGAAAAGTTGATAAGTGACGTGATCGCCGCGCATTGTGAGTTGTTTTGCGATTTTTTCTACAAAACCAAGATCAACCATTACACGATCGGTAACGATCACGACACGTTCAACGCCTTTCATTGATTGTAAATATTGGATTGAATCACGTTCAAAATAGATTTTTGAAGGCACTTTGAACCATTGCATATTATTTCTCCGTCTTCCTACCCGTTTGATATTTAATAAATTCACTGCACTGACATTGTTGCCCACAGAATTTTTACCGTAAGAACCACAGCCTAAGGTCAATGAAGGTAGGAACGAGTTATAGACATCACCGATACCGCCAACAGTTGAAGGAGAGTTCCAAATTACACGAATGGCTTTGACACGTTCACCGAAGACTTTTGCCAATTCCGTATCGGAAGTGTGGATGGCGGCGGAGTGCCCTAAACCGTGGAATTCCACCATTTGTTCGGCTTTGATTAAACCGTCTTCAGTGCTTTCTGCTTTTAATAGCGCTAATACCGGAGAGAGTTTTTCGCGAGTTAACGGCTCTTTCACGCCCACTTCTTTACATTCTGCCAATAGGATATTGGTATTTGCCGGTACGCTGAAGCCTGCCTGTTCCGCAATCCACGCTGCCGGTTTACCAACTACAGCGGCATTGAGTTTTGCCATAGAACAGCTGCTGCTGTTGGCTTTTGCACCGAAGATAAACTCTTCAAGTAATGCTTTTTCTTTTTTATTAACGAGATAAACGCCGTAAGATTGCATCTCTTTAATAAAATCATCATAAATTTCTTTATCAACAATTGCGGCCTGTTCGCTGGCACAGATCATTCCGTTATCAAACGATTTTGACATCACAATGTCGTGTACTGCCTGTTTTAAATTTGCACTTTTTTCCACATAAGCAGGCACATTTCCGGCACCGACACCTAAAGCCGGTTTACCACAGGAATAAGCCGCTTCCACCATCGCATTTCCGCCGGTGGCTAGAATAGTGGCGATCCCCGGGTGTTTCATTAATGCCTGAGTGCCTTCCATAGATGGTGTTTCAATCCATTGAATACAGTTTTTCGGTGCACCGGCAGCAACAGCCGCTTCATAAACAACGCGTGCGGCGTGAGCGGAACTTTGTTGAGCGGATGGGTGGAATGCAAAAACGATCGGATTACGAGTTTTTAAGGAAATTAAGGCTTTAAAAATTGCGGTAGAGGTTGGATTGGTGGTTGGCGTAATACCACAAATCACTCCAACTGGATCGGCAATTTCGGTAATACCGGTAACATCGTCTTCATTAATCACACCAACAGTTTTCAAATGACGCATATTGTTTACAACATATTCACAAGCAAACAGATTTTTTGTCGCTTTGTCTTCAAATACGCCTCGACCGGTTTCTTCATAAGCGTGCATTGCCAACACGCCGTGTTGATCCAACGCCGCGACAGAAGCCTTCGCAACGATATAATCGACTTGTTGCTGATTAAGCTGACGGAACTCTTCCAAGGCGGCTAAGCCATTGGCGACGAGTTGATCCACTTCTGCCTGAGCAGGACTTACCACCACTTCAGATGTTTTACTCATAAGATTTCTCCCAAAAATTAAAAATTATTTTAACTAATAAAATTATAACTATTTGAAGTTACCTTTTTTGGGGTATCGGCAGATAACCTGATCTAGCTCAATTTCGCTGTTAGCTAAATGTTAAAGTGATTTAAAAGTTGTTTGAAATAGGTTTGAAATTCTTGATTAATCAAGAAAAATTATGTGATCTTTCGATTTTTTCGTTTTATATTAGTGATTGATTATGTTCAATAATAGGAGCGCAAATAATGATGGAACCGACAATTTATAAAATGAATGATACAAAAAAATGGGCGATGATAGGTTATTGGCTTTATATCGCATCGTTTTTGATCACTTTTTTAAGCATTGTCGCGATCGTGATTGCTTATGTTTTCCGTGATGATGTTCGTGGTACCTATTTGGAAAGCCATTTTAATTATCAAATCCGCACATTTTGGATTGGTCTGTTGTATGCCATTATCTGTACGGTGCTATGTTTAGTGATGATTGGTTATATTCTCTTTATTGGCTGGGCGATCTGGTTGCTGGTGCGTTCCATCAAAGGATTGCGTCTGCTAAATCGTGATCAGGCTATCATTAATGAAAAAACGTGGTTATTTTAAGTACTTGACTTGTTTAACGTTACGATAGTCCATAGAATAAAGCCTTTCCAACATAACAAGAGGCAAGCATTATGTCAGCATTGACAGCACTGCAACAAGAAACCCGTGAAATTATCGATGATTTGCTGAATGACGGCAGCGATCCGAATGCACTTTACATTATTGAGCATCATATCTCTCACCACGATTTTGACAAACTAGAAAAAATTGCATTGGATGCATTTAAACTCGGTTATGAAGTCTCCGAAGCGGAAGAGTTTGAAAATGAGGATGGTGGAGAAGTCTATTGCTTTGATATTATTAGTGAAATTGAATTAAAAGCAGAATTAATCGATGCTCAGCAGAATGAGCTGTTGCCGTTAATAAAAAAACATCAAGGCGTTTATGATGGTTGGGGAACCTATTTTGAAGATCCTAATGCCGATGAAGATGAATATGGTAATGACGGCGAATTTTTTGATGAAGATTAATAACAGGATTCTCACTTGCAAATGAATAAATCTGCAGAAAAATGCCCTCAATGTGGGCATTTTTTACAACTTAAACGGGGTAAAAAAGGGTTATTTCTTGGTTGCAGCCATTATCCGGAATGTGATTACCTTAGACCGCTACAAAACCAAACATTAGGTGAAATCTTGAAGGTATTGCCGCAGAACTGCCCTGAATGTGATCATCCGCTCGTGTTGCGGCGTGGGCAGTTCGGTATGTTTATCGGTTGCAGTCACTATCCGGAATGTCATTTCATTGTGAATGATGAGCCGCAAAAAGCGGATTATCAAGCGGTAACTTGTCCCTCTTGCCGTAGAGGAAAATTAGTCGCGAAACGCGGCGCCAGAGGAAAAGTATTTTTTGCCTGCGATCACTACCCTCATTGCCGTTTTAATGTGGCACAACAACCGGTGGAAAAAAGTTGTCCAAAATGTGCTTTCCCATTGGCATTTGTGAAAAAACAGAGTGACAAGCAAATCAGCTACCAATGTTTAAATAAAAGCTGTAAACATATTTTTTATGAAAGAAATGAATAACTTAGATTTTATTATTTCCCAGTTGAAACAGGGAGAAGTGATCGCTTATCCGACCGAAGCAGTGTTTGGGTTAGGGTGTGATCCTTTTAATGATCAGGCGATTGAAAAACTGCTTAAATTAAAACAACGTCCACAAGAAAAAGGGTTAATTTTAATTGCGCCACATTTAAACTTTTTCAAACAAATTATTGATTTTAATAAACTTTCTGCACAAGATTTACAACGATTACAACAAACCTACAGCAGACCGACCACTTGGATTGTGCCGGTACAAAAACAGGTTTCGCCACTTCTCACCGGACGTTTTGATACGATTGCGGTTCGGCTTTGTCGTCATCTGGCGGTGGAAATGTTGTGCCAGCTGGCAAAGATGCCGATTACTTCAACCAGCGCAAATCTCAGCGGTCAAGAGCCTTGTAGAACCTATCAGCAAGTACAGGCTCAATTCGGCGAAAATTTTCCGGTGTTACAAGCGGAAGTGGGCGATGCGAAAAATCCATCAGAAATCAAAGATCTCTTTACAAATCAAATTGTTAGACAAGGATAATTATGAGTACACAACATCACTATGCTGTTTGGGGTAACCCGATCGCACAAAGCAAATCACCGCTCATTCACGCTATTTTTGCCAAAACGACAGGGAAAACGCTCGATTATGTTGCGAAATTAGGTGATCTGGAACAGTTTGAGCAACAATTAGCCACCTTTTTCCAACAGGGAGCGAACGGTTGTAATATTACTGCACCGTTCAAAGAACGTGCATTTAAGTTGGCGGATCAGCATAGTGAGCGTTGTCGTTTAGCGCAAGCCTGCAATACCTTAAAACGGCTGGAAGACGGCAGTTTGTATGCAGACAATACCGATGGCGCCGGTTTGGTTACTGATTTACAGCGATTAGGGTGGTTGCAGCCGGATCAGCATATTTTGCTATTAGGCGCAGGCGGTGCGAGCAAAGGTGTGTTGTATCCGTTATTGCAGGCGAAACAGCAGATTACTTTGGCAAATCGGACATTAGAAAAAGCGATGGCATTGGCTGAAAAATTTTCTGTTTATGGCAATATTCAAGCAACGACTTTGCAGGATATTCCACCGCAACATTTTGATGTCGTGATTAATGCTACATCCAGTGGATTGCACGGGCAGGTTGCTCCGGTTGCGGATGAAGTGTTACTGCGATGTGCTGCCGCATATGATATGCAATATACCCCGAGCGGCATAACGCCATTTATCCAACATTGCCGGCACTTAGGGCTTCAGCATTGCAGCGATGGTTTAGGAATGTTGGTAGCGCAAGCCGCCCACTCTTTTTTGTTATGGGAAGGTGTTATGCCACAAATCAACGAAATGTTGAATGAGAGGGGATGGTTAGAATAGGCACTATGACATAAAGTTAAAGTGCCTATCGCCAATTTATTTTTATTGTCCGTAATAGGCATTTTTACCATGTTTACGTAAATAGTGTTTATCTAATAGAACTTGTTGCATTGAGTTAATGTTACTATTGAGTTGATGAGTAAATAAATTCATACAAGCAATTTCTTCTAATACAACAGCATTATGAACCGCATTGTGAGGATCGGTACCCCACGCAAATGGTCCATGAGAATGTACTAATACTGCAGGGATATCTTTGGCTTCGATATTTCTATTCTGGAATGTTTCAACAATCACTTTCCCGGTTTCTAACTCATATTCACCATTAATTTCCTGTTCTGTCATTTTTCTTGTACAAGGGATTGCTCCATAGAAATAATCTGCATGTGTTGTTCCTAATGCATTCAAATCCATACCAGCTTGAGCCCAAGCAGTGGCATGACGTGAATGTGTATGAACAATACCACCAATAGTTGGGAATTGTCGATATAATTCTAAGTGTGTTGGGGTATCAGAAGATGGTTTTTTATTTCCTTCTACAACTTTACCTGTGACTAAATCAACAACCACCATATCATTGACAGTCATAGTGTCGTAACTTACTCCAGAGGGTTTAATGACGATAAGATTATTTTTTCTGTCAATACCACTAACATTTCCCCACGTAAAAGTAACTAATCCATATTTTGGTAAATCTAAATTTGCTTCAAAAACTTGTTGTTTTAAGTGTGCTAACATTCAAATTCTCCTTCTTTCATTTTATTTTCTATCCAACGTCTAGCATTAATAATTTCAGAAATTGGCTCTTCAGATTTTTCTGTCCACATTTCAATAAGAAAAGCACCACGATAATTTAAATTTTTTAAAATCTTAAAAGTCTTCACAAAATCTACGCAGCCCTGACCGAACGGAACATCTCTAAACTGGCCTTTGCAATCATCTGTGACTTTAAAGGTATCTTTTAGGTGAATTGCAGAAATTTTGTTGATACCAAGTCGTAATTCTTCTTCGATATTATCATTCCATGCAGATAGATTGCCAATATCAGGATAAACAGTAAACCATGGTGATTGAATTAAATTATCCCACACTTTCCAACGGCTGATAGAGCTCATAAATTTAGTATCCATAATTTCGACAGCAAGTGTGACCTGATTACTTGCAGCTAGTTTTACGGCCCATTCTAAACCCTGTTGAAAACGTTTAATTGTTCCTTCATCCTGTTCTTCATAATAAACATCATAACCTGCTAGTTGTATTGTTCTTATACCAAGATCAACGGCTAATTGAATAGCCTTTTCCATGATGTCATAAGCTTTTTGTCTTGTTTTTTCATCATGAGAACCAAAGGGGAAACGTCTATGACCTGAAAGGCACATAGAGGGTATTGTAATTCCAGTGTTGATAATTGCTTTGACAATTTCAATTCTTTCTTGTTTGTTCCAATCAAGTCTAGAGAGACGTTCATCTGTTTCATCAATAGAAATTTCTACGAAATCAAATCCACAAGCTTTAGCGGTAGAAAGACGATCTTGCCAACTAAGATGTTTGGGTAAAGCTTTTTCATAAATACCTAATTTATGTGTCCTCATATTTAATTCCTTCTATTTATTCTGATTACCAATTTTTTTGGATAGCATTTTTAAAATTTTTTGCCATTTGGAGACCATTGTTCCCAGTTAAACTTCGTCCTGCGATAAAAGCCTTTACATTAAAAGGAGAAAATAAAGAGAGTGATTCTGGAGTAATGCCACCAGTGATAGAAAGTTGTAGACCTAGTTTGGATAAACTAGATATTTTTTCTAAATCATTTGGTGTCCAACCAATTCCAGCAAGTTCAGCATCGCGGGGGCGATGATAAATTGCTTGTTTTATTCCTAAATCAACCCATTGTTTTGCATCTTCAAATGTCCAGTGACCATAAAGCTCAATTTGAATTTCGCCACCATATTGATCGGCAATTTTCTTACTTGCTTCTATAGTGGCAATATGAGCAGCGGCTGAAACAGTAATCCAATTCGCTCCTGCTTCAAATGCCATTCTGGCAAGTACAGATCCAGCATCAGTTGCTTTCATATCGCAAACAAGGATGTGGTTAGGGTATTTCTGTTTTAATTGTTTGAGTGCAGACATTCCCTCAGCAAAAGCAAGAATCGTACCTACTTCAATAATATCAATATGATCTTTTATTGTTTCTATACTGGTAAATGCAGTATTCATTTCTTGGCAATCAAGGGCTAATTGTAATAAAGGTTTTGTCATAGAATCACCTATTTAATAATTAAGTTTCAAGAGTTTTTAATGCTTGAACAAATTTTGTATATTTTTGATATTTGTTACGGTATTTTTCATATACATTGAGATCAGGTTGTACTTTAATTACTTCGTGTTGCAATTCTTTCTGTGCGGTAGCAAAATCTGGATAAATACCGTTACCAACCATCGCGGTTAATGCTGCACCTAGACATCCAGTTTCTGATACAGATGGAATTTCAATCGGCAGCCCACTGATATCAGCTAACATTTGTCGCCATGCTTTAGAACGGGCTGGTCCCCCGGTTAATCTGATTGTTTTAGTTTTTGGAAATCGTTGAAGCATTCGTTCTAAGTGTGTCATTAAACTAAATATGACGCCTTCATAAATAGCTTGTAATAAATGAGCTTGAGAGTGAATAGATTGAATACCATAAAAGCCGGAATGTATACCTAGACCTGCATTTGAACCATATAAGAAAGGAACAAATAGAATACTGCTGTCAGCTTTAGGTAATTCCTCAATCATATTATTAATTTCGTTATAATCAAGGTTTACCCATTGCTTAGTGAACCATTCTAAATTTGCAGCAGAAGTAGGACTGGCTTCGTGTACAAGAAATTGATTTTGTTGAGCATAACGTCCATATACAAATGGGAATGACTGGTTTTGATCAATATAGTCTGTAATTCCGCTTACTACAGTCCATGTCCCCAATACAATATTAAGTGCAGTTGTTTGATTGACAGATTCACATAGAATACCAGAACATAAAGCAGTTGATACAACATCAAATAATCCACCTACTACAGGAGTACCAACAGATAATCCAGTTATTTTTGCAACTTCAGGTGTAATATAACCTGCAATATCAGATGAATTAATGATAGGTGGAAAACAAGAAATAATGTCATCAATGCCAAGTAATTTTGCTAATTGAATATCGTATTTACCGGTTTCCATATTATATAAATTAGATTCTGAAATATTGGTAATTTCACAGCCTAATTCGCCAGTAAGACAAAAACGTAAATAATCGTGGGACATTAACACGGCACCAATATTTTGGTAACGTTCAGGTTGAAATTGTTTTAGCCAACGTAAAATAGAAACGGGATGTCCAGTCCATAATGTTTGTCGAGTGAGAGGATATAATTTTGTAGGAATGTCCTCCTGTTGCCATTGTTTAACAATTGACAGTGCTCGTTGGTCAGAGGATAAAATTCCTTTTCCTAAAGGTTGTAATTGTTTATCTAGCAAGAAAATTCCTTTTCCTTGAGCGGAGATACCGACACCTTTAATACTGTCGGCTTTAATTATTTCTTGATTTAATACGCCTTTAATGACTGCAATACATGCAGACCATAATTCATTCAAATCGCGTTCAGCCCAACCAGGATTTTCGCTAATTACAGTTAAGCTTTGCCGGAAAGTCGCATATTCTTTCCCTGAATTATCATAAATTCCTGCTTTAATAAATGTTCCGCCACAATCTATACCTAACCAAAATGCCATTATTTTTTCTCCACTTTGGATGATGGGGGATGAAATTTCCCCCATTATACTCCATTGTTAATTTGCTAATGCATCAACTGCTTTAATTAATGAGTCACCATTTTTTTCTATAAAGAATTGGCGGACAGGTTGTTCAACAGCATCTTTGAAAGGTTTCATATCAACTTGTTCTACAACTTCAACACCTGCTTTTTTCATTTTATCTAAGATTTCAATTTCTTTTTTCGCGTTAAGTTCACGTTGATATTTACCTGCTTCTTGAGCTGATTCAATAATAGCTTTTTGTAACTCAGGAGAAAGCCCATCAAATTTTGCTTTATTCATTACTACTAATAATGGTGTGTAGCCATGGTTAGTTAAAGAAAGATATTTTTGTACTTCATAAAGTTTCACTGACCATACAATACCGATAGGATGTTCCTGAGCATCGACAGCTCGTGTTTCTAATGCAGTGTATAACTCTGAAAGTGGCATTGGAACTGGATTCGCACCTAACAATTGGAAGGCTTTCACATACATAGGGTTTTGATTAGTACGAATTTTTAATCCTTTTACATCTTCAGGTGTATGGATAGGATGTTTCGAATTGGTCATAGAACGGAAGCCAACTTCCCAGAAGGCTAATCCTTTTAACCCTTTATCCTCTAATTCTTTTAAAAGACCTTGTCCGATTTCACCATCTAAAACGCGATAAGCATGTTCCTTGTTTTGGAAAATGAAAGGAATGTCAATGACATTGAGATTAGGTACTAAACCACTGAAGTTTGGAGATCCGGACATTTCAAGATCAATTGTCCCTCCACGGACACCACTAATCATAGCTTGAGCATTGCCTAAAGTACTGTCAGGAAATAGCGATAGCTTAATTTCTCCTTTAGTTTTTTCTTTAAGTAATTCATTAAATTTTTTTGCAGCTAAATGTTGAGTATCACTTCTTGGTGCCTCATAACCAAAACGTAAAGTGGTTTCAGCTTGTGCGCTTACGGCAGCTGCAATTAAAGTTAAACTAGCAAAAAGAGCGGTTAGTTTTTTCATATGATTCTCCTTAAATTAAGGTTGTAGCCAATGGAAAGGTTCTAAAATAAGTGCTGGGAAGAAAATAAACAGTATTAACAAGCCCAATAACATAAACATATAAGGGAAGATGCCTTTAGCTGCTTGATCAAACGGTAATTTTGAAACACCAGTAATAACATTTAATACATTGCCGATTGGCGGTGTGATTAAACCAATGGATGTATTAAGAATAAATAGAACGCCGAAATAGACAGGATCAATACCAGCTTCTTCAACGAGCGGCATTAAAACAGGAGTTAAAATTAAAACGGTAGGAGTAAGATCCATTACCATACCGATGACAAATACTGCTGCCATAATAACAAGTAGTAGTAAAGTTGGTGAATCTAAAAGAGGCTCAAGGAGTTCTGTAATTTGTTGGGGTAGTTCAGCGATAGTAATTAACCAACCAGATACTTGAGCAGCAGCTACTAGTAACATTACGACTGCAGTTGTTTTGGCTGATGAAACCAATACTTTATATAATTGGGAAATTTTAAGTTCTCTATAAACAAAAAGTGATATAAATAATGCATAAAATGCTGCTACTGCTCCGGCTTCAGTAGGAGTAAAAATACCTAATCTAAAACCACCTATAATGATTACAGGAAGTAATAAAGCCCAAATACTATTTTTGAATGATATACAGAGATCTTGTTTAGAAGCCTTAGAAAATGTCATTAAATTTAATCGTTTAGCTTGCCAAGCCCAAAGTACAGCTAAACATAACCCCATAAAAATACCAGGGAAAATACCTGCCATAAAGAGTTTGGTAATGGATACTCCACTTGTTACACCAAAAATAATAAATGGAATTGATGGTGGAATGATCGGTGCAATAATACCGGCGGCTCCTATTAACCCAGCAGATCGATGAATCGGATAACCAGTTGTTTTCATCATTGGAATTAACATTGCAGCAACTGCAGCAGTATCAGCAACGGCAGAACCCGATAGGCTAGCCATAATCATTGCTGCAATAATAGCTACAAAGCCTAATCCTCCGCGTTTATGCCCAACGAGTTTCATTGGCAGATCAATAATGCGTTTTGATAATCCTCCTTCATTCATTATTTCACCTGCTAAAACGAAGAAGGGGATAGCTAGTAAGGAAAAACTATCAGCACCACTGACGAGATTTTGAGCCAGAATTTGTGGATCAAATACATCAAGATGGAGCATAAGTGCAATAGCACAGACGATTAATGAGAAGGCAACGGGAATACCTAGGAAAATACTGCTAAGGAGAACAGTCAGAAAAATAAAAATTGTCATACTTTGCCTCCTCTAAAAAGAGTAACAATATTTACAATAAGACGAGCAATAATTAATAAGCCAATCCCTAAGCTCATAATGGTACTAGCTAAAAAACTAATACCTGTAGGAATACTTGATATTGGGGAATAGTTATGCCAATTGATAACCATCTGTTGATAACTACCGGTAAAGATAAGATAACAACAAATAAGCATAATAGCGTTTGTACATAGAGAAAGAATTAGTTTCCCTTTTTTTGATAATTTGTCTGAAAGTACTGAAACATTAACATGGGCATTTTCTGAAAAAGCTAGAATTGCACCTAAAAAAATAACCCAAATAAATAAAAAACGTGAAAGTTCTTCTGTCATTGTAAAACTAGTGTTGAAACTATAGCGAAGAACTACATTTAAAAATACTAAAAATGACATAACTGCAAGCATAACAGCAACGCAAATTTCCAATAGCTTTTTAGTGAAAAGGTTAAATTTATTCATAAAAAACCTCACTTAAGTAAGTCTATTGATACTTTTACTACAATTTTCCTAATAGAAGAACTTTCCTGATCAATGCAAGCAGGACGATGAATGTCTTGAGGAAAGAAAATAGCAAAATTACCTGGTCTCATAACCAACATAGTTTCATGTGGAACATCTTTATAGAATAGAATATCACGAGCCGAATTGTAGGGAATCGCAATATCTTCAGGAGGAATATCTACGGCAACCCCGATAAGTTCTTGACCACTATGTAAATATTGCACATCTAAATAGCGTTGATGAGCTTCTGGTAAAATGACTTCTTTTTCCTGAGTTGTTAGATCCAAGACCTGAGCAAAAATCTTGTCACCTTCAATCGGATAATGACCAACTGTTAATGAGTCAAAATCGGTATTTTTCAGAAAAATAAGAGCTTTTTGAATTGCTTCGGGATAGTAAGACAATTCTAATTGTTGAATGTGACCGAAAAACATAAATATTCCTCCTTATAAAGTTTCGATATAACAATAAGAATTGTTATAAGGATTTTAGTTTTTGCCAAACTGTATCATCAACAGGAATACCGTTTGCTTTATTTTCGGCTAATAATGTCGTA
>Ga0079226_10002999_pt1 | contig 13011 bp, 6 predicted proteins | sample Poulit2014_FD_76345 | JGI IMG/M metagenome (GOLD analysis project Ga0079226, IMG submission 76345) | Agricultural soil microbial communities from Georgia to study Nitrogen management - Poultry litter 2014 | ecosystem: Environmental > Terrestrial > Soil > Agricultural land | place: USA: Georgia... | reverse complement strand
TGGATGTCAAGAGTTATCGCCACAGTACATCTAGTTGTTCCAGTAGGGATGGTATCCCCTAAGTTTGAAATGATTCGACTCATATCGGAGTACAACACTGTCTCAACCCTGTCTGTCGCAAACTCAACGTCAGGAGCCTCAAGTACCTTAACGGCCCTCCGGTATCTCTCTAAGGTAGCCACTCGGTTCTCAGCAGCTAAAGCACGAGCTTCTAGGTTCTCCACTCGACCTACGATAGTACCAACCACAACTGTCGCTTGGTCTAACTCAGCGATTCCCTCATAGGCTTTGATGCAGAACATCACACCAACGTTATATGGAGTAATGTGGCTATGCCCAATACCAATCTGACCACCGTTTCCTAATGTGTTCCCGGTTATGGTCACGTCATGTGAGTGGTTAGGGAGGTCAGTAAAGTGGTTGTGCTCGCCAACCCCGGTTGTTCCGTATGTATCCGTTCCTTCATAAATACCATTACTACCAAGGCGCACATAGCCAGCATGTTGATAGGTACCACCATCGCTCTTATAAGGAATCGATACGTCATGTGCGTGAGCGCCGCCACCACTTGTCCAGAATCGACCAGCCCCGGCATCAGCAGTGCGACCTGTTGCACGTACCTCGTGGTGATGTGGTGGCATATTCTGTTCACCAAACTGACCTTTACCTGTCTCATGGGCTTGTGGGTTATTAGCATAACCTCGTGGGAACCTATTGTGAAACGAAGGGGTCACACCTTCAGGGAACAACTTAGCCAAAGCTGGATATGCTTTTGTATCAAAAGGAACACCACACTCAAGGAATCCCATAGGTGGAGTGCCACGTAGGACCATGACCACAGTACCAATCGGCAAGCTGCCAAGAGAAGCCATGCCCTCAAGCACCTTGTCCCCATATTTCTGCGCAGTACCAGCAGCACTCTCAGCGGCATCACGGAAACCATTGGCTTCATTCTTGAAACGTTCAGCGTCATTTCGTGAAGATAGTGCGGCTTGGGAAGAGTTCTCGGAGTTACGTGCAGCCTCTTCAGCCACTACACGATGACCATAAGCCTGTTGGTTTGCCTGTTGAGCTAAGTTCTTTGAGGTCTCAGCAGCATCTCGGAAACCATTAGCTTCGTTCTTGAAACGTTCAGCGTCATTACGGTAGGTTAGAGAATTCTGTTCACTAATAGCAGCCTTATTTGCAGAGTTCAGAGCGGAACCATCCCATCGTTTCACTTGGTTAAGGTTAACAGCGTCAAAGTCATCAACGGCATCTGCTACGTTAACAATACGGCGACCACGGGCATCTAAGTGACCGTCATCGTTCACACCAATAGTATCGGCTGTGAGGTCACGAGCCTCTTCTGCCACATGCAGCGTCTGCACTTGAGAGATATTCAGGTCGTAAGCGCGTAGGATAGACCCGTCGGCAAAGTCTACCAGACGTTCAGTAGCGGAGGTGTAGCGTCTAATCTCAATGAGGGTATACCCATCGTTAGGACCCCAACCACGAGTTGTAATTATTTGATTCTTAGTGGTGAACCGATAGTCTTGGTTTAACACCAGTTCTTTTCGGTCAACACCAACTAGGGTTACAGTAACGAACTTACGAGCTAGATATTCAAACGGAATCATGAAGCCTACCGTTGAGCCATCCAGAGGGTAAGTCATTACGGTACGAATTTTAAGTGCCATAATAAGTCTCCTTTCGAGTGTGTTGGAATGAATGGGGGAGCTGTGTGAGCCTTCCCCAATAGTGAGTCGTATTGATTACTTCTTGTCAGCCTTAAGGTGAACACCGTTGGCCTCATAGAACTTAATGAGCATCTGTTGAGAGATTGGGTCGTTAGGAATCATCTCTCGGTGAGCATTCATTAATCCAGTCATCATCTCACGCTCGGTCACTTTGTTTGGAGCCGTAAGGACACCATAAGCATTTCGACCAGCAGCAAGAGTAGCACCAGCGAACCCAATAGCAGGAACCTGTTCACCAATAGCGCCCATGATGGAATCACCCATGTCACGAGAAGTCACTGCCTTATTGCGCTCACGCTTGTCATCACCTTTCGGTAGAATTGTAGAGCGAACCATAAGACCTTGGTCGTAACCTGCAGCACCCATAGCGAAGTTAGCGATACTCAGAGGCGACCCAAGGTGTGAACTTCGGGAGGCCGCAGCGTAGGCAATCATCTTAGGGTCCAGAGCTTTCTTCAAGTAATCCTTCTGTTGCTCTTTAGGAAGACCAGCAGCTTTCAAGTGAGCCTGTGCCACGTAGTAGGAGCCAGCAATACCACCAGAGATAGCATAGGTCAGCGCCATGTCCATAGCACGATGGTTCTTAAAGGCTTCGTTGCCAGAGCGGATAAACTTAGAGTTCATCGACTTGATGACAAACGATTTAAACTGAAGGACTAACTTAGCGATAGCACCAAACGCATGGGAATCCTGTAAGGAAACCTTATGAGGTCGGAGCATCGTCTCATCAGCAACCTTATCAGCTAAACGCCATAAGTCCATAGCACGAGGGTCATTAGCCAGCTTACGCTTATCCTTGAAGGTGAACTTACCGTCTTCACCACGAGTCACGTTCTCTCGGATGAGAGCCTGGATGCCTTCCCACTGTTCCTTAGAGATACTCGCAGACTTCAGCATGTCACCTTTAATCCACTTGTTGGCACCCTTACCAGTGATAGCATGAGTTACCACATCGCCCATAACACCCTGACGGGCCATGTCCAGAAGGTAGTTTGACGTACCATTGAGGAACTTGGTTAGAGGTGAGCGAGCCGCTAGTTCTTGAGTTGTGTGCTTAATAGAACCAACAACCTTTGCTGCAACATCAGGTGTATCAGTTGACTCACGGAGTCGCTGAATGATGTCTTGACGAGTCGGTCGGATTAACTGGTCGAACTCTTTACCGAACACCATAGAGTGGAGTTCTTTGAGTTCACTACCGGAGACTGGCTTGTTGCGGAACGCTAAGTCACGCAGTACCGGAATGCCATGAAGCATTGCACGAATGTTACCCTTCGCCAACATACCGGAGATTTCGGTTAGGTTCTGCAAGCCCATATATGCGTTCTTCGTAAAGAAGGACATATCGGACAGAGCACGGACCATAGTGTCACCTACGGTATCCTGATTGCGGCGAGCACGACCAGTGAGAATCTTAATGGTATCTTTCAGTGCTTCCACTTCACCCTTCATTGTGCCTTTACCTTCAGACTTCTTATCGAGAGCAAGGATTTCATCTTTGAGTTCAGCGGTAGTCTTCCCTGTACCACCCATGATAGCAATATCACCATCAACGCGGCGGTCATAGGCTGGCATAACGTGTTTCATATCGAAGTCACGTAAGTCATTCACAGAGAACTGCTGTCCGTTAGGGAGCGTTACAGGCATGTCAGAATCGAACAGGTTACGGGCTTCAAGGAATGAGTTGTTCTCAATCCCCACGAGACCCTCAATGTTATCGTCAATGACACTTGAAGAGTTGAACTCATCGGTCTTCGCAATACCATAAGCCTTGTCCATAGCGTATTTCTCAGCCATCTGGCTAAGCATCGCCTCTTCGTCTACCTTTGGTTCCACCTTCTCTCCTGTGCCAAACTTCTGGCGCTCTGAAGGTTTAGCCGGTGTGGAGTCGTAGGCTTTACGGAATGCTTGACCATCGGGGGTGCGCACGCCACCAACGGATTCGTCAGTACCGCGATACACATAGTCAGGACTCTCGGTCTCGGCGATGCGATACATCTCTGTAGCGATACCTCTGCGGCGGTACTTCTCGGACACTTCAAGGCTTGGGTTATGCCACACATCTCCATCACGTTTAGCGAACTCCACGCTGCCCACGTGGTCACCATTTTTTGTGAACACATCCACCGCGAACTCAGCGCCATCAGTGGTCTTAGCTGTATAGTAGACAAAATCACCATCCACCTTGTAAGGAGTCTCACCGGAGTAGTCTCGCTTGCCAGCGAAATAATCACCTTGGAGTTCGCCATTAGAGACCTTAGTGATGCTCATTGAGTTACCACCAGTCACCAGTGAGTCTGGCATTGCCGGAGCAGCCTCAGCACCCCTCAGGAAGTTCTCAGCGTCAGCCGCAAGTTTGGCATCAGCTTCAGCTTTGGAGAAAACGTCACTGTTAACTTGTTTAAGGTGTTCATCCACACGGGCCTTGACTTCAGGACGTGAACGGTAAGAGGTCATCCAGCTTGCAGCGATTGCTTCCTGTAAACCATCAGAGCCACCAAGAGCCTGTGAGTACAACTGCTTGGCTTCCCGTGAGTACACATGAGGAACGTAAGTCCCTTTGTGACGACTGTTAGGGAAGATAGAGTTGGCCTTGTTACCGAACATCGACGGGTTCTCCATCATCTCACGCTTGAGGTCAAAGTGTTCCTTCATGATGTCCATCACCTTACGCTCTGCCTTGGTCAAGTTAGCCTGAAGTTCAGGACGCTCGATAGCCACAGCAGCGCGACGATAGATTTCTTGACGGGCACCTTGAGCACCACTCTTGAACATACCCACAGACCACTCGGGGTCAGCCATAGCTTCCTTCATCGCACCATAGAGGTCATTGTAGGTTCGCTGGTTGGTACTGTGCAGTCGCTCTTTAATGTCGGAGGCAGTAGCCCCAAACTTACCATGTGAGCCAGACTCCATACCTGTAGGTGAGCGCACTAAGTCCTTAGCTAGTCCACGGATTTCAGCATGTTCAGAACGTAAAGTCCTCAAGCCGATTTCACTCAGTCCACGCATAGGCAATCCCCACGCAGCACGTTCAGGGTCTACCTCGGCAAACTCTCTGGCTGTCATAGGGTTCGCTAGGTTGGTATCACTAATAATGGAACCATCACGCAGCACTACAGCACCCGGTTCAGTTTCCAGTGGTGCATACTCAACGCCATTGTGCTGCGAGAACACTCGGTCTTCACTAGGAGGCATACGGCTTGCGTCATAACCACCAGTGTTACGAGCAGTCTCACGAGCCTCAAAGCGCATCTGTGCAGCAGAAAATGGGTTCTCAATCTGCTCAGCACCAGACTTACGGAGACCAGCGGCAACACCATCAGAAACCGCAGTCAGTCCACCAGCCAGTAACATCCCAGCAAGGGCAGCTTCAGCATAGTGCGCATCACCACCAGCAACCGATGTACGCAGACCTTCAGAGGCAACGTTAAGTGCACCAGCTTGAGCACCCACCATCAATGCCTTGTTCACCAGTTTGAATCCCTTGGCTGTATTCCCTGCGATTGGGACGTAGGTCAACGGGTCCACACCAGCACCAATCAGGCCAGCAGACAGCTTGGCACCAAGTCCAGCATCAGCAGCCTTAGCATCAGCCTCGAAGTTCTCGTTAGCCATTTTGATTAGCTCGTCAAGGTTCTCAGAGGAACCACCCAGCACTACGTTCATGTACGCAGGGTTCTTCACTTCGTTGCGAATCTTATCGAGTTCTTCAGGCGACCAAATGTGGCTATTAAACCGTGTCGGTTGAAGTACGTCAGTAAGAACATCGAAACCATTGTCACGCTTACCAGCACGGAAGGCAACACCCAAGGTTGAGTTGGAGAGTTCTGCTTCAGCAGAATTACCGAATCCGAAGAAGGTTGAACGCTCGTTTGCTTCGTCAAGAGTTGTACCTTTGGCTTCCCAATAATCTTTTCCGAACGGCTGATTGGGAGCGGCCTGTTCTTTACCTTGAAAGGACATTGAGTGAGACTCAGGGAGTTCAGTTGTTACCTTTCCTTTCTTCCCGATACCACTCATAGCAGCATCGAACGAAATCCCTTTACCCTTTGGGGTGATTCCACCGAATGACTCAATGTCCCCACTCTTAGGAGACTTAGCGACATCCAGAAGTGAGCGGAGATAGTTACGACCTTCGTCCCCAATGTTTGCAAAGTTACCGGAGTCGTAGGCTTCCAATTGAGGTTTACCATTACGTCCCTCACCTTGGTTGTACGCTAGGGCAGCTTTGAGTTCATCACCATTGTACTTCTTAACGAGGTCTGCAAGGTGACGAGCACCCGCATCAATGGACTTAGCCGGGTCATTAAAGTCTTCATCGTTCTGGAGACCTAAAGCCTTACCAGTTGCCTTGGTGAGCTGCATGACACCTCTCGGTCCTGTTGGCGATTGAGCCGTAGGCTTAAAGCGGGATTCTACCCAACCGACCTTCCGAAGAAGGCCATAGGAGACTCCATATGTGTCAGCAGCTTGTTGAAATAACGCATCATATTCATGCGGTTCGTTCGGGTTATACTTATCCACTTGGAACCTCCTATCGTGGTCTGTTAGTCTTTACCAGTTAGCGTATCCAGAATACCTTTACCACTTACCGAATCGTACATGCTACCAGAACGCTTAGGTTTCTTGGCTTCACGTTCACGCTTACGGTTCATAGCTCGTGTATGAAGGGTTCGCCTGTTGGCATCTTTGAGTGCCTTGTTACGGGCTTCCTCGTCCAACTTAGCCTGATTCTCTTGGTACATCTTCGAGAGCAACTGCTTGTCGTACCGAATGTTTACCTGTCCGGTAGTGTCCATCAGGTAGATAGAGTCACCACGCTCGAACACAGTGAGTTGCTTGTTAGTCACCCAAGGGTTCGTCTCAGCGAGTTTCTTAGCGGCTTGGTCGATGATGTCCTTACCTTGTTTCCAAGAGTCCGGGTCATCGGTCACACGCAGAGAGTTTCTCGTTAAGACACCAATAGTATCGCCATCAACATCATCACCAGTGAGAGTCGTTGTGTTCTCTTTGAGATACTTATCGACCTGTTGCATTGCCATCTCGGAGTTACCTGTGCGGTACTTAACGGAGTCGTAAATCTTACGAGCACCATTCTGGAGAGTGGACGGCATATACTTAATCTCAGGAGACAGTGAGTTGTTCATGAGGGAAGCCCATGCCTTGTCATCATCATATTTCATCTCTTTGGTAAGAGACTGTTGGGCCTTATCCGCATCTAAGAGAATCTGCGGGTCAATCCCTTGGTTGTCCATCATGTCCATAGTGAGGAACATCTCGGCCTTATCAGGATACAACGCAGCGAACAACTCAGGGTCAGTATTACGGACACGACGAAGAGCATTAAGTGCCACTCCACCATCTTCGGGCATCTTCCCGTTAATCACAGCGGAAGTCCATTCCTTCTCAGCGTCCCCAATAAGTTCACCAACAGCAGTACGGAAAGCACCCTTCTCAGAGTCAGCCTTGAGGTAGTCCAACTTCATGCGATCTTTCTGTTCTTCAGGGATATTCATAGCATCAATGTCGGCTAACTTCTTGTTCGCATAGTTAACCATGTCACTATGGGTGAACTCACCAGTGTTCTCATTGGTAGGCATATCGACATACGCAGTAGACACGTACTGACCATTGAGTCGCTTCTGGAACTGTGCATCAATGACGCTCATTTTGTTCATCGACTGCTGTTGCTTATCCATCTGCTTCGCCAGTTCAGCGGTCTCTCGCTTCATCCTGTCCTGCATCTGTGTTTGAGCACTGATTAACGCCTGACGTTCAGGAGTCATCTCTTCGCCCGGTTGGATGCGGTCAAGTTCTGCTTTGATAGACTGAAGCTGTTCCCATCCCATGTTGACATTCTCTTGGTTCAACGCAGAGTTCACATTAAGCTGGAACGCCTCGGTCTTCTTAGCATTCAACTGGAACTCATTATGTTGAGCTTTGATCATCAGATTGTTCCACTGTTCGGCACCCATCAGTTCCTTGAAGGTTGTCTCTTTTCCGTGGAGTTTAACCTTACGGTTCTCAATCTGTTGCAGGAACTGACCGCCACCTTCACGGTTAACCACGTCAGACAGACCTTGGCTAATCATTGTGAACGCTTGGTCATCACTAGGTATACTTCCAGTCGTCAATCCAGCACTGAAGTAGTTCTCAAAGAACTCACCAGCATACGGAGAACGTAGGGTTTCCGGGTCGTTCAACACAGAGTTCAACTCTACGCGACTGTTGATGACAGCACCCTTCTTAGCTTGGTCACTCAGGAAGTTATCGTGAGCACCATAGAGGGCGATGTTACGTTCAGTGATGTCGGAGTTGAAACCTTTCTGATAGTGCTCATCAGTCTCGTCGATACCGAACTGTTCCGCATAGTTCTTAGAGGCTTCTTGCAGTCGGCTGTGACGGAACTCTTCCAACTCTTGACGAGTACGGAACTCACCGTTCTTCACCTTCTGTGCCACTTCGTCATCTACAAGATACGCAGCGTTACGACCAGTCTTAATCTTGAGGGCCTCCATCGCGTAAGGGTCATCCTGATATAACAATGTCCCATTCTTAATGGCCTCCCGACGTTGCTCAGGAGTCAGCTTACGAATAATCTCGTTAGAGCGTTCGTCTGCCTTGTCCTTCTGGTGCTGGTCATACTTCATGTAGGCATCCGCGCCCATCTCAGCAAGTTTACCTACAGTGCCAATCAGCTTAGACTTCTCGGCATACTTAGGGTCTTCATAGATGGTTGCAGCCTTCACTTCCACACGACCAGTGCCACGCAGACGACTGGTAGACGGAGCGTTCATGCCACCCAATGCTTGAGCTAACTTACTCATAAACTGTACCTCCTTTATTTACCTTGTCCGGTAGACATAGCATCCGAAGCCTTAACCTTATCGGTAGCCTTCTTAGCCAGCTTGCCCTCTAAGAATCCACCAGCGCCTGCGATGCCAGCTAGCTTACCCATGCCCAAACCTAATGGGTCAATGATTTGTTCCAGCGCACCTTTCAGACGAGGCTCGGACTTGTTGATTTCATTAATCTGACTCACAGTGTTCTCTCGGTTGGCAATACGCTTCCCTAAGATGACACTATAGTCACGTTGGTAGTTCTCGGTGATACCTTGAGACTCTCGAAGGAAGTCACCCTCAGTAACGCGAGCTACACGTTCCATAGAGTTACCTTCAAGCATTCCCTCACCGATAGCCGCTCGGATTGTCCCCATGTTTCTCACACGGTTCATGTTGGCTTGTGTTAAGTCTTGGACAGTCGAGTCAAGGAGGTCACGAGATTCTAACTTAAGATTAGCCTCGTTGTAGTTCATCTCCTTTACCATCTGCCAACTTTGACGACGACCTTGGTCAATCTGTGCGGCCTTTGCCTGTTCACCCTGCATACCGCCCATAATCATAGACGCGCCTTGCATAGCGATAGGGATTGCAGTAACCCAGCACATAGTTAACCTCCTATTGTGAATAGTTGGAATTGATTACTGTCACCAGTAAACTCATTGTGGAATACCGCACCGATAGACTTTAAGAACCTAATGTGGGACTTATTGCCTAGCCATACATAGTTCCAGATTACTGGATACTGTTTCAGCATTGTATCGCGGTACTCTAGAATGAGCTTGCGGAACTCCTTACGTGACTTCAGACTTAATCTCCATACTTCAGCGGACGTTACGAACCACACTTGGTCTCCACGGTTCCCTCCAATTGCCACAGGCATCCCATGAAGAGACATGGTGACACACTCAGAGGCTGGTGGAAATGAAGGTTCAATGCCATAGGCTTTTGCCTCAGCGATGTCTTCAGGTGATGGTGTGAATCTCTCGAAGTCTGATTCTTTGGTAGGTCTGATTATTAACATAGAGTTTCTCTCCTATAGTATAAAACCCCCTTCCCAATAGTGAGTCGTATTGTTCACTAAATGAGTCGGGGTGTTTACGTTTAGATACCAGAAGAACGACGCAGGTAATTTCCTTCCCATCCACATCCAATCACGTTAAGTGGTGTAGTGTGGTCAGAGATGATACGCACCTCGTTCAACTTGGCATTGCCGGACACAGGGAATCGGAACTGACCAGTACCAACGTTGAGTCCACCAGCACGTAAAGCGTTGGAACCCAATCGAGCACCTGCCATGTCATAGCTGAAAAGCCGTGAGGTGTTCTCGACTTCCACAACGAACGCACCAGAATCCTCATAGTTGACCCATGCGCGACGAAGCTGCAAGCGACCAATGTCCTCGGTAGCCGTTGAGCCATCATCCGCTTCCTTCTTGATGAGGAACTTAGAGAATACATATCGGAAGTTGATTGCCTGTCCAATGTACACCTTTTCACCTTCTCGGTTCCCATTAAGGACCAAGCGAGGTTCACCATCAGGCCACCCACCATGCGGCTCATCGAACCATGATACCTTACCATCCATCGCCACAATGTAGAACTTACCCAGATAGTTCTTCATTCCGTAGAAGTGGCTTGGGTAGATAACAGTCTCATATGTGTCATCATTATAAGAGCCATCTGGAATTGTTATTTCCAGCTTGTTATCAATGTAGATGCGGTAGGGTTCTTCAGGGTAGTCAATGGAGTTCTTTGTGAAATGTGCGCGTGCCATCCAAGTGTGCGACTGGTTTCTCAGTAGGAGGTACATAGTGGAACCAATGGAGTCACACGCCAGCACTATAACGTTAGAACCTAGTTCCCAATGGGACCACGCTTGCTGTGCAATCTCTTCATTGAGGTACAGGAACTTATACAGGAAGATTTTGCTCGGAGCATTAGAGGAAAGCACAGAGACGAAATTCTCGGTACCAGAGCCTCGGATGGAGAACACACCATTCGGAATGTAGCTAGGAACATGTGCGCTCATATCCTCAGCGGACTTCACAGAGCTAACATCCTGTACCGCATAGTAACGGTTGATGGACGTATAGGATGCACGAGGTGACGCAAAGTAGACACCACGCCCAATACCAAAAGGTCTCGCCCTATCTGACACGTCGAACTCGGTTGTTAGGTTCAACTCAACTGACTTCGGTGATAGGATACCAGAGGCAGATAATACGAACTGTGCTTGGTCAGACCATAGGAGCAACTCTTCGGAGAACGGTACAGCATATTTAAGCGTACTGATTCGGTTGTGTGACACAGCAACGTCGATTGGGTCATCATCGGATAGGTTGGCAACCGATGCAGGGAACAGTGAGAAATACTTGGATGTACGAGACATCACAATGTTTTCACCAGCAAGAAACCCTAAGCGGTTCCTGAAGAAGAACACATCGTTAATCCGCTGGTCTACGATAGACGGGTCTGGGTTAGTGTTCATGTCACCACACTTGCGCTCATCCCATGGCAAGGCTTCCATCTTAAAGGAACCATCGGCCTGTCGAATCAATGCGTGTGGCATGGTTGCACCATTGAGTCCCTTCTGTACGCCCCACCCAGCTACTTCCTTCCACACTTTACGTACTGCATCATACTGTACGTAGAACGCATCGGAAGTCTTAGAGGTGTCCCCAACGATTTGTACGGAGTATCCATTAGGAGCCTCAGCGGGTAACTTACTGAATGACTGACTGGTGTGCATTACCGCAGACATCAACTGTCCACCATAACCATCCTCTACCTCGACCGTATGGATAGGATCATCATCACCTCGTGACACAACATGAATGAACCCAGCACCCTCGTTGACAGTCCATCCCCAAGTGTTCGCACCTCCTTCTCGAAGTAGCTGTGCCATCTTCTTAACGAGCCATTGTGCATCCGTCTGTTCAACTTCAGGGGCATTGGCACCATCAGCAATCTTATAGGACGCATAGATACCATTCAGTCTAATCGTAAAGGTACGACCATACTGGCCTCCTCGGATGTTAATGAGACACTCGCTGTCTTCTCGAATAGTGTAGATAGGGTCTTTGTTGGCTTGAACAACCTTAGTGCGGTTCACTACGAACGTGTAGTCTGCCACAGTGACCATCCTTAAGTCATCCCTAGGGTTAGCACAATTAGCATATGAAGTGTCACCATGTACAACATACTCACGCCCATTGAGGTCAAATACTTTGATACCGCTTCCAGTGAACACAACGTAATACTGTTCGACGCTGTCACGGTTTATTAGGTGAACTAAAGGTGCGTCACCAAGGAACCCAGCGTCACCAATAGTTTTCGTAAAGATGAAAGGTGGCCTCTTCTGGAGACCTTCAGTTTCAGACGACCAGCCATTAATCTGTTCAGCGCCCTGCTCGGGGAACCTTAAGATGTCTGGCTGTTGACTAATACCGCCTTTCAGGTTCTTGACGGATTGTGAAATAAGAGCCATTAGAGACCTCCTTAAGTTATTACGATTAGCGAGACAGCAGGCCACCAGTGAAGGCATCACCGTCAAGCATGTTGAAGTTACCGAAGTCTAACTCGTATTCGGTGCACTGCATTTTGGCTTCCTGTTCCTCTTCAGCTAAGACAGCATCAATCTCAGGGGCACCAAAGAATCGGTTGTTAAACTGACGAGCGGCCTTTGTTACAATCCAGTAGCGGAAGCATTCAGGCATCTCATAAAACTCTCGCAGTCGGATGATAGTCACAGTGATTGGATTCTCAAAGATGTCTGTCCCGGTCGTCCGGTCATACACATAGCCACCACGGTTGACGTAAGCGGTAGTACCTCCTTCAGAGAACACAGCAAGGTAGTCAGACATGTAGGGAATCAGACCGTTGAACACATCTGGCAATAACTGTTGGCCTTCCTCGATGTTGAACGTCCAGCCCTTGGCTTGAATCTGACGGTTAATCTTATTGAGTATTCGGCGAGCGTTAGCAACGTCAGCGTTAGCATCGCCCTCCAAAGTGGACACAGGCGGTTCACCGATAGAGGCCAAGATGTCATTGACCGCATTCAACTCTTCGCCAGTCTCAAGCGTTGTTTCATATGAGCGCATAGTTAAATGTCCTCCCATTAGTGAGTTGCAAAAAAACCCCTCAAGCACCCGCGAAGGCACCCAAGGGGTTTCATATAGTTTACTTACTGTTCAGCAGCTAGTTTTGCCGACTTGTTAGCAGCACGGGTACGAGCAGCTTTCTGTTGTGGCGTTAGCTCTTGCTCAACTTCAGTAAGGGACTCCTTGTCCCCTACGAGTTTGCGAGAAGTTAAGCCTTTTTGAAAACCAGCGCACCTACTGCTTCAGGGCGCAGACCACCATGACCCATCGCGTACTTAGCGATAATCTGGTCAGCTTGGAAGTTAGCTCGACGAGCACGTTCCAG
>Ga0079226_10002998_pt1 | contig 13012 bp, 7 predicted proteins | sample Poulit2014_FD_76345 | JGI IMG/M metagenome (GOLD analysis project Ga0079226, IMG submission 76345) | Agricultural soil microbial communities from Georgia to study Nitrogen management - Poultry litter 2014 | ecosystem: Environmental > Terrestrial > Soil > Agricultural land | place: USA: Georgia... | reverse complement strand
CGCTACAACGAGGCTACTTTAGTTAAGAAGCTGGAAGATTTAGGGATAGGAAGACCATCCACTTATGCACCTACCATTTCTACTATCCAAAATAGAGGGTATGTGGTTAAAGAAGAAAGAGACGGTAAGGAGCGTAGTTATAGTGTTTTAACACTTAAGGGTGGTGATATAGGAGAGGCTACACAAACGGAGATTACTGGTGCCGAGCGAAATAAATTGTTCCCTACGGATATCGGAATATTAGTGAATGACTTTTTAGTAGAGCATTTCCAAGGAGTAATTGATTATCATTTTACCGCCAGCGTTGAAAAGGAGTTTGATGAGATTGCTCATGGGCAAAAGGATTGGACAGAAATGCTTAGGAATTTCTATAAGCCTTTTCACTCCGAGGTGGAAGACACCCTTAAAAATGCCGATAGAGCCTCTAGTGAAAGAATATTAGGAGAAGACCCTAAGAGTGGTAAGCAGATATTGGTGCGAGTAGGTAAATATGGTCCATTAGTTCAAATGGGATCTAGTGATGATGAAGAAAAGCCTAGATACGCTTCTTTAAGGAAAGGTCAGATGATTGAGACTATTTCTTTAGAGGAAGCCTTGGAGCTTTTTAAATTGCCGAAAAAGGTTGGAGAATATGAGGATAAGGAAATGACTGTTGCTATTGGGAGGTTTGGACCTTACGTGCGTCATAATAATCTGTTTTTCTCCATTCCCAAAGGAAGAGATCCTTTAGATGTTACTAAGGAGGAAGCGATAGAAATTATTGAGGAGAAGAGAAAGAAAGATAGAGAGAAAATAATCAAGGTTTTCTCTGAAAATCCAGATGCCCGAATTGAAAACGGGAGATGGGGTCCGTTTATCCGTTTTGGGAAGCAAAATATTAAAATTCCTAAGGGTACAGAAATCGAAAGTATTACTTACGAGCAAGTGGAGAAGTGGGCAGAAGAGTCCAAAGGAGGAAAGAAGGGTAAGAAATCTAAATAAGGATACCGGCAACCTATTGTTTTTTAAAAGTTAATCGACTTATAATATGTCCTCTACAAATACAGTTATAGCAATCGATGGATATTCGTCCTGTGGGAAAAGTACTTTGGCAAAAGCATTAGCAAAGGAAATAGGCTTTGTATTTATAGATACAGGAGCTATGTATAGGGCTGTTGCCTTGTATGCCATTCAAAATGGCATTAACATAGATGATCTAGATACGGTAAATGACCTTATTAAAGATGTCTCTATTGAGTTGAGAAACCGGGACGGAGATGTACAGGTGTTTTTAAACGGTGAGGATGTCACAGAGTCCATTAGGAGCATGGAGGTGTCCTCCATTGTAAGCCAAGTTGCAGCCATCAAGCCTGTGCGAGACCGGCTTGTAGAGATGCAGCAAGAGCTAGGAAGACAGAAAGATGTAGTAATGGACGGAAGAGATATTGGCACAGTGGTCTTTCCAAACGCTGATTTCAAATTCTTTATGACGGCCGATAAAGAAGTACGTGCACAAAGACGTTTTAAAGAGCTTCAGGCCAAAGGGCTGCAGGTTACTTTTGAGGAAGTGATGGGGAATCTTTTAGAAAGGGACCGAATCGATACCACCCGAAAAGAAAGCCCGTTAACGATGGCTCATGATGCTATTGTACTTGATAATTCGCAAATGGACCAAGCCCAACAGCTCCAATTCGTTTTAGCTAAGCTAAAAGCTAAAGAAGTTTAGTCTCCTAATTAGCGTATTTTTTAGTGAATTCGCAAAACATTTATTTGTTTCGGGATGTTTGTTAGTATTATTGCTTTTTTATAGTCTTTATATTGGTAATTATTCATTAGGTTTGTGGCTTTAAAACAAAGCCGTAAAACCATGATGATTAAGAATGAACATTTATCCGATCCAAACCAACCTTCGTATTTGGAAAAGCAGCAAGCTGCTATGGAGTTTATTGATTTAGTGAATAAACTTTGGTTGGAAACTGGTGTTGAGTTAGTGCTCTTTCGCCAGCAGTTGGTCGACCGTCGCGTTAGCGTTATTTTAAACCTACACCATTCCTCGAGTCACTATCTGAATCGAGAACTGACTATTTTTGATACATTGCCCCTAGTGCGTCTGCTTGAAGAGGTGTATCTTCCAGCAGCAAGAGTTGATTTAGGAAAACTATTAATAGAAGCGCTAGATGAGGGAGATGGTAGTTTAGATAATCTAGAGTTGAAAGACTTTTTAGTTCGTAAGTTGTGCCATGCCCATAAGTGGCCTGAAATAAACCCTAGAGATGTAGTCTTATTTGGTTTTGGTAGAATAGGTCGGTTGTTAGCAAGGGAGCTTATAGGAAAAGAAGGTGCAGGCAGACAGCTACGTTTGAAAGCAATAGTGACTCGCGATGAGGTGAACTATAAAAACCTTCAAAAAAGGGCTTCTCTTCTTGAGTTTGACTCGATTCACGGAGATTTCGAAGGTACGGTGCTTATTGATGAGGACCAAGGGGCATTGATTATCAATGGCGTAAAAGTCTACGTTTTACAGGGTAATCACCCAAGTGAGGTTGATTATCAATCTAAAGGAATTAATAATGCTGTCCTAGTAGATAATACAGGGGCTTTTAGGGACCATGAATCCCTGTCTTTTCACTTAAAAGCAAAGGGGATTTCAGAAGTTATATTGACAGCGCCTGGTAAAGGGGTGCCGAATATAGTCTATGGAGTAAATCATGAAGAATACAGCCCGAAGGAAGGTCATGTGTTTTCTGCTGCATCTTGCACTACCAATGCCATAGTCCCTATTTTAAAGGTTGTTCAAGAAGAGCTTGGCATCGAAAAAGGGCATATTGAAACTATCCATGCATATACAAACGACCAGAATTTAGTGGATAATATGCATAAGAAGCACAGGAGAGGACGCGCAGCAGCATTAAATATGGTGATTACTGAAACAGGAGCAGGAAGTGCAGTGGCTAAGGTCATTCCAGAGTTGGATGGTAAATTGACCTCAAACGCTATACGAGTACCTGTTCCAAACGGTTCATTAGCCATACTTAATCTATCCTTAAAAAAACAGGTCGATGTAGCATCGATTAATGCCATCCTTAAAAATTCAGCCTTATACGGTGATTTGGTAGAGCAAATAAAGTATTCGGTCCAACAGGAACTGGTGTCTTCAGATATTGTTGGCACTACAGCCTCCTCTGTGGTAGACAGTGCAGCAACTGTTGTTAGTGAAGATGGAAAGCAGGTCAATCTGTATATTTGGTACGATAATGAGTACGGTTATATGCACCAGGTAATGCGCTTGTTGAAGCATGTAGCTCAAGTACGGAGGTTTGTTTACTACTAGTTAGTTTTTAGGGAAGGTTTTCTGAAACTAAAATTAAACAAGCAAAGATTTATGCCAATAGGCCTTTCTTAAGTATATAAATCTATATGCCTAAGGGTGTAGGTTTAATTATTCCAATTTATGCCCATCTCGCTTGATCCTAAAAGTGGGATGGGCTCTTTTAACCTTCAGCTATTGTTTTAGAAGCTCTAGGCCTGTTATTTTTTACAAGGGCTTATCCCGTAATTGAGCAAAGAAAAACTTAGTTTTCAGAGATTGAAAATTAAAATTAGTAGCTTTGGGTAGCTAACAAACTTATAGCAAAGAATTATCGAGCCATGCGATATTGGTGTTTTCTTAAAGAATAGGGCATCAAAAGATCTAGACTCGTATTATTTAGGCGGTAAAAAGCTTCCTTTTTATTTGTTGGGCATATCTGATGCTTCTGGGATGTTTGATATTTCTGGGACAATGTGGATGGTCTATCTTGCCTTTGTTTATGGCTTAAAGAGCTTATGGATACCTTGGCTTTGGCCCGTGTTTAATCAGATCTTTTTAATGGTATATTTATCAGTCTGGTTAAGAAGGTCGAATGTACTAACAGGAGCAGAATGGATTCGTACGCGCTTTGGTTACGGTCAGGGAGGTAATTCTGCCTATACAATAATCGTCTTATACGCTATTGTTTCTGTTTTGGGATTTCTCAGCTACGGATTTATTGGTATAGGGAAGTTTATGGAGATTTTCATTCCTTGGGAGATGATAGCACCTTATTTTCCAATTGAACTATCCCCTGAGGCAGTGCCGAAGGTTTACGGAATATTCTTCACCACCATTGCGACATTTTACGTTATGTTGGGGGGCATGCATAGTATTGTCTGGGCGGATGTGGTTCAATTTGGAATGATGACTGTGGCAGGCATAATCATTGCAATTATCGCTATTCAAAAGGTGAATCCCGAAGTCCTTGCTAACTATACGCCAGAAGGCTGGGATACTCCTTTTTTTGGTTGGAATTTAGATTTGGATTGGACGGGCTTGATGCCTGCATTGATGGATAAGATTGCTGAAGATCAATACGGCTTGTTTACTATTTTTGTCATGATGATGCTCTTTAAAGGGGTGTTTATGAGCATGGCAGGGCCTGCTGCAAATTACGATATGCAAAAGATTTTAGCATGTAGAACACCTAAAGAGGCTGCTTTGATGAGCGGCTCGGTTTCCGTCATTCTGCTTATCCCTAGGTATTTAATGATCATGGGCTTTACCGTGCTAGGAGTCGTTTATTTCAGTGATGATTTTCGAGCTTTAGGGATGGATATAGACTTTGAGACTATTCTGCCAAGAGCTATTAATACGTTTTCTGTGGTGGGTCTTACGGGGATTATTCTAGCTGGCCTACTATCGGCATTCATGGGAACCTTTGCATCTACTGTTAATGCAGGTCAGGCTTATATTGTAAATGATGTACTGCTGAAATACATTTATCCGAAGTCTTCTCGAAAGTTTCAAATTCGATTGAGCTACCTGGTTTCTATTTTGGTGGTAGCAATCAGCACCATCATAGGACTATATGTCCAAAATATTAATTCCGTATTGCAATGGATTGTGTCTGCGTTGTACGGAGGGTACATTGCTGCTAATGTCCTCAAGTGGCATTGGTGGCGATTCAATGGCTCGGGGTTTTTCTGGGGCATGCTCTCGGGTATGCTAGTGGCTGTAGTTGCTCCCTTTGTTTTTCCCGATACTTTGCCCTTGTATTACTTCCCTGTTTTACTGGTAATCTCATTGATTGGTTGTGTTGTTGGTACATTGGCTAGTGAGCCTACGGATAGAAATGTCTTGATAAACTTCTACGTTAGAGTCCGGCCATGGGGATTTTGGGAGCCTATAGCACAGGAAGCATTCAAGAGATATCCTGACCTTCGTCGTAACAAGAATTTTAAAAGGGATATGTTTAATGTGGCTATTTGAATTATTTGGCAATGTAGCTTGACCTTGATCCCTATGTACATTGTGATTCAACAAGGGTTTCCTTTGGTGACAAGTATTTTAGTATTGGGGATAACTAGCTTGATTCTTAAGAAGAATTGGTTCGATAAAATGTGTCAAGATGAGCTGGAGTACAATCGGTTTATGGAAAAGCACAAGTTGAATTAATGTTAAATTATTACTAGCTATTAATTCTAAAATAGCTAGTAATAATTACCTGGATTATGCAGTTGGTGCTAGCTCTCCTAACATTTCTTTTTCATCGTTGATTTCAACACGTAAATTCTCAACTATGTGTTTCTGCCTGTCTGGGGTGTTTTTACCCATGTAATATTCCAAAAGCTGAGGTATGCGGTTTTCTTTCGATAATAGCACCGGATCTAGTCGCATATCTTTTCCTATAAAAAGACCAAACTCTGATGGAGATATCTCTCCGAGTCCTTTAAATCGCGTAATCTCTGGGTTTCCACCTAGCTTGCGGATAGCGTCCTGCTTCTCTTTTTCTGAATAGCAGTAAATGGTTTCTTTTTTATTTCTTACCCTAAACAAAGGAGTTTGAAGGATCGAAACGTGACCTGATTTGACTAGGTCTGGGAAAAACTGTAAGAAGAAAGTGATCAGTAATAAGCGAATATGCATCCCGTCTACATCGGCATCCGTTGCAATTACAATGTTGTTATACCTCAGTTCGTCCAATCCATCTTCAATGTTCAATGCGTGCTGTAGTAGGTTGAACTCCTCATTTTCGTAAACTACCTTTTTAGTTAAGCCAAAGCAATTCAAGGGTTTCCCTTTTAAGGAGAATACAGCTTGCGTTTCTACGTCTCGAGACTTTGTGATTGATCCACTAGCAGAGTCACCCTCGGTAATAAATAAGGTGGTTTCTAAGGCGCGCTCGTGCTTACCGGTAAAATGGATTTTACAATCCCTGAGCTTTCTATTATGCAGAGAAGCCTTCCTGGCTCTTTCGTTGGCCAGTTTTTTAATTCCAGCAATATCTTTTCTCTCGCGTTCGGATTGAAGGATTCTTTTCAGCATAGCATCTGCCGTATCGGAATTCTTATGTAGGTAATCGTCCAGTGATTTTTTGACAAAATCATTGATGAATGTCCTAACGGTAGGTCCATCGGGGCCAATGTTTTGAGACCCTAGCTTAGTCTTAGTTTGAGACTCGAAAACGGGCTCTTGGACTTTAATGGCAATTGCTGCAATGATGGAAGCACGGATATCGGCAGCATCGAAATCTTTTTTGTAAAATTCCCGAACGGTCCTTACAATAGCTTCGCGAAAAGCTGCCTGATGCGTTCCCCCTTGTGTTGTATGCTGACCGTTTACAAAGGAATAGTATTCTTCTCCATACTGCGCACCGTGGGTCATCGCCATTTCTATGTCGTCACCCCTTAAGTGTATGATGGGGTAGCGCATGGACTCGGTATCGATGTTTCTCTCCAGAAGGTCTTTCAAACCATTTTCCGAGAAAAACTTTTTCCCATTTAAATTGATGGTCAAACCAGCGTTTAAGAAAACATAATTCCATATCATGTTTTCAACATATTCCATGCGGTATTTATAATTACGGAATATTTCAGAATCAGGGGTAAAGGTTACAGAGGTCCCGTTCCTCTGGGTTGTTGTTTTCTGCTCGTCTTCGGTCAGGTTCCCTTGGCTGAAATGTGCAATTCTGGTGTTTCCATCCCTGTAGGCTTGGACAGTGAAATGAATCGATAGTGCATTCACTGCTTTGGTACCTACTCCGTTTAGTCCAACAGATTTTTGGAAGGCTTTACTATCGTATTTACCACCCGTATTAATCTTTGAAACAACATCTACTACAGACCCTAAAGGTATTCCTCTACCGTAGTCCCTAACTATTACGCGACTTTCATTCACGGAAATGTCTATGGTTCTACCAGCACCCATGACGAACTCATCGATGGAGTTATCTATGACCTCTTTTAGGAGAACATAAATGCCGTCATCGTAAGCCGAACCATCGCCCAATTTACCAATATACATTCCAGGTCGTAATCGAATGTGCTCTTTCCAATCTAAAGAACGTATACTGCTTTCATTATAAGTTGTCATATGCCTTATTAAAGTTTAAATCATAACAAAAATATAAAAAATATACACAAAGTTTTTGTGGAATAAAAACTAAACTCTTAAAGGGCTTAGCTTTTTCTATTTAAAAGAACTATTTTTAAAGGCTTAAGGTTTTTAGTATTAGAGTTTGAAGACAAGACATAAGTTAAACCTATTTTTTTTATGAAAAAACGATATTATTCCCTTGATGTCTTTCGAGGTGCGACCGTTGCATTGATGATATTAGTAAACAACCCTGGAAGTTGGGGGCATATGTATGCGCCCTTGAAACATGCTTCATGGCATGGTGTTACCCCAACAGATTTAGTGTTTCCATTTTTTCTTTTTGCAGTAGGTAATGCGATGGCATTTGTCATGCCTCGTCTTCGGGAAGCAGGTGAGGGGGTGTTTTGGGGGAAGGTCATTAAACGTTCTATTTTAATATTTTTAATAGGGCTATTTTTAAGTTGGTGGCCTTTTGTGAGCTGGTCTGGCGATAGTTTAGTCTTTAGAGAATGGGTGAATTCCGAGAATCCGGAGTCTGGTGTAAGGATCCTGGGAGTGCTGCAGCGCATTGCCATAGCTTATTTTTTCGCCTCGATTCTGGTGTTTTACCTAAAGGATAGGGCGTTAATTCTAATTTCCGGTCTGATACTACTTGTTTACTGGTGGTTGTGCTGGTTTTTCGGCAAGGGAGACCCGTATAGTTTGGCGGGATGGTTTGGTACCGAAATCGATAAAGATGTTTTGGGAGTTGCGCATATGTACAAAGGGGAAGGAGTGCCTTTTGATCCAGAAGGCTTAGTTTCTACATTGCCCGCCGTAATTCAAGTGGTTTTTGGTTATTTAGCTGGAAGACTCATTCGCATGGAAGGAGACATTAAAGGGATTTTATGGGGAAAGCTACCCGCTACAGATAACGGGCAATACAGGTTGGTGGCTGTGATGATGGTATTAGGATTTCTAGGTATTGTCCTGGGGTGGACCTGGTCTTTGGGTTTTCCATTAAATAAAAAGATATGGACTTCCAGTTACGTGTTATATACAACGGGCCTGGGTATGCTCACCATTGGTGGGATGATTTGGTTTATAGAGGTGTGTAAAGCAAAGAATTTTGTAACACGGTTTTTTGATGTTTTCGGTAAGAACCCCTTGTTTATTTTTGTTTTAAGCGGGTTATTACCTCGGCTTTTGGGCTTGATTCGTATACCAAATGGTGTGAATGCATCGGGAGAACAGCTCTACATTACGCCGTTTAATTGGTTCTATCAGAATGTCTGTATCCCTATAGGAGGGCCTGCGGAATTTGGTTCGTTTTTATATGCACTCTTTTTTATGGTGTTTATGTGGGGGATTGTGTATTGGATGGACAAAAAAAATATATATATTAAAGTCTAATTCTTTGAAGTTTTGATTATTACACGTACCTTTGCACTGATAATAAATTAATTTTTTAACGCTTTAATATTATTCAAAGTAATGTATTTAAGTAAAGAGTACAAAGCTGGCATTTTCAAAGAATTTGCTGGAGAAGAATCAAACACTGGTTCACCTGAAGGTCAAGTTGCATTATTTACAAAACGTATTGCACACTTGACAGGGCACTTAAAGTCTAACAAAAAAGACTTTAATACACAAAGAGCCCTACAAAAATTAGTTGGTAAGCGTCGCGCTCTTCTGACTTACCTGTACAAAAAAGATATTGAAAGATATCGTGCCATAATCAAAAAACTTGGCTTACGTGATATCGTTAAATAATACTTTATTGACAGAAAGAAAGCCATCTGCTAACCACAGCGGATGGCTTTTTCGTTAAAAGTGTAACATAAAAGTCAAATATAAAATCGACTTATCCGAACGAAGTTTAAATATGCTATTGATAAGTCACAGTCGTAATTAAAGATGAATTATAAAGAATTCAAAACAACAATCGATATGGGAGATAAAGCTCCTATTGAGATTTCCACCGGAAAGCTCGCAAAGCAAGCAGACGGTTCAGTGGTGCTAAAGCAAGGTAACACTATGCTATTGGCGACCGTAGTTTCTTCAAAAGAAGCTAAAGAAGGAGTGAACTTTTTACCCCTATCGGTAGATTATCAAGAAAAATATGCGTCTACTGGACGTATTCCTGGTGGGTTTTTAAGACGTGAAGCACGTTTATCAGATTATGAAGTGCTTATCAGTCGTTTAGTCGACAGAGCTCTTAGGCCTTTATTCCCTTCGGATTACCATGCGGACACACAGGTTATGATTTCCTTAATCTCCGCAGATAAAGAGATTATGCCGGATGCACTTGCAGGTTTAGCAGCATCTGCGGCTATTGCTGTTTCAGACATTCCTTTTGAAGGGCCAATTTCTGAAGTAAGGGTAGCGAAAATTGATGGACAGCTTGTAGTTAACCCTACAGTTACTGAGCTTAAAGAGGCAACATTAGAATTTATTGTTGCTGGTTCCGCTCAAGATGTCGTCATGGTTGAAGGTGAAGCCGCAGAAATTTCAGAAGATGAAATGGTAGAAGCTATTGCTTTTGCTCATGATACAATTAAAAAACAAGTTGCAGCCCAATTGGAGCTTGCTGAGCTCGTTGGTGCGACAGTGAAGAGAGAGTTTTGCCATGAGCCAAGTAATGAAGAGCTGAAAGAAGCTATTTTTAAGGCTTGCTACGATAAGGTTTATGAAGTAGCAAAGCAAGGCTTATCTAAGCACGAGCGTAGCGAGAAGTTCGAGGAAATTGGTGCGGAGTTTTACGAAACTTTAGGTGAAGAGGTAGATGATGATACAGAATTCTTATTTAAGAAGTACTATCACGATGTACAATACGAAGCTATCCGTAATCTTCTTTTAGATGAAGGTATACGTTTAGATGGTAGACACTCTAAAGAAGTTAGAAACATTTGGTCTGAGGTGGATTACTTACCTTCAGTTCACGGCTCAGCAGTTTTCACACGTGGGGAAACTCAATCGCTTACTTCTGTTACTTTTGGTAGCAAGGACGATGAGCAGCTGATCGATGGTGCATTTTTCCATGGACACAATAGATTCCTATTGCATTACAATTTCCCAGGTTTTTCAACAGGTGAAGTTAAGCCAAATAGAGGGCCTGCTAGAAGAGAGATTGGTCACGGGAACTTAGCTATGCGTTCAGTCAAGAGAGTGTTACCTCCAGAGGATAAGCTTCCATACACAGTACGTGTAGTTTCTGATATTTTAGAATCAAATGGTTCTTCTTCGATGGCTACAGTATGTGCAGCATCTCTTGCTTTAATGGACGCTGGTGTTCAATTAAAAGCTCCTGTATCAGGAATTGCCATGGGACTTATCAATTGCGAGAAGACAGGCCGTTATGTTATATTATCGGATATCCTAGGTGATGAAGATCACTTGGGTGATATGGACTTTAAAGTTACAGGTACTAAAGACGGAATTGTTGCTTGTCAAATGGACCTTAAGATAAACGGTTTGAAATGGGAGGTTCTTGTTGAGGCCTTAACACAGGCTAAGGAATCTCGTCTTCACATCTTAAATGAGATGAGCAAGACTCTTGCAGAGCCGAGACCAACATTCAAACCTCATGCACCACGGATTGAAGTCCTTGAGATTGATAAAGAGTTCATTGGAGCTGTTATTGGACCTGGAGGGAAAATTATTCAAGAGATTCAAAGAGAATCCGGTGCTACTGTAAGTATTGAAGAACTCAATGGCCACGGTGTTGTACAGATATTTGGTGATAACCAAGAGTCGGTAGACCAAGCATTTGCAAGAGTGAAAGCAATCGTTGCTAAGCCTGAAGTAGGGGCTACTTACGAAGGAAAGGTTAAGTCAATTATGCCTTTTGGTGCATTCATTGAGATCATGCCTGGAAAAGACGGTCTATTACATATCTCGGAAATCGATTGGAAGAGATTTGAGAATATGGACGGTATATTTGCTGAGGGTGATATGGTTAGCGTGAAGCTTTTAGGTATCGATAACCAAGGTAAAATGAAGCTCTCACGTAAAGCTTTATTGCCAAAGCCTGAAGGTTATCAAGAGCCGGTAAATACTCGTTCAAATAGAGGAGGAAACGATAAGCCTCGCAGAAATAGGCCTCAAGGTGGCCAAGGTCACCGCAGAGACCATAATAAAGAAGACAATAATTAATCCATTACTGTCGATATTATAGTGAATAAGAGAGGTTTGGCTGAGTAGGTTCAAGCCTCTTTTCTTTGCTGTAACTGGCTAATCAACTTTCCCTAATATCTCTAGGGTTTTAAAATATCCTTTGTGCCCAAGCTAAAGAACGTCTCTTTAAGCTAATAATTTTTCGCCTTGACTATAAGCTTGATTGCCTTGCTGGGTAATTGGAATAGATAGGTTTGCTTCAAGTTTAAGTGTTTTTATCCTGACTTGTCCGTAATGACTTTAGTGAAAGTCTAATTGATTGATGTCAATTGTGTTAGTTTTTTATGTATTGTGTTTTGCTGACCTAAAGTCCAATCATGATTTAAATTAAGGGGGGGGGTGGAGCAAGCTTTAAGGTGATCTAGGAACGATATGGAAAACTGCCAAGACTTTCATTATTACAGAAGAACCTATCTAAGCTCCATTTTAATTGTATTTTTCATAGTGCTTTTTATATCCAAGAATATAGAGCTTAAACCTGGAGGTTCAATAAAAAACTTTAGCATATCACCAAAATCTATTTTTTTATCAACACCTTTGAGACTTTAATAGCTAGCCAATAAGTATTAGAAAAAACGGTGGCCCTCACGAGATAACAATTTTAGCCAAATGCATATAAGGGCTGTATGGTGCCAGTAAAAATGATTAACATCAAAACACATGCTTTTCACTGACACATTTGAGGATTTTTTAAGGTCACTAATAAGTATTAGTAAAAACGGGGGCTCTCACGAGATCATAATTTTAGTCAAGGATCAAAAGCGGCGGTACAGCATCTTTAGAATCGATTAACATCAAAATACATGCTTTTCACTGACACGTTTGAGGCTTTAGTAGCCAGTCAATATATATTAATAAAAACGGTATACCTCACGAGATCACAATTTTACTCGAGGATCATCAGTGGCGACATAGCATCTTTAGAATCGGTTGTTATCAAAATACGTGCTTTTCATTGGTACATTTGAGACTTCCAAATCCTACTAATATATATCAAAAAAACGATAGACCTCACGAGATAACAATTTTAGCCAAATGTATATAAGGACTGTATGGTGCCAGTAAAAATGATCAACATCAAAACACATGCTTTTCACTGACACATTTGAGGATTTTTTTAAGGTCACTAATAAGTATTAGTAAAAACGGGGGCTCTCACGAGATCATAATTTTAGTCAAGGATCAAAAGCGGCGGTACAGCATCTTTAGAATCGATTATCATAAAAATACATGCTTTTCACTGACACGTTTGAGACTTTAGTAGCCAGTCAATATGTATTAATAAAAACGGTAGACCTCACGAGATCACAATTTTATTCAAAGATCATAAACGGTGCTGCTGCATCAGTAGAAATGATTATCATCAAAATATATGCTTTTCATTGATGCGTTTGAGACTTCCAGATCCTGCTAATAAGTTCCAGAAAAAAACGGTAACCCTCACAAGATCGCAATTTTATCCAAAAGCATAAAGCTGCTGCATGGTAT
>Ga0079226_10002997_pt1 | contig 13014 bp, 11 predicted proteins | sample Poulit2014_FD_76345 | JGI IMG/M metagenome (GOLD analysis project Ga0079226, IMG submission 76345) | Agricultural soil microbial communities from Georgia to study Nitrogen management - Poultry litter 2014 | ecosystem: Environmental > Terrestrial > Soil > Agricultural land | place: USA: Georgia... | reverse complement strand
TCAATGCCGGCGCCGGTTTCCAGCCTGACGGGCTGACCAAAGACCACGTTCTGCCGATACAAGCCTTCTACCCTGACGCCGTGATCGCTGTCCACACCGATGGAGTGGCTGCCAGAGCGTGCAGCACCTTCCGTCACCTGCACCCTGACGGGCAGTTGCATGGCGCCATCCGCCGTCACCTTCTGGTTTTGGTCATCTTCGTCCAGGGTGACAAATGCACCGCGAAAGAAGAATGTATCGGCCAGATCCTGCTGCCATTCGTCCAACCGTTCCTGATCGTAGGGATCGCCTTCTTTGTAGGTGACATAGCGCTCTACCAGCTTGCGTGGCACACGGCTCAGACCCTCAACATGCAACGCACCCAACTGCACGGGTGGCCCACTCTTCACGGCAACAGACAGGTCGGCCCGGGCGTCGTCGGCCATGATGGCAGCGCGTGTGTTGGCATAGCGGGCAAAATAGAAATCCTTGCGCGATACATCGTAGAGCAGTCGTTCTTTGGCCGTGCTCCAGTCGCTGTTGATGAAAGGCATATCGGGTTTCAGCGACCATTCCTCGCGCAGATCGTGAATACGATCAGAGAAGACGGAATCGGTAATGCGTCCCGAGAACTGGATGTCGACATCACGCACAAGCGTGCGCTCGCCCGGCTTGATGATGATGTCCCAGGTTTCGCCACCCACATCCTTCCCGACCTCAAGCGTGACTACCGGAGAAAAATAGCCCTGGGTTTCCAGGGCCGACAGCGTGGCCTGGTGCGCGCGGCGCCGTAAACGGGAAACCTCGCCGCCATCCTGATCAACCGCCAGACGCGTGATGGCTTCAACGGCTTCATTGATTGCCTTCAGGGCTGCAGGCGGCACGCCGCCCGGATCAATAATAACGGTGGGGAGCTCGGCAGCCCATACTGAACCAGCGCCCGCCAAAGCCAGCAAGGCCACACACACAGACCGCATCGGTGTCAGACTTTCCGGGCGACCACTTTTGGTCTGAAGGCAGAGGTGTCCTGGGGCTGGAGCGAAACATTGGCCGCCACCTGTATGGCAATATCCCGGTAAATGCCTGCCGCTTCGCTGTCCGGTTCGGACGCAACCGTGGGATTGCCTGAATCGGTCTGCGTGCGTATGGACATCTGCAAGGGCAGTGAACCCAGCCACTGCTGGTTATATTGCGTGGCCAGATCACGACCACCGTGATCTCCAAAGATGGCTTCAACATGTCCGCAGTTGCTGCAGACGTGCGAAGCCATGTTCTCGACAATGCCCAGGATGGGAACGTCTACCTTCTGAAACATCTTGAGGCCGCGACGAGCATCGGCCAGTGCGAGATCCTGTGGCGTGGTCACAATGACTGCGCCGACCAGCGGCACCTTCTGGGCCATGGTGAGCGCGATATCACCCGTCCCAGGCGGCATGTCGACGACAAGGTAGTCCAGGTCTCCCCAGTTGGTCTGGCCCAGCAGCTGGGTGAGCGCCTGCGTGACCATGGGCCCGCGCCAGATGGTGGGGGCGTCTTCCTCAAGCAGAAACCCGATGGAGTTGGCCTTGAGACCATGGCCCTCCAGTGGCCACATGGTTTTCCCGTCGCTACTCTTGGGGCGACCCGACAAACCCAGCATGATGGGGACGCTGGGACCGTAGATATCGGCATCCAGCAAGCCGACCTTGGCGCCGAGATCCCGCAGAGCCAGCGCCAGATTAACCGAAGTGGTGCTTTTGCCGACGCCACCCTTGCCCGAGGCGACGGCAATGATGTTACGCACGGTATCCAGTGGACGCAACTGCGTCTGGACTTCGTGTGCCACAATGTTGGTCCGGGCAGAAAAGGCGGCAAGACGCAACCCCAGTGGTTGCAGGGCCGTTTCAATTCGTTGCTGCAGGCTATCCAGGGCATTGTTCGATGGATAGCCCAGCGTTACAGTGAGGGTGACATCGCTGCCATCCAGACTGACTTCAGTGTTCTCCGGGGTCACATCAAGCCGCTTGTGCGTGTTGGGGTCAATAACCTCTGCCAGGGCGTTGATAACAGATTCAATGTTGCTCATATCGTGGCCTTGCTAGTAAAGTGACAGGTATGCACTTCAGGGTAGCGTATTAACGGAAATCTTATGACATTACTTTCACAACTATTCCGGCTTTTCGTATTTCTGGCCTTGGGGTTGCTCGGCATGGTCATGGCCATGGTCTTCATGGTGTCTACCGCACTGGCAATGGCCATCCTGTTTGTAGTTGCCCGCATCAAGGGTCGCCCATTCGGGGTACGCGCCTACTGGGCTCAACGCCAGGCCGGCCGATACGGCAATGGTGCGGCGCCGGGCCATCACCGATACCGGGATGCTGACGTCATTGACGTCGAAGCCCGCGAAATTCCCTGACAGAATACTCTTTTCCCGCGCCAGAATCGACCCCTGTGACGTCTGGTTAAACAATTTCCAGCCAATCCTGACACTTCTTCACATTGGTCGCCTTCCGGCAGGGACGGAGGCCACTTTGCGCCTCTCGCTTCCTGCAAATGGCGGCATGGATCCCTTGCATTGTTCAACAGGCTAAAATGGCGGCTTGTTCGTCCCCGTCTGCCTGATCATCCAATTTTTTATGTCACGTACCCTATTTGTTACCACCGCCCTGCCCTACGCCAACGGCTCGTTTCACATTGGCCACATCATGGAATACATTCAGGCCGATATCTGGGTAAGGGCAATGCGCATGGCGGGCCACACCGTGCACTTTGTCTGTGCTGATGATGCCCACGGCGCGCCCATCATGCTCAAGGCAGAAAGCGAAGGCGTGACTCCGCAAGAGCTGGTGGCCCGCTATGCAGCAGAACGGCCGCGTTATCTGGATGGCTTCCACATTCGCTTTGATCACTGGCATTCAACGGCATCGCCGGAAAACATCGAACTGTCGCAAGGCATTTACCGCAGCCTGCGTGACAACGACCTCATCTATTCGAAAACCATCGAGCAGTTCTTTGACCCGGTCAAGAACATGTTTCTGCCCGACCGTTACATCAAGGGCGAGTGCCCGCACTGCCATGCGCCCGACCAATACGGCGATGCCTGCGAATCATGCAGCGGCGTCTACCGTCCGCCAGAACTCATCAAGCCGTACTCTACGCTCAGCGGCGCCACACCCGTTCTGAAATCATCCGAACACTTCTTCTTCAAGCTGTCTGATCCGCGCTGTGTCGAATTTCTGCGTGACTGGACCAACGGCCATAATACGCAGGGGCAAGCGCATCTGCAATCCGAAGTGCGAGCCAAGACACGCGAGTGGCTCGGCGAAGAAGACAGCGACGCCACGCTCAATGACTGGGACATTTCCCGCGACGAGCCCTATTACGGCATTCCCATCCCCGATGCACCCGGCAAATACTTTTATGTCTGGCTGGACGCCCCCATCGGCTATCTGGCCTCGCTCAAGGCGTACTGCAAGAAGCATGACATCGACTTTACGGCCCTGCTGGACCCCGAAGGCGATACCGAGCAGGTTCATTTCATTGGCAAGGACATCGTCTATTTCCATGCCCTGTTCTGGCCCGCCCTCCTGAAGTTTTCGGGTCGCAAGACACCCGACAATCTCCATGTGCACGGTTTCATCACCGTCAGCGGCGAAAAAATGTCCAAAAGCCGGGGCACGGGCATTTCGCCCATACGCTATCTGGACCTGGGCATGGATGCCGAGTGGATGCGCTATTACATTGCCGCCAAGCTCAATGCGCGTGTCGAGGACATCGACTTCAACCCCGACGACTTCATTGCCCGTGTCAACAGCGACCTCATCGGCAAATATGTCAATATTGCCAGTCGGGCGGCCAACTTCATCAGCCGCCACTTTGATGGCCAACTGGACTACCTGGGCGACACGGACGCCATTGTCCGGCAGCAAACTGACGTCGCTGCCACAGTCAGCCAGTCTTTCGAGAGTCGCGAATACGGCCGTGCAGTCCGACAGGCCATGGCGTATGCTGACACCATCAACCAGGCCTTTGACAACGCCAAGCCCTGGGTCATGGCAAAAGGCATCAGCCAGGCCAGCGACAATCAGAAGGCTGAACTCCAGGATATCTGCTCCCGTGCCCTGGCCGGTTTCCGTGCCCTGACAGTCATGCTGGCACCCGTTATTCCTGCCCTGGCATCACGGGTGGCCCACGAGCTCTTCCAGGAAGGGCGCGACTATGTCTGGGCCGATGCCAGCACCCTTCCTGGCACCATCCAGCGCTTCAAGCACCTCATGAAGCGCGTGGACAGCAAGATGCTGGACGATCTCTTCGATATCCCCGAAGAAACTGCGGTATTGCCAGGTGGCGAAGCCATTGCTGATACCATCACCATCAAAGATTTTGCCAAGTTGGACTTGCGCATTGCCCGTATCGTTGAATGTACCGAAGTCGAGGGCTCTGACAAGCTGCTTCGACTGGTTCTGGATATTGGCGAAGAAAAACATCGCCAGGTGCTGTCAGGCATCAAGTCTGCCTATCAACCCCATGAACTGGTCGACAAGCTCACCGTGATGGTGGCCAACCTGGCACCCCGCAAAATGCGGTTTGGCGTTTCGGAAGGCATGGTGCTGGCCGCAAGCCATGCCGACCCTTCCGCAGACGACGGCCTGTATATTCTCGAGCCCGGTCCCGGGGCGCAGCCTGGCATGCGCGTCACCTAGGCCTGTTGCTCTCTGCTCTTGCCATGAACCTCCGCCTTGACCTTCACCGGCAACGCGCCAGCCATCAAAGCACGCTGATCAGTGTCGTGATCAACATCACGCTAAGCATCCTGCAACTTGTCGTGGGTGTCTTTGCGCAGTCCACGGCGTTGATCGCCGACGCGTTCCACTCGCTATCAGACCTGATATCAGACGGCGTCGTGCTGGTGGTCAACAAGCATAGCCACGCACCCGCTGATGCTGAACATCCTTACGGGCATCACCGGTTCGAGACCGCAGCATCCATTTTCATTGGTGCGCTCCTGCTGTCGGTGGGAGGGGGCATGATCTGGGCCGGCTTCTCCAAGCTCCAGAGCCCTGAGCTCATTTCCCGTGTCCATTATCTTGCACTGGTGGTTGCCCTGGTTGCCCTGATCGCCAAGGAACTGCTGTTTCGTTACCTGATGGCCGTGGCCAAGCGCGTCAAATCCACCATGCTGGCCGCCAACGCCTGGCATGCCCGTTCGGACGCTGCCTCTTCGGTTGTGGTGGCCATGGGGATTATTGCCAACCTGGCCGGCTTCCCCATGGCCGACCCGCTGGCGGCGCTCATCGTGGGCGCAATCATTCTGAGGATGGGCTGGTCATTTTTCTTTAACTCGTTTCATGACCTGCTGGACCGCTCTGTCGACGACGAGACTTGTCTGCGGATCAGTGCGCTGCTGCTGGAAACACCCGGCGTACTGGGGTTCCACGACCTTCGCACGCGCAAGATGGGTGACAAGATCTGGGTCGAGGTAGACCTTGAAATGGATGGCACCCTGCCCATTGCCAAGGGCCATGCCATTGCTGCCGATGCCAAGCGCCGCGTCATGGCGGGCGAGAACGTGCTGGATGTCATGAGCCATTTTGATCCGGTATCGCCCGACAGCACCATCGTCACCACACCCGAACGCCCCTCCATCAGAAAGCCGGATACCCGCCTGCCCTGACATGAAACCTGCCGTTTCACGCCCGCCCGAGCACCATCGCTCCATCCGCAGCTTTGTCCATCGCCGCACGCACATCACGCCCAGCCAGAAACAGGCCCTGGCTGACCTCTTGCCGCAGTGGTCCATTCCGTATGCGGCAGCAGCCCCTGACTATGATGCCATCTACGGTCGACACGCCGACCTGGTGCTGGAAATCGGCTTTGGCATGGGCGAGACAACTGCGCAGATCGCCCAGGACAACCCCGGGAAGAACTTTCTGGGGGTCGAGGTCTTTGATGCCGGTGTCGGTGCACTGCTCAAACGTATTGACGACCTTGAACTGACCAACCTCAGAATCATCCAGCATGATGCCGTCGAGGTCGTTCACCACATGCTGGCGCCCGAATCGCTGGCTGCCATTCATGTTTTCTTTCCCGACCCCTGGCCGAAAAAACGTCATCACAAGCGCCGGCTGATTCAGGCCGAGTTTGTGTCGTTGCTAAGCACGCGACTGCAGCCCGGCGGCATCTTGCATTGTGCAACCGACTGGCAGAACTACGCCGAGCACATGCTGGCTGTTCTGAGCGCAGAGCCCAGCCTGGAAAACACTGCCAACGGCTTTGCGCCGCGTCCTGCACACCGCCCGCTCACCAAGTTTGAACAACGCGGACTGCGCCTGGGCCATGAGGTCCATGACTTGATTTTCAGGAAATCTTGAGCCATGCAAATCACACTCAACGGTGACCCGCACCCCATGGAAAAGGGTCAGACAATTGCCGATCTGTTGAAACAGGCGGGCTGGCACGAACGCCGGCTGGCCGTGGAGCGCAACGGGGATATTGTTCCCAGGAGCGAGCACGCCAATACCGTTCTTCAGGAAGGTGACCGCGTGGAAGTGGTCATGGCCGTCGGAGGCGGCTAAGCCGACCCACTGCACGCCGGGCAGGCCTCAGATCGTTGCGGTGATGCGCCTGCAAGCCCGCAGGACTCAGCCTGCCGGGCGTGAGATCAGCGGCGGAAGCCACCAAAACCGCCACCGCCTCCGAGACCGCCCATGCCTCCCATGGCGCGCATCATCTTGGCCATGCCGCCCTTTTTCATCTTTTTCATCATGCCCTGCATCTGGTTGAACTGGGAGAGCAGGCGATTGACCTCTTGCACGGATACACCTGCACCCGCTGCAATGCGCCGTTTGCGTGATGCCTTGAGGATTTCGGGGCGGGTACGTTCCAGTGGCGTCATGGAGTTGAGAATCCCTTCGGTGCGGCGCAACTGTTTTTCTGCCTGACCCCCCTGCAGCTGACCCGCCGCCTGAGCAAACTGAGCCGGCAGTTTCTCGAGCAGCGAACCCATGTCGCCCATTTTCTTGACCTGCTGCAGTTGATCGCGGAAGTCGTTCAGGTCGAAGCGCTGGCCAGACTTGATGCGCTTGGCCATTTTCTCGGCCTCGGCCACATCGATATTGCGCTGGGCCTGCTCGACCAGGGAGACGATATCGCCCATGCCCAGCACCCGTTGCGCCATGCGCTCGGGATCAAAAGGCTCGATGCCATCAAGCTTTTCAGAGACCCCGACAAACTTCAGCGGCTTGCCGGTAACATGGCGAACCGACAGCGCTGCGCCCCCGCGAGCATCCCCATCCAGCTTGGTCAGCACCACCCCGGTAAGCGGCAACGCTTCGCCAAAGGCTTTGGCCACATTGACTGCATCCTGGCCCTGCATGGCATCGACGACGAACAGGGTTTCAACCGGGTCCAGGGCCTGATGCAGCGCCTGGATTTCTTGCATCATGGCTTCGTCAATGCCCAGCCGGCCCGCCGTATCGACAATGAGAATATCGTAGTGGTGACGTTTGGCGTGCTCGTGGGCCGAACGGGCAATGTGGTCGGGCGTCTGGGAACTGTCAGAGGGGAAAAAGTCGACTCCCGCCTGACCCGCTACGGTTTCAAGCTGGTCAATGGCGGCAGGTCGATAGACGTCCGCACTGACCACGAGCACCTTTTTCTTGCCGCTCTTGCGACCGCCCTGCTGGTGATGGCCATCGGCCAGCCATTTGGCGAGCTTGCCGGTGGTGGTAGTTTTACCGGCACCCTGCAAGCCGGCCATGAGAATGATGGCCGGGGGTTGCGCGGCCAATGACAGCTCGCCGGCATCAGCGCCCAGGTCTCCGCCCATGAGTGCGGTCAGCTCTTTGTGAACAATGCCGACCAGCGCCTGACCCGGGTTGAGACTGTCTGCGACCTCGGTGCCCAGCGCCTGCTCGCGCACACTGGCAACGAATTCACGCACCACAGGCAGGGAAACATCAGCCTCCAGCAACGCCATGCGCACCTCGCGCATCATCTCCTGAGTGTTGGATTCGGTCAGGCGGGCCTGCCCCCGCATCGTCTTCACGACACGGCTTAAACGTTGGGTAAGGTTATCGAGCATGGAAATAGCGTGGTTAAAACTGGTTCACCCGGACCAGACCGTCTAGAATAGAGGACTGCCCCGGGGCGCAATGCCCGGTATCATGACACCGTGCAAAAAGGGACTATGTCTGCAACCATTGTATTTCATCTGTTGGCAACACTGGCATATGCCGGCCTGGCGGCATGGCTATGGGTGCAGACCGCCCGTCATCATGCCAGTATACGTATCCGCGCTCCACACCGGCTGTTACTGACCCTTGCGCTGGCACTGCATGGGGGCGCCCTGTTTACCGGCATCCTGCCCGACCACGGCCTGTATCTGGGGTGGGCCCTGGCGCTGTCGGCTGCCATCTGGCTGGGCATGCTGATATTCTGGGGCCAAAGCCTGCTCAGCCGCATCGACGGCCTGCTCCTCATCCTGCTTCCCGGTGCCACCGTGGCCACCCTGCTGGCCGGTGTATTTCCGACAGGGCATTTTGTGCCACATGCCAACAGTGAGTGGTTGCGCATCCACCTGCTGATCGCCTTCACCGCCTACGGCCTGACTGCCGTATCGGCCCTGCACGCCATCCTCCTGGCCGCCATGGACAGGCACCTGCACCAGCCCGTGACCTCCGCCCCCAGCCAACCCGTGTTCAGCCGGGTGCTCAACACCATGCCCCCCTTGCTGGTCCAGGAAAGACTGCTGTTTCAATTGCTGCGCATCGGCTTCATTGTCCTGACCCTGACGGTCATCTCGGGTGCCATCGTGTCCACCCGCCTGTCGGCCCAGCTGGTACCTTTTGATCACAAGACCATCTTCACACTGTTGTCGTGGATTACCTTTGGCGGGCTGCTCTGGGGGCGCCGTACCCGCGGCTGGCGTGGCCGAACCGCCCTGCGCTGGACGCTGGCCGGCTTTGCCTTTGTCCTGCTTGCCTATACCGGCAGCCGATTTGTCATGGACGTCATTCTCTAAACAATCAACAGGAAACAACGTGGGAAAAATTCTGCTGTGGGTCGTGGTCATTGTCAGCATGCTGCTGTTGACACGCATTCTGTCCCACCACAACGCCAAGATGAAGCACAAACCCCGCTCGCAACGGAAAAACATCCCCCATGCTTCGGATAGCCCCCGCTCGCCTGAGCAAATGGTACGTTGCGCCCACTGCGGAATACACCTGCCGCGTTCCGAAGCCGTACTGCGCAAAGGTCAGACATGGTGTTCTACCGAACATGCCCGGCTTGGCGTCAACCACCATGACACCTGACCCCGTCCGGATACTCGCTATTGACGACAAGGGCTGGCTGAACCGCCATGATCAGGTGCTCAGGACGCACTCACCCAATTTTGATGACCGCCCCGCCGGCACCGACCCCTGGCTGCTTGTACTGCACAATATCAGCCTGCCGCCGGGCGAATTCGGCGGCCCGGAGATTATCGACTTTTTTCAGAATCGGCTGGATCACGATCGCCATCCGTGGTTGCAACGATTAAAAGGCGTTCGGGTATCTGCACACTTTCTGATCCGGCGTGATGGCCAGGCAGTGCAGTTTGTATCCACCGTGCAGCGCGCCTGGCACGCGGGCGTATCTGCGTTTGCCGGGCGCACACAATGCAATGACTTTTCCATTGGCATCGAGATTGAAGGCACCGACACCCTGGCCTACACCGATGCACAATACACCACCCTGAACGCCCTTTCTGCCGCAATCCGGGAGCGCCATCCCATCGTGGCCGTGCGCGGGCACGAACACATTGCACCTGAACGCAAGACCGACCCGGGCCCGTCATTTGACTGGGCCCGGTTTGCTGCAGAGGGTGGCTGGCCGGCAGATACTTTGCCGGCCTGACCGCAGAAAGCAGCATCCCTGCCTGGCTTCATTCAGGCAGGGAGCGGATGGGTGTGTGTGGCTGGCCGCTGATTATCCGCCAAGCAGCAAGCTGTTCATGCGCTTGACGAAAGCTGCCGGATCTTTCAGGCTGGCGCCTTCAGACAACAGGGCCTGATCAAGCAGCACCTCGGCCCAGTCGGCAAACTCATTGTCTGACGCCTCCTGAACCCGTGCAATAAAGGCATGGTCGGGATTGATTTCAAGAATGGGCTTGACCTGAGGAGCCGTCTGTCCGGCCGCCTCCAGCATGCGCACCATGTGCGGGCTGAGCTCATGCTCGTCCACCACCACACAGGCCGGCGAATCAACCAGACGCCCGGTTACGCGCACTTCCTTGACGCGATCGTCCAGCGTTTCCTTCAGACGCTCGACAAGCGGCTTGAGGTTTTCAGCCACTTCCGCCTGATGCTTCTTCTCTTCTTCATCGGCCAGTTCCTCAAGATCCAGACCGCCCTTGGCAATGGAGGTAAACGCCTTCTCTTCGTAATCACGCAGATAAGACATCATCCACTCATCGACACGGTCGGACATGAGCAGGACTTCCAGCCCCTTCTTGCGGAAAATTTCAAGGTGCGGACTGTTGCTCGCAGCCTCCCAGGAGTCCGCCGTCACATAATAGATCTTGTCCTGCCCTTCCTTCATGCGGCCAATGTAGTCGTCCAGCGAAACCTCTTGCGCGGCACCGTCATGATGAGTTGAGGAAAATCGCAGCAACTTGGCAATGCGTGCCTGATTGCCCATGTCTTCGCCAATGCCTTCCTTGAGCACTTGGCCAAACTGCTCCCAGAACTCCCGATACTTGTCGGCGTCATTGTCTGCCATGGTCTCCAGCAGACTGAGAATGCGCTTGGCCGAGCCCTCACGAATGGCACGGACATCACGGCTTTCCTGGAGGATTTCCCGCGACACGTTGAGTGGCAGGTCACTGCTGTCGATCACACCCCGCACAAAACGCAGGTAGGCCGGCAGCAGTTGCTCGGCATCGTCCATGATGAAGACGCGTTTGACATACAGCTTGAGGCCCCGGCGGACATCGCGATCCCAGAGATCCATGGGTGCACGCTTGGGTATGAAAAGCAGTTGCGTGTATTCCGTGCGCCCCTCGACCCGGTTGTGGGTCCAGGTCAGTGGATCTTCAAAATCATGCGCCACATGCTTGTAGAACTCTTTGTACTGATCGTCAGTAATATCCTGCCGCGCCCGGGTCCATAGTGCACTGGCCTGGTTGACGGACTCCCATTCGTCCGTCTTCTTCATTTCCGAGGCCTCTTCATCCCATTCTTCTTTCAGCATCTGAACAGGCAAAGAGATGTGATCGGAGTAGCGTCTCAGGATTTCGCGCAGCTTCCAGCCACTGAGGAGCTCGTCTTCATCCTCGCGCAAGGTCAGCGTGATGCTTGTGCCACGCTCGGCCTTTTCCACTGACGCAATGGAGAATTCTCCCTGACCGTCGCTTTCCCACAGCACGGCGTCGGTTTCCGACAGACCGGCACGCCGCGTGAGCACGGACACCTTGCTGGCAACAATGAACGAGGAATAAAACCCGACCCCAAACTGACCGATAAGCTGCGCATCCTTTTGATGATCCCCAGTCAGCTGCGAGAAAAACTCCCTGGTGCCGGAACGGGCAATGGTGCCCAGATTATCAATGACTTTTTCGCGCGACATGCCGATGCCATTGTCCGAAATGGTGATGGTGCGGGCGTCTTTGTCAAAATCCACCTGAATGCGGAGGTCGGCATCACCATCAAACAGCTCGGGCTTGTCGATGGCCTCGAACCGGAGCTTGTCACAAGCATCAGAAGCGTTGGATACCAATTCGCGCAGGAAGATTTCCTTGTTGCTGTACAGCGAGTGAATCATCAGGTGCAGCAACTGCTTGACTTCCGCCTGGAAGCCCAGTGTCTGTGCACCGTCGACAGAAGATTCAGATTGAGTCATGTCGAATCCATTTTGTGTGTGTTGATAGGACAGGATGCCCTGGCGGGCGTCATGTCTCGTGATGTGGGGATGGGTGGGGGATTTTCAAGGCGGGGCCGGATGCTGTGCTGCGGGATGGTGCGACAAGCTATGCGGGACGGGGAAAGTCAGCGTATAATGTTGCACTTTCCTGCCTGGTGCAAACTTCTTTGTTGCACCAACCCGTGCCCGGGTGGTGGAATTGGTAGACGCGTCGGACTCAAAAATAGGTACTTCTACCTATTAGTGGGGATCAAGAAACGTCTTCAAAGCCATACCAGGCAAGGGTTTGGAAGAATTTCAGGCTACTGAATTAAAACATCAGTTCTTGACTCAGGAGCCAACTAGGAGCCAGTAGCGATCATAGTGGCTCCTAGCAGGTAGTACTAAGTAGTAGTGTTGTAAACTGCTGTGCAATTTTGCCCGAGTGGTGGAATTGGTAGACGCAGGGGACTCAGACACAATTTGAGCCCTCCGGGGGAAACCCCAGAGGTGAAGCCCGTCAAACTCGGTGAAGGCCCTGGACAACGAGTCCGAGCTAATGCCGAGCCAAGCCTTGGAGCTGAAAAGTTTCTCGGAAGGTGTAGAGAGCAGACGGCGGGCACCTAAGGCTGAGAAGCTACGGTGAAGGCGTGCTCCAGACCACGAACGCTGCTTCTTCGGAAGCATCGGCGGCGAAAGCCGAAGTGGTAAGAAAATCCCCCGCCGCAAGGCGTGCCGGTTCGATTCCGGCCTCGGGCACCAATTTCGGAAGGCCGTCTCTGCTTATGCGGAGACGGCCTTTTTGTTTTTGATTCTTGAACGACCGGCTGTATGTCTACATGGAGTCATTCGTTCAATGAGAAGAACTGTCCCGTAGCAGACAACTACTAATGTCTCAAACACAGTCCAGCTTTTCTGTTAGCGCCAGTGAGAAATCACCCAAAAATCCATTCCCGTTACGAAAAAGTGCTGGTAACGGGCAGATCAATGTAGTGTCGATTGAGGATCTACTGCGCCTAAAACCATGGCAATACGCGCACGCGCATGCCAGGGATGATGACGTACAAAGCAGGTCAGTTCAGCATATGTGCGCCGACTATGGCGCAATGCCGCTGAGCGCCAGGACGGGTCAAGCTCTGGATCTGCCATCGCCTGATGCAACCTGTCATGTACGGC
>Ga0079226_10002996_pt1 | contig 13014 bp, 13 predicted proteins | sample Poulit2014_FD_76345 | JGI IMG/M metagenome (GOLD analysis project Ga0079226, IMG submission 76345) | Agricultural soil microbial communities from Georgia to study Nitrogen management - Poultry litter 2014 | ecosystem: Environmental > Terrestrial > Soil > Agricultural land | place: USA: Georgia... | reverse complement strand
TTTGAAATGCAGCACAGCCGGTTTAACCATTTTCTTAAAACGTTTGAATCCATTTGGCATGAACCTGCTGTGGTCCACATTGGCAATAGTGCTGCATCGATACGTTTTCCTGAACGGATGTATGATTATATACGGTTTGGCATATCGATGTACGGCTTATACCCCTCGGATGTGTTAAAAGATGAACATGAGATTGATCTGAAGCCGGCCTTTTCATTGCACAGCAGACTTATCCATGTGAAAAAAATGGATCCGGGTGAGTCCATCAGCTACGGTGCCATTTATACAACGGCAGATGAGGAATATATCGGCACTATTCCGATCGGCTATGCTGATGGCTGGATCCGTAAACTGCAGGGGGTGGACGTTTTGGTCGACGGAAAAAGGATGCCGGTTGTCGGCCGGATTACGATGGATCAAACGATGATTAAACTTGACAAGGAATATCCTGTGGGTACAAAGGTAACGTTAATAGGAAAACAGGGTGACGACGAAATTGAAGCCGATGAAATCGCAGAAAAATTGGAGACAATCAATTATGAAATTCCGTGTATGATATCTGAGCGCGTTCCAAGAATGTATAAAACGGATTGAATTGCGACTAAATTATAAACAGTGCCTGTCAAAATTCGTTGGCATAATAACGCTCTGAAACAATATGATAGTAACAGGAGCCGTTTAATGTGTACAGGATAATTCAGCAGAATATATTAGTTTGAAATCAGATAAAATATGCCTGGAAGAAAACAGGCCTTCCAAAAAATAATTCCAAGAAGCCTTTGCAAACCATTCAATACAATGATATTATTGAAAAAGAATTCAATAAAGATCGTCTTACAAGTTGTCGGAGGTGTATGGTTTTGTCAGAGAGCTCACAGGAGATTTCAGTAAGAATACCAAAGAACCTGCTAAACGAGGTGGATGGACTAATGAAGTATGAAAATAGTGACTTAAGTGATTTCATCTGTCAAGCAACGAGAAATTATCTGGAGCAAAAAAAAGAAGAGCATGTCCAGCATTTTCGTGAGTCGATGCAGCAAGGGTATATGGAAATGGCTAATATTAATCTGACAATCGCTTCAGAAGCTTTTCAGGCCGAAGAAGAAGCTGAGAAAAACAACTTACAGCGTTCAGTGATCGGGGTGTAAGGCACTTGATCGTTCAAAGAGGCGAAGTTTATTTCGCCGACTTATCCCCTGTTGTGGGATCAGAGCAAGGCGGTATACGCCCAGTGCTGATTCTGCAAAATGATATCGGTAACCGCTTCAGCCCAACGGTTATTGTTGCTGCTATAACTGCTCAGATTCAGAAGGCCAAGCTCCCGACACATGTCGAGATAAACGCGAAACGGTATGGATTTGACCGTAACTCGGTTATATTGCTGGAACAAATCAGAACGTTGGATAAGCAGCGGTTGACCGACAAAATCACAAAGCTGGATAAGCATATGATGGAAAAGATTGATAAAGCGCTGGAAATCAGTCTTGGATTGAAAGAAATGTATGATCAATAAAGGGTGTCCCCATTTCTGACTGGAAGTAGGGATGCTTTTTTTGTGTGATTAAAAATCCTCCCGCATGTAATCCCCCCGTTTTGAACACACACTTTATCGAATTTTGACTTATTCTATGATAAAATATAAAATTAACAGGAAAAAATAAAATATAATTTTCAAAAAACTATTTATGATTCAGAATAAATAGCAGGAGGAAAATATGGATAGGAATTTCAGAAAAATTGTATTGGATAACAGTGATGTTATCGTCCAAAAGTGGATTGATGAAATTGAGACACTGAAAGGTTTTAATTACACGGATAGTGTTTCAGATGAATTACTTGAAAGTACGAATCGGGAATTTGTCAATATTATTTTCAACAGTATTAAGGATCAAGGAGATACGAAACATCTGAAAGAGTTTTCCGAAAAGCTGATCAACCTGGGCTGGAAAGTGAGTTACATAACAGATGGCCTGCAGGTTTTCCGGCGGGTGACCATGGATTTTATTCTGCAGCAAACCGATCAGATTGATACCGCCTACATTTCTGAGCTGTTTCATAGTGTTGATGAATGGGTTGAACCGCTGATCAGGCAATTGGTTAATGAATATTCGGGGAACTGGGAAAATATCCTGTCCCTGCAGCGCGTGGCACTTCAGGAATTATCCGCCCCGCTTATCCCGGTGATGGATAATATCACCATTATGCCATTGGTCGGAACGATTGATACGGAGCGCGCCAAATTAATTATGGAAAACTTGCTTGATGGGGTAATGAAACATAATTCCGAAGTTGTTTTAATTGATATAACCGGTGTCCCGGTTGTGGACACGATGGTTGCACACCACATTATCCAGGCAGCTGAGGCGGTCCGTCTTGTAGGATCAACGTGTATCCTTGTAGGTATACGCCCTGAAATTGCCCAGACAATCGTGAATCTTGGCATCGATTTAGGTAAATTCCCAACCAAAAGCTCACTGAGAAAAGGATTTATTAAAGCCCTTGAACTGACTGACCGCAAAATTATCGATACGAAAGAGAAGGACAATGCGATTGAACAAATGATTGAGTCGCTTGGCGGGGAGTGATTACATGCGGATACCTATTTTAAAATTACATGATTATTTGCTTATCTCGATTCAGACGGAGATTGATGATAATACGGCAATACAGTTTCAGGAGGATCTGTTGGACAAGATACATCAAACGGGTTCTACAGGTGTTGTCATTGATCTGACATCGGTGGAGATCATTGACTCCTTTATTGCAAAGGTGCTAGGAGATGTTGTGACAATGTCAGATTTGATGGGTGCCAAAGTTGTATTGACCGGTATTCAGCCTGCAGTTGCTGTTACACTGATTGACCTGGGTGTGCACTTGAAGGACGTGCCAACTGCATTAGACTTGGAACAAGGACTGATTAAGCTGCATCAGGAATTGGGGGAATGAGTATGAGTCCCAAATCCTGTGTAGAAATTAAACAAGAGTGGGATATTGTTAAAGCACGTCAGCTTGGCAGGGAAAGAGCGCGTGAAATTGGGTTTGGCACGGTGGATCAGGCCCGGCTTGCCACTGCTATATCGGAACTTGCCCGTAATATATATTTATATGCGGACAGGGGAAAGATATGTTTTGAAATTACTGATGAGATGGATCGTAAAGGTTTATGTGTTTTTTCGCTTGATACCGGTCCCGGAATACAAAATATCAGCCGGGTGATGGAGGATGGGTATTCCACATCCGGCGGTCTGGGGGCGGGGCTTCCGGGTGTGAAGCGTCTGGTTGATCAATTTGACATTCAATCAGAAGAAGGGGAAGGGACCGAAATCAGAGTGATGAAATGGCTGAGGTAAAGTGAAACTTCATTCAGTGGGACGCCCTTTCCCACTGAATGTTAGTTGAACAGAATCGGGCATTTATGGACAGTTAACCGTCGTACTTCGGCGGGTTACTGACCGTTAGGGCGGGGTAAAATAGTAAAGAAATCATCAGCAAAAGGGGGGGAACGTACGTTGGCGCTCATACCTTTTGCTGTTTTGCCATAAGGGGGACGAGTTGAATGGCGACACTGAATACGGATATCAGCAATTATCGTAATTTATTAAAACATTACATTGAAATACGGGATGAACAATCCCTTTATGGTGCTGAACAACTCAGCAAAGCGTTTATAAAAGACAATATTCCACCTGACGAGATAATCAACCTCCATATCCGGGCAATGTCAGAATTATATCCGGATATACCGGAGTACTTTCAGCATTCCATGAGCTTCTTACTGGAAGTAATGATTTCTTACGGGATTGCTCACCAGGAATACCGTTCACTGAGGGAGGAACAATCGGAACTCAAATCGGAAATCGCTGTGGCGGCGAACATGCAGGATACCTTGCTGACGACGACGAAACCTGACATTGACGGTTTGGATATTGGTGTTATCAGTGTCCCGGCAAACCAAATGAGCGGTGATTATTACCATTTTCTCATGGGTGACGATGATTCGTTAGGGATAGCTGTTGCCGATGTAATTGGAAAAGGGATACCAGCAGCATTATGCATGTCAATGATCAAATACTCCATGGACAGCCTGCCTAAAGCAACTGTAAGCCCAAAAACAATACTGAAAAATTTAAATCGGGTTGTGGAACGAAACGTTGACTCCAGTATGTTCATCACTATGTTTTATGCGCAATTTCTTCCGTATGAAAATAAATTATGGTACGCATCCGCCGGTCATGAGCCAGGTTTTTATTACAGTGCCGAAACACAGACATTTGAAGAAATTAAAGCAAAAGGGCTTGTACTTGGGGTAAGCCCTGATGCCGATTACCGGGAGTATGAACGTACAATCCATAAGGGTGATATGGCCATCCTATTGACAGATGGTGTGACAGAATGCAGACAGGGCGACCGTTTTATAGAAACGGAGGAGGTATTGGAAGTCATCGAGCAATACACAGATTTGCCTGCCCAGGAAATGGTTAATAAAGTTTATAAGCATTTTGAACGAATGCAGGACTTTCAGCTACGTGATGATTTTACGCTGATTGTTATGCGAAAAGAGGTTTAATCGTCATTTATACTGGGAATAAGGCAATGGTAAGTATAAAAAATGACAGGATATAAAAGCTCTATATAGGAGGATGCTCATGAATTTGAAGATTGATGCTGCAGAGGGTAACGAGAAGTCTGTTGTAAAGCTTTCAGGAGAAATCGACGCCTATACTGCGCCAAAGCTGAAAGAAAACTTATTGCCGCTGACGAAAAAAGAAGGGCATCTGACAGAAGTGAATTTGGAAGATGTACATTATATGGACAGTACAGGCCTGGGAATTTTTATCAGTGCGTTAAAATCAACGAAAGAACACAACAGTGAGATGCGTTTGGTTGATTTGCAGGATCGGGTATTACGGTTGTTCCGGATTACAGGTCTTGATGAATTAATTACAATTGATACTGCAATTCGAGGTGGAAATGAATAATGGAAAAATTTGATTTTGTGGAAATGAAAGTGCCCGCCAGACCGGAATATGTTGGGGTGGTCCGTCTCAGTGTTTCAGGTATTGCGAACCGGCAGGGTTTTGCATACGAAGCAATTGAAGATTTGAAAGTAGCGATCTCCGAGGCGATTACAAATGTTGTTGATCACGCCTATTATCAGGAGGACAGCGGTGAAGTAACAATTGGGTTTGGTATATATGATGATCGACTGGAGGTTATGGTATCTGATCAAGGAGACAGCTTTAATCTCAGTGAAATAAAAGGGGGGATTGGACCTTACGAGGGGACAGAGTCTGTTGAAAATTTGTCTGAGGGAGGCTTTGGCCTTTTCCTGATTGATGCATTAATGGATAAAGTAGAAATTAATAACAATCATGGTGTTGTCGTTTTAATGACAAAGTACCTTCATGAAGCAGAGGTGGGTCTTGATGACGACCAAATCTCAACAACCCAATAAGAACCAGGATGAAATATACCAATGTATCGAACACCTCCAGAAAGACCCGGAAAATGAAGCACTCCAGGAAACGATTGTACTGGCTTATACGGATTTGGTTGAATCCATTGCCAGGAAGTATTCAAAAAACAGCAGTATACATGAAGACTTGACCCAAGTGGGAATGATCGGTCTGATTGCCGCCGTCAGACGTTACGATGCTTCATTTGGCAAATCATTTGAGTCATTCGCCATACCGACGATTATCGGTGAAATTAAACGGTTCATCCGTGATAAAACATGGAGTGTCCATGTTCCGCGCCGGATTAAGGGATTAGGTCCGAAAATCAAGAAAGCTGCAGACGAGCTGACAACGGAAAACCAGAACTCACCGACCGTTCCGGAAATTGCAGATCATTTAAATGTGTCCGAGGAAGAAGTGCTTGAAACAATGGAGATGGGTAAAAGCTATAAAGCCCTGTCCGTAGACAGAAAAATTGAAGCCGATTCTGAAGGCAGTACCGTTGCCATTTTGGATCTGGTCGGCAACAGTGACAGCGGATATGACAATGTCGATCAGCGGATGCTGCTGGAAAAAATACTCCCTGTCCTTTCCGAGCGCGAACAGGAGATTTTGCGATCCACTTATTTTGAACACATGAGTCAGAAAGAAACAGGCGAAAAACTCGGGATTTCTCAGATGCATGTTTCAAGACTGCAGCGTCGCTCATTACGGAAACTCCGCGAGGCATTACAGAGTGAAAGTACGGAGATTCTGGATTGAGGAACAACAAAGTAGAAACAGCTGTCTTTCAAAAAGCAAAGAAGAATCAATATTGCTGTGGTGACAGTTATTTCTACACTGAAACCGAAAATGAATATATATGTGCACTTGCGGATGGTTTAGGCAGCGGCGAATTTGCAAAAGAATCTTCTGAGATTGTGATCAGTATTATACGGGATAATATTGATGCAAATGTCGAGCAGCTTATTAAAAAATGTAATCAGAAACTGTCGGGAAAGCGCGGAGCAGTCATCGGTATCTTGAGAATCGATTTCCGGACACATCAATACTCGTTTTCATCGATTGGAAATATCGGTGTTTTAACCATTAATGCGAACGGAGAGAAAAAGCGTAATATTCCAAACGCCGGTTATCTCGCCGGCTACCACCGGCCTTTTAAAATTATGACGGGTGGACTTGAGCACGCCGCGCGTTTTATTTTATTTTCTGATGGTGTCACTGATAATGATTTATCACAGCGGTTTCTATTGAACAAAGATGTGCATCAGGTTGTTCAAACGTTTGCCGATTATACAGATGGCGTAACAAGGACGGATGATACAACATTAATTGCGATAAGTTATCGTGGTTAGGATCGGCTTGGAAGGCCGGTCTTTTTTTCTTTCGCGGCTTTTTGGTAGAATGAAGATGGTAGATAGAGGATTGTCAGCTGAATGAGGAGGAACGAATGTGACCACTGAATTGGAACAATGGGTAGCAAACGAAGCAGACGTAAAGGCTGCTACGGTGAAAAAAGTAATCGCACTAATGGATGAAGGCAACACGGTGCCATTTATTGCACGTTACCGGAAAGAAGCGACAGGCGGACTGGATGAGGTTCAGATCAAATTGATTCACGATAAGTGGCAATATGCTGTGAATCTGGCCGAACGGAAAGAAGAAGTCATCCGGCTGATTGATGAGCAGGGAAAGCTCACCGAAGAATTGAAACATGACATCACAATGGCCACACAATTGCAGCGTGTGGAAGATTTATACCGGCCATACAAACAAAAACGCCGGACAAGAGCTGCAAAGGCGAAGGAAAAAGGACTCGAACCCTTAGCTGCACGTGTATGGGAACAGGGTATAAGTAATGTCTCCATTGAAGCAGCAGACTTCTTATCAGAGGAACACGAATTAAATTCAATCGATGAGGTGCTTAAAGGTGTTAATGATATTATAGCTGAATGGATTTCGGACGATCCGGAACATCGTGATTACATCCGCGGTGAGACATTTAAGCGCGGCATGGTCCATGCAGAAGGCAAAGACACAGATAAGGATGAAAAAGGGATCTATGAAATGTATTATGCATATGACGAGGCCGTCCGCTCATTGGTCTCCCATCGTATTTTAGCTTTAAACCGCGGCGAAAAAGAGAATGTGCTGAAAGTTTCGGTTGAACCGCCGACTGAACGCATACTAGAATATTTGCAGCGCAAAGTCATCACAAACAAAGCTAATCAGGAAACGGCCGGGATACTCCGGGATGCGATTGGAGACAGCCTCAAGCGTTTGGTTCAGCCTGCTGTTGAACGGGAAATCCGAAGCAGCTTAACGGAAAAAGCAGAAGAGCAGTCGATTGAAGTATTCTCCAAGAATCTGAAGAACCTCCTGCTTCAGCCCCCATTAAAAGGAAAAATGGTTCTTGGTGTGGACCCGGCATACCGGACAGGCTGCAAACTGGCTGCCGTTGATGAAACAGGCAAAGTCCATAAAGTGGATGTTATGTATCCCACGCCACCAAAGAAAGATACAGCTGGTGCCGAGCGAATCGTTCTGGAGTTTATCAAACAGTTTAATGTTGAGTTGATTGCCATTGGAAACGGGACTGCCTCAAGGGAGACTGAACAATTCCTATCCGATGTAATCGGCAAACACTCATTGGATATTCCTTATATCATTGTCAACGAAGCTGGTGCGAGTGTATATTCCGCATCCAAACTGGCACGGGAGGAATTCCCTGACCTCCAGGTAGAGGAACGCAGTGCTGCATCGATTGCCAGAAGAGTGCAGGACCCATTGGCTGAATTCGTAAAAATTGATCCGAAATCGATTGGTGTCGGGCAGTACCAGCATGATGTCAGCCAGAAGGCATTGAATGAATCCCTGACATTTGTAGTGGAAACTGCCGTCAACCAGGTTGGTGTCAATGTTAATACAGCCTCGCCTTCATTATTGCAGTATGTCGCCGGCCTAAGCAAAACGGTTGCAAATAATATCGTGAAAAAACGGAATGAAGATGGAAAGTTCATAAACCGGAACCAGCTTAAGAAGATTCCGCGGCTGGGTGATAAGACCTATGAGCAGGGAATCGGTTTTCTCCGCGTAGTCGATGGCGAAAATCCGCTCGATCGAACCCCAATCCATCCTGAAAGCTATGGACAGGTCGAACAGCTGCTGAAAATGGTTGGATTTGATATGGGGGATGTCGGAAGCGATAAACTTCGTGAAAAACTGGACACCGTGAATGTAAAAGGTATGACGGATGAATTGGAGATTGGTGAACCGACTTTAAGAGATATTATTGCAGCATTGAGCCGGCCTGAGCGGGATCCGCGAGACGATTTGCCAAAGCCGCTCCTGAAACAAAACGTTTTATCGTTGGAAGATTTGCAGCCGGGCATGGAAATGCAGGGCACCGTCCGCAATGTTGTCGATTTCGGTGTTTTTGTAGATATTGGCGTCAAACAGGATGGATTGGTTCATATCTCTAAAATGTCCCATAAATTTGTCAAACACCCGATGGATGTCTCTTCAGTGGGTGATGTTGTCACGGTATGGGTAGAAAACGTCGATATCGATAAAGGAAGGGTTGCACTTTCGATGATTGAAAGTAAAAAAAGCTGATGATCTTATGTGATCATCAGCTTTTTTCTTTATATACGATTACTTAACACTTGCTGGAACGGATAAGCCTAATTCTTCAGCAACCCGCTCTCCCCAATCAGGGTCAGCTTTATAGAAATGCTCGATTTGCCGCAGTTTAATGTCATCACGTGTAACCGACCGCATATGATCGGCAAAGTTTTTCACAAGACGGGATCTCTCATCTTCACTCATCAGACGATAAAGATCACCCGGCTGTGTATAATGATCTTGACTGTCATACGCTACGCTGTCAGCAAAACCGTCTGTTGAAAACGGACTGATTTTTGATGCTGGATCTTCAACTGGTCCATCCACACTGTTTGGCTCATAGACCGGTTTTCCGCCACCATTGCCGTTAACAGACATATAGCCATCACGCTGATAATGGTTGACGTCTACCTTTGGACGGTTAACCGGAATCTGCTGGTGGTTAACGCCTAAGCGATAGCGCTGTGTATCAGAATAACTGAACAGACGGCCTTGCAGCATTTTATCAGGTGATGTTTCAATTCCGGGAACCAGATTTGCTGGTGAAAGGGCGGATTGCTCAACATCAGCAAAGTGATTCTCAGGATTGCGGTTCAACACCATTTTTCCAACTTCGATACGCGGATAATCTTTTTGTGATACTGTTTTGGTAACATCAAAAATATCCCATTTATACGTCTTATAATCTTCATAAGGAATGATCTGAACGTATAGTGTCCAAGAAGGGCAGTCACCATTTTCAATGGCATTGAACAAATCTTCCCTATGATAATCAGGCTGTTCTCCGGCAAGCTGGTCGGCTACGTCAACATCCAGACCTTTAACACCCTGATCACTGATGAAGTGGTATTTTACCCAGAATGCTTCACCTTGATCATTTACCCATTTATAAGTATGGCTGCCGTAACCATTCATATGACGGAAAGTTGCAGGAATTCCCCGGTCACCGTGCAAGTATGTGATCTGATGGAGTGATTCCGGTGATAATGACCAGAAATCCCAGACCGCATCTTTATCTTTCAATCCTGTACGTGGATTGCGCTTTTGTGTATGGATAAAATCAGGGAACTTAATGGCATCACGAATAAAGAAAAGCGGTGTATTGTTGCCCACCAGGTCATAGTTTCCTTCATCGGTATAGAATTTCAAAGCGAAGCCGCGCGGGTCCCTTACTGTATCAGCAGATCCCAGTTCGCCGGCGACAGTTGAAAAACGTGCAAACATTTCTGTGCGTTTTCCTTTTTCACTAAGGAAATCAGCTTTGGTGTATTTGGAAATCTCATCGTTTGTTACTTCGAAATACCCGAATGCGCCTGCACCTTTAGCATGAACAACGCGTTCAGGAATACGCTCTCTATCAAAATGAGCCATTTTTTCCAAAAAGTGAACATCTTGAATTAAAGTCGGACCTCTTTCGCCTGCAGTGATCGAATTCTGATTATCGCCGACAGGAGCGCCGGAAGCCGTCGTCATTCTTTTCCTTTCGTTACTCACTATCTAAACACCTCTCCTTAAATGAAATGTTTTGTACACTTTCTATTATAATAGAAATCTATCAAAAATCAATGTTTATTTAAAATTATTGTAAATAAGCGGGCTGATAAAATGTTCATTTAACATTCCTTAATGCTATGGTAGAATATTATTGATTAGCCTGTGAGGATGATATTCATGAGTCTGCTGGATAAAAAAGAACTGAATGAGGTTGTGCATGATATATCAATAAAATTTTTCGGGAAACCGTTTCATGATAAAGCAATCTACAATCACCGGCTCAGAACAACTGGCGGACGCTATGTTCCCGCTAGGCGAACGATCGAAATGAACCCCAAATATACGTCTGAATTTGATGAAGAAGAAATTATCGGTATTATTAAACATGAACTTTGTCATTACCACCTTCATATAGAAGGAAAAGGTTATAAACACAGTGACAAAGATTTCAAGAACCTTCTAAGGATGACCGGGTCACCCAGGCATTGTTCGCCGCTGCCATCAACTGAAAACCGCTACAAGCATACTTACAGATGTAAAAAATGCGGTCATATATACAGGCGTGTCCGCAGAGTGAACCTTGCCAAATACCGCTGCGGAAAATGCCGTGGGGAATTGGTTAAGGATAATGAAGAAGGCTGAAAATGCTTTGTCTATGAAATGGCTGACAGGAATGTTGACGAAATATGTTCCACATGTTAAATTAATTAAGCCTTAATAAACGAGGGGAACAAGCGGAAATTTTAAAGCGAATCCTTTTAAAACTTTTTGCAAATGATATTGACATTAAAGGTTATCTATTGTAATATATTTTTCGTCGCAGTTAATCTCCAGTTTTATTATGTGATGTGGATTGCATAGTGCGCATCACTCAATTGTTATGCGTCAGGTTAGACGGAATTATGCGTTTTACAGGAGTTTTCTGTTCACTTCAGATTATGCTGGCGCAGGCGTCATTGTACAAACTTCTATGTGCAGGTCTGCGAGGAGTGCAGCATCATCGAATAATCTTGTAGCGCGACGAGCATAAAACATATGATTGTAATACCTTGATATTCACTTTAGATTATTCCACAGTAGCTCAGTGGTAGAGCAATCGGCTGTTAACCGATCGGTCGCAGGTTCGAATCCTGCCTGTGGAGCCATTATACGGAGAAGTACTCAAGTGGCTGAAGAGGCGCCCCTGCTAAGGGTGTAGGTCGTGTAAACGGCGCGAGGGTTCAAATCCCTCCTTCTCCGCCATATCATGGCCCGTTGGTCAAGTGGTTAAGACACCGCCCTTTCACGGCGGTAACACGGGTTCGAATCCCGTACGGGTCATTGTTTATTTTTTAACCAAAGCGGTTGGGTCCGGTAGTTCAGCTGGTTAGAATGCCTGCCTGTCACGCAGGAGGTCGCGGGTTCGAGTCCCGTCCGGACCGCCATTCGTTGGGCTATAGCCAAGCGGTAAGGCATCGGGTTTTGATCCCGTGATTCGCTGGTTCGAATCCAGCTAGCCCAGCCATTTTCTGTGCAAGAATTTGATTCGGGCAATAAATATGAACGTCATTTTCCTGTACATGATTTTCGCCAGGTGAAAAAATCCTTTATAACTCAACATGAGCCATTAGCTCAGTCGGCAGAGCATCTGACTTTTAATCAGAGGGTCGGAGGTTCGAATCCTCCATGGCTCACCACTCTTTGCGGATGTGGCGGAATTGGCAGACGCGCTAGACCCAGGATCTAGTGTCTTGCGACGTGGGGGTTCGACTCCCTCCATCCGCATTTTCATTAATTAAATTGCTGTGGTGTTCACGGCAATATATTTTGCTCAAATATGCGGTCGTGGCGGAATGGCAGACGCGCTAGGTTGAGGGCCTAGTGGGAGTTTATCCCGTGGAGGTTCAAGTCCTCTCGACCGCATTTAAATTATTGACAAACCGTTGAATTCTTGGTATATTGGTGGACGTCGCTTTAAGACGACCCTGAAGCGCCCGTAGCTCAATTGGATAGAGCGTCTGACTACGGATCAGAAGGTTAGGGGTTCGACTCCTCTCGGGCGCGCCATTCTAACGGGAAGTAGCTCAGCTTGGCAGAGCACATGGTTTGGGACCATGGGGTCGCAGGTTCAAATCCTGTCTTCCCGACCATCGAAAATTTATTAAGTTATCTATCTGACTCTTTGCGGGTGTAGTTTAGTGGTAAAACCTCAGCCTTCCAAGCTGATGTCGTGGGTTCGATTCCCATCACCCGCTCCATTCAAGGGCCTGTAGCTCAGTCGGTCAGAGCGCACGCCTGATAAGCGTGAGGTCGGTGGTTCGAGTCCACCCAGGCCCACTTTGCTCCTTGAAAACTGAACAAAACAACCAGTATGACAAAGATGTCAGAGGTAAGAGGTCGGATGTCAGAATCTGTTTTTGACGGAAGACCAATGAAACCCTGTATCAATTTGAAAGCAAGC
>Ga0079226_10002995_pt1 | contig 13015 bp, 13 predicted proteins | sample Poulit2014_FD_76345 | JGI IMG/M metagenome (GOLD analysis project Ga0079226, IMG submission 76345) | Agricultural soil microbial communities from Georgia to study Nitrogen management - Poultry litter 2014 | ecosystem: Environmental > Terrestrial > Soil > Agricultural land | place: USA: Georgia... | reverse complement strand
TTCCCTCCTAGGATTGGTTTGGCGACTTATATTCTACAGGGAAATTCACTTGTTTTCTATTTTTATCAACATAAAAATGGTGTCAGTGAAAATACTTCACCAACACCATTTATTGTACAACCTCTTTTTCTATTTTCTTAAACCATTGCTGGTACGTTTCATAAATATTTTTTTCTCGTTCTGTTAACTCACCTATTGCATATAAAAAACCAAAGTAGCTCCCGTGAAGTTGGCGAAAGTCTCGCGACGAGACAGAACCGTTCAAATGCATTTCATAATAAGTAGGCCTTCTACCAAGTTCGTCCTTTACACGATAATAACTCATCATTACCCGTTCACGCCTCGGACTACGTTTACGTTTCATTTCTTTCAATAAATCAATGACTTCTGTTTCTAACTCAATTTCAATGCCTTGAGGCAAGTTTGTAAAGTCATTTAATGAGTCTACCGAAATATCATGACTGTTAAAAACAGATAATTTTACATCGGCATGACGGTAATTTCCAATCAAATCGATAATCACACAATGTGATTTCCCATTATGCAATCGCAAACCTCTTCCTATTTGTTGAGTAAAAACGACGAGTGATTCTGTCGGACGAACGAACAACAGAGTATCAACTGACGGGATATCAACACCTTCATTAAAAAGATCGACAGTAAATATAACGTCAATCCGACGCTTTTCCAATGCTTTAATTGCCTCATCACGTGTCATATGAATAGTCTGTGACGTTAAGCTTATCGCCTCTACTCCTTGCTCATTAAAATAATTCGTTAAAAAATTTGCCTGTTCAATCGAAGAACAAAATGCTAACGTTCGTGTCTGCTTTCGGTTTTGCCAATTTTTAAAAATATGCTCTGCACGCATATGATTCAGTTGTTTAACTTTTAACTGCTCAGAATGATAACGCGAGCCAAGCCACTTTATTTGTTCATAATCAATATCATCTTTGACGCCATAGTATTTAAATGGACTTAACCAATTGTTTCTAATCGCCTCAATAAAATTAATTTCATAAGCAACATTCCCTTCACAAATAGAAAAAATGTCCTTTCCGTCTGTTCGTTCGGGTGTTGCTGTTAATCCGAGCAGAAACTTTGGCTCAAAATAGTCAATAACGTGCTGATAACTTTTTGCTGCCGCATGATGAAACTCATCGATAACAATTAAATCAAAGTCATCTTTTTTAAACGTATATAAGTGTTCCTTCATGCTTAGCGTATAAATAGAAGCAAAAATGAATGGAGGTGATGTATCTTTCTCATTTCCGTAAAAAAGGCCTCCTGCTATGTGTAAAACAGCTTCAAATGATTGACGAGCTTGCTTTAATATCTCTTCACGGTGAGCGATAAAAAGGACTTTTGAAAACTTTTTAGCAAAAAACGCTGCCAAATACGTTTTCCCTAAACCAGTTGCCATAACGACTAAGGATTTATTGTAACCTTCTTCATACGTTGTTTCTAACGCTTTTAACGCTTCCTTCTGAGATGGTCTTGGTGTTAATGGCACATGATAGACGTCAGTTGGTTCCTTTATTTTGTCTGAATCTCGTATCATCGGTAAAGTCATATCGATTGCTTCTTGATCAGTTAACTTTTGCACGAAATGAGGCTGGGTTGCTGCAAATTGTTTATAGAGCGCTTTATATTGATTAATCGTTTCATCGTTGATCACTCGTGTGTTTTTTGCATAAAACAAATGCATAAAATCATCCATTGCTTGATTAAACACTTGTTGATTGACCGTTTTATTAATTCGTACGTTCCACTCAACACCACTCGTTAATGCAGACTTTGAAAGATTAGAAGACCCAACGATAATTGCCCCTTTGTCATCATGATTAAAGAGAAAAGACTTAGGATGAAATGATATCCCCTCACTTTTCCAAAGTCTCACTTCTAGTGATTGTCCGTCTAAATCTAATAATGTCTGAAGGGCTTCCGGTTGTGTGACATACATATAATCACCCGTTAAAATCTTAACGTCAGCACCTTTATTTAAAGCATATTGCAAATCATCTTTAATAAGGCGTACCCCGGAATTCATTAAAAATGCAGATAAAATAAAGATTGTCTTAGATGATCTAATATCTTCTTTTAATTGTTCATATAATTGATGAGTAATTAATGAAATATCCTTACTCATCTTTTACCTCCATTAAGTAAACTCCTTGTTTAAAACCACCACGACTTTCAAACTTATCTGCTCTCACGCGTTCAACGTCTTCAAAAGACGACCCTTGTACATAAGCAAGTGATCGAATGATCTCTAATATATCTGCCAACTCTTCTACTGATTCCGCTTGCTCATCAGCTGATAAAAATTCATTGACCTCTTCAACTAATTTCTTTTCTAACGCAAGTTCATATTCTTTTTCATTTAAAATACGTGTTGTACAAGCTTTTCCATCCGCTTCAATGATTGCTGGGATTTTATCACGAACAAGTTTATTATAAACTGGCATACCGACACTCCCTCAACGCTTTGATTCAATTCTAACATATTTCTCTCACGTAAAATAAACAAGCTAGCTTTTGTCAGAGTAATCCCTCATGTTACACTGAAGTTAGGCCATTATTTTCCAAAAATAATAATAAAAGGATGATGAAACGATGAGTATCTTTTCCATTTTGATTATTATCCTCATCTGTATTGTTGTATACAAAGTGCTCTCTGGAAAAGGAGTTCCTGATAATAGTTATACACCTTTTGATTATATAACAGGCCAATCTGATACAGAATTTCATGAAGAAGACACAGAAGAAAAAGAGCATGATTAATATCATGCCCTTTTATAAGTAATTACGAATGATTCGTTTAATTGTTTCGGGTACTTTTAAAAATATAATTGCGTACATCACTATGACGACAATAATAAGTGCGCCATATTTCCACTGAATCATATCTTTAACAAATACTGCATATACAGTGATGCCAATGACGAACAGCAAGAATATCGTCGTTAAGAGTTTCCCTAATGACTGAATATTAAGCACTCCTTTAATACCATTTTTATCTCAATAAACTTCCACGTGCAAGCATCTCAATTATTTATCGTATCGCCTTGAACGAGATCACCAACTTCCAACTGAATGCGGATACTTTTAGACGTATAAGGATCTGCTGAATCTGCGACGTGAAAGTGAATATGTGGTTCGCTCGAATTCCCTGAATTACCGACTTGTCCGAGCACGTCTCCACGCGTGACGTCATCACCTTCCGTAACGTCTATCGAACCTTCCTTAAAATGCGCTAAATAACTAAATTCATCATTTCCGTGATCAATAATGACATGATTACCGAGTGGTTCTTCTTCATTGCTTTCCCCAACAGGTTCATTATCTGCTATATTATTTTCAACAGCGACGACTGTTCCGTCAGCTGACGCGAGATACGGTTGTCCAAACGCATAATAACTTTCATTCTTCTCTTTATCGCCAGCAAATGATCGTTTATCTTTCATTTGCATAAAGTCATAAGCGTAGCGTTGGTTCTCATGTTCGTAATGATAGTTCGTTAAAGCGTTCGTTCCACCCCAAAAGACGAACCATTCATCTTCAAATGGCAAATCAAATACTGTCTCTGTGTAGACGTCATCACTGTCATGCGCGTCTGAAAGTGGCAGTAATTGTAAGCCTTCAATCATTCCGTCATCATCCATCACAACGACTAATCCTTTTTCTTCAGCATCATCTGCCCACGTATACAAAGTCGCACGTTCCTCAAAAGGAACCTCTGATAGCATGTTATATGACGTAACACCTTCATTAAATGATTGACCGAGCTTCTTCAACTCTCTCCCACTCACTTCAGCTTTAAATTCATCGCTCATCCACTCGTAGATTCGTTTATATTCACCAGCTAAAAGCACTTCGCCAAATGCTTCAGGTTCAATCACGCTCAAATCTTCTTCAACGTCTTTATCCTCTTCATCCGTTTGCTGCGTGCAACCTGCCGAAAAAATTATCCCCCCGAACAAAAATAAATATAACAGTTTCTTCATTTAGACATTCCTTCCTGTTGCAACATATGTCGTAATTTCTTTCGTCGTTTCAATGGTTTCATCAGAACTAACATCATTAAAATCGCTAAACAAATCATCGCAATCATTAGTGCACGTATCTCACTCGTCACGAAAAAAATAATGAAAAACAGCAAACTAATGGGTGCGGAAATAATTGCGATTATACATTCTTTTTTTAATTGTTTCAAACCTTCCTTGCATACGAAGGAATCGTCTGTTCATAAAGAATAGTTTCCCGCTTCGTTTCATGCAAATAATAATTATTATAAAACTTTTTCGTCACATGATACGTGATGATGATACATATAACAGCAATCACAACATCATACATAACATGTGCCTGTCCTACGTATAATACATCGAGCAACCAAGCAAATAAATATGTACCGATTATTGCACTATACATACCACCGAAAGATTTCTTCCTATGACCTAACGTATAAAACGTGTCTTCATCTTCATCATAAAAAATCGTGTAAATTTCTTCTTTTCTATAGATTGGGAGTAAATCATGTATCATATGTATCCCTTTCTTATCATTAGTCATTCATAGCGATTAAATATCTTCATTAAAAGCTCCTAACGGAAATAAAATCACATTCGTTAATAACAGCCCCATATTTTCAACGGATTCGCCATGCTCATTTTCTACCCAGCGTGTAATGACGCCAGTAATACCACTCGCCATATAAATAGCTTCCCACGGTTTACTATGAAATTTTAACACTTCGTTTTTGATCGTTTCAATGAATTTCGCATGAAATGTATTGATTCTCAATAAATATTTATAAAGTTGCTTATATTTATTTATGTGTTGAAATAATGCTATCACTGATTTTATAGGTGTTCCGTCTTTTTTAAATGCTCGTAATGCTTTAGAATAATGATAATTCGGATAATATAAAGCTGTTTTAAGTTCCGTTAATATATGACTTTCTAGCTTCTCAATAATATCTTCTTTATCTAAAAAGTGAAGATAAAATGTCGAACGATTAACACCTGCATTTCTAACAATTAAACTGACGGATATTTCTTCGTATCTGCCCTCTTGAATAAGGTCGGTTAAAGCAGTCATTAAAAGATTTCTCGTTCGTATCACACGTGGATCTTCCTTTTTCTTCATCATTTCACCCATCTTTATCATCATTCTTTCTCAATGTGTCTTCTATGCAACAGACTTGAATATTCTGATGATTGCAACAACTTTCATTACCTTTTATAATAGATTATAGACACTATGTTGTCTAATAAAAATAAGGAGGAATTTTAATGGGTCGGCTAAAAGATAAGGTTGCAATTATCACTGGTGGATCACGGGGAATGGGTGCTTCTCACGCAAGAAGGTTTGTTCAAGAAGGAGCGAAAGTCGTTTTCACAGACATACTCGTTGATGAAGGACAGGCGCTTGAGAAGGAACTTGGTAATAATGCTAAATTTATTGAGCACGACGTGACGAGTGAAGAGCAGTGGGAAAATGTTGTCAGGAAAACCGAAGAAGCTTTTGGACCCGTTAATATTCTCGTTAATAACGCTGGAATCGCACCAACTAACTTAATCGAAGATACGAGTGAAGCAGACTATCGAAAAGTCATTGATATTAATCAAGTCGCTGTTTTCCTCGGAATGAAAGCAATCATTCCTTCAATGAAAAAAGCAAAAAATGGGTCTATTGTTAATATATCATCACTATCAGGGCTAATCGCTGGGCCAGAACAAATTGCTTACGTCGCTTCCAAGTTCGCTGTTAGGGGCATGACTAAATCTGCAGCGCTAGAACTCGGACAGTTCGGCATTCGGGCAAACTCTGTTCACCCTGGCATTATTGAAACCCCAATGACGATGAATGAAGAAATGGAAGAATTACTAGAACAAATTGCTAGTTCTATTCCAATGCAACGAACAGCAAAACCTGAAGAAGTGACGAATCTCGTTCTTTACTTAGCATCAGACGAATCAAGCTATTCAACAGGTGCAGAATTCGTCATAGATGGCGGGCTTTTTGCGCAATAAATTTTACGTGCTTATGTTTGTGCCATTCATACAAATATAAGCACTTTTTTCTTCTTTTTATTATACCCCCCTATAGTATTTTACTTTTCTACTTTTTTAGTATATGATAGATATAGACATTAAGAAAAAGGATGATTATACGAAGATGAAAACGAATAAAAACATGCATATTAATGAAATTGATGAGCTAATAGAGGCAAATGTTTTTCTATTAGATGTACGTGAATCGTTTGAATATGCATCCGGTCATTTGAAAAATAGTAAGCACATTTCAGTGAATCAAATGGAAGAACGACTAAGTGATATTCCAAAAGATGAGACAGTCTACGTTTATTGCCATAGTGGCGGAAGAAGCCAAATAGCTGCAAACATATTAAATGCACGGGGATACGATGCAGTTAATTTAGACGGAGGATTCTCCGCTTACACAGGTGCACATCGTGACGTTTAAATGAGTCGCATCATTCATCCAGAACGTAGCACATAGTCACTTAAACTTATTAATATAAAAACAGGAGGAATTCAGATGTTTTTCGAACAATTTTACGACCAAAACTTAGCGCAAACGTCATATATGGTCGGGTGTCAAAAGACAAATGAAGCAATTATTATTGACCCTGCGCGCATATTAGATGATTACGAAGCAGTTGCGAGTAGAGAAGGGTTAACAATTACCCATGTCGCTGAAACGCACATTCATGCAGATTTCGCATCAGGTCTGCGAGATGTAGCGAAGCGTTTTGACGCAAAAGTATTCGTCTCTGATGAAGGTGGCGACGATTGGACTTATGAAAACGTACCAGCTAATACGACGTTTTTAACAGAAGGAGATTCGATTCACGTTGGAAATGTTGAATTGAAAGTGATTCATACACCAGGACATACCCCTGAGAGTATCTCATTCCTTTTAACAGATCATGGCGGTGAGAGTTCTGTGCCAATGGGTATTTTTACAGGTGATTTCGTCTTTGTCGGTGATATCGGGCGTCCGGATTTATTAGAAGAGGCTGCTCATATGGCTGGAACGACTGAAATTGGTGCAAATGATATGTTTGCTTCTTTACAGAAGTTAGCAGACTTACCTGATTTCATTCAAGTATGGCCAGGTCACGGAGCAGGTAGTGCGTGTGGAAAGTCATTAGGCGCTGTCCCTCTATCAACGTTAGGGTATGAACGACATAATAACTGGGCGTTTCAAATCACTAATAAAGATGCCTTCGTGAAAGAACTAACGAGTGATCAGCCTGAGCCGCCACTTTACTTTGCCCAAATGAAGCAGGTGAACAAAACCGGCTTGCCTCGCTTTGAAGTGAAAGATATTGAGGTAGGAACACCTACTGAGCTCGTTGGCCAAGTGTTTGATTTACGTGATAGAGAGACGTTTTGTAAAGGCTTTATCAAAGGATCGATTAACATTCCTTACAATAGTAAATTTTTACAGTTTATCGGTTGGTTCATCGATTATGACGCGCCAATGACTGTTATCACTGATCCAGCACACGCCGTGCAATTGCAAAAGGATTTAGCATCCATTGGCTATGATGACTTACAACTTATCGTACCGAGTGATCAGGTAGATTCGTACGTTAATGACAGTTACGAAAGTGTTTCGCCCGAATCATTCGTTCAAAATTATACAGACAAAAATATTTTAGACGTGCGAACGACAGCAGAATATAATGACGGGCATTTAGAAAATGCGACACACATTCATTACGGGCACTTACAAAATAGTCATATCCCGTTTGCCAAAGATGACAATATTTTCGTGCATTGCCAGTCAGGTGTACGTTCTGCTATAGCTATGAGTGTATTAAGAAAACTCGGTTATACGAATGTTTTCAATGTCTCTTCTGGGTATAACGGAATTTCTGCAGCGCTCAACTAATTAACAGTTCTTTTATAAAAAAGTGCCTTACGCATCCTGGCAATTATCGTCCGTTCAATAAGACTTCAAAAAAAGAGAAAGAAATATTTCGTCTCCTACTGACAAAATGTTTCTTTCGCTCGTTTTTCTACTTTTCATCTGTTTCTACAATGATGCCGAAAATATTTTTCAAGACGTCATCAATATCACTTTCAGCAATTTCTCGCTTCGTTTTCACATCGTCTTTCGTCGTTGTTAATGTATTTGCAGATAATGTTTCTCGGCCTGTACGTGTTGCTAGCGTCACTAAACGTCTTTGCGTAAAGTGGGAGTTTGGAGAAGTCTGTGCATAGTGACACGCTTCAGCAAAGTCTGCTAACTCTCTCGGTTCATGTAAGAAGCGAAATTTCGTTTGCCACTTACCATCCACTTCTTTTTGTTTATGATAATAACCGTCATCACGTTTTATCACGCGGAAATTACCACTAATATCCGCTTGCGAGTCACCGTTTAAAGGTAACGGAATACGTGCTGAATCACCAAAGCCAACGTCAACTACGTATGGCTGATCGAGATAAACGATTTGCGATGCGTGACTCTCCTCATTTCCCCACCCATTCCCCGTATTCACGGTACAGCCAATAAGTGTATTATCAAAACCTAACGCTTTTAACAGCGAATGAAACAGTCCGTTCAACTCATAACAAAATCCGCCACGCTGATGATGAACAACTTTGTTATAATACGTTTCAATATTAAGCGGAATATGAACGCCATTCATGACGTCCAAATTTTCAAATGGGATGATTAATACGTGATTATTTTGTAAACGAGCTAACGACTCAAAATCTACGTCTACAGGGTCATCGACTTTTATTCTCGTTAAATACGTTTGAACATTCATTCACTCAACACTCCTTTATCAATCATCTAACGACATAACTTCTCCTGTCTGTGCATGTACACTATAATGACAATCAATTTTACCGCATAAAATATACTGTTCTTTCGTGAAATCATAAACATACACTGGTTCAAATATTAATCGACTATAAAGCTTGTTATACGCCGCTTCTTCATTAATTGTAACAGGTTTTGGCTTCGCAAATGAAGCGAATGTCTCTAACATCATCTGATTATCGACAATATTTATTGGTTCGTACGTTTTTCCGTCGATAATAACTGTTAGCTTTCTTTTCCATATGAGTGGCTCTTCCTCATTTATAAGCCGAAGCGTCGCAATGATATAGTCTTTGTCGCGGTGCAATGTCTTAAGTAACCACTGACCAGATTCATTTGGGTACTCTTTTTGTAAACAATTTTTAACAGCTACTTGGCACTTTTCCTGCTCTGTTAGAATAATTGGTAATATTTCACGGCTAGATTCTAATGAGAACGCTTGGTCAACCGTTAAAGTTTCTGTGAAATCAAGTGGTTGACGCATAAATTCATTATGTTCTATTTGTTCATAAGTCATCTTTTCTTTCATAGATACGTACGGACGATCGAGAAAATTGATCGGTACTTTACTTAGCGTTTCATTCGTGACATATATTTCTTCCGCCGCATACATAGGAATGATACGCTCTTCCTCAAACAATGGCATATGAATGAGTTTCACTTGTTCTTTTACTAGATGTTCCACCCTCGAAAGTGTTAGTGTATACGCTTCTTTTTTCACCTTTTTAAAAGCGTCTGCCGAATAGTTCGCCGAAAAGAATGTTAATCGCCCTTGTTCATCATGTTTAACTTCTATCATCATGAGTGGCGATAGTTTGACACCTTCATAAACACACGCGAACGCATACGCGTTGCCTGCTTCTTTCAGCAATTGAAAATGGTCGTTATACGTCAGTCCTGTCTCTCGTTCAACCCACTGAATAACGGATGCTTTCATGTCACCAGAAAACTGAATGCCATGCTCAGCATACGTTTTCTCCATGACAAAAATAGCACTCACATATTCATGCGTATGTATATTTAATTCAATCACAGCTGTGCCAGGCGGATTCACGTCTTCTTCTATTGCTTCTACACCCTCTGGAAACCATTCCATTGATAGCGTATAAATCATCTCTTGAAAATGATTCACATCGCGATTTATCGTATACGATTTTAAATAATAATGTTCTAAACCAAATGCTGTTTTTGTCTGTTCAATCATTTCTTTTATTCTGCAATCCATTAACAAAACTCCTTTTATCATTTATTCAGAGCGACGTTTAACACACGAGCTGTCGGTGTGTCTGCTGTCAGTAATTGTTGCGGTTTCCCTTCAAATAAGACGTACCCACCTTCTATACCACCTGTTGGACCGAGTTCAATGACCCAGTCACTTCGTGCGATAAAAGCAAGGTCATGTTCAATAATGATGACTGAATTACCTTGTTCAACAAGCGTTTCAAAAAGCTTTAGCAACTGCTCTTTATCCTTTCGATGCAAACCGAGTGAAGGCTCATCAAGTACGTAAACGTTCCCTTCCTGTTGCAAATGACTCGCTAATTTTAATCGTTGTAGTTCTCCACCACTTAACGTACTCGTCGTTTGTCCGAGTGTTAAATAATCCATCCCAACGTCTGTTAACATCGTGAGTTGGCGTTTTATTTTTTCAGAAGAAAAGTATGTCTGTGCTTCTTGAATCGTTAACTGAAGAATATCAGCAATTGTTAATCCTTTGTACGTATGAGAAAGCGCCTCTTTTGAATAACGTAAACCGTGACACGATTCACACGTCATCGTGACAGGGTCTGCAAATGCGACGTCTGGCTTCATTTCGCCCTTGCCTCCACAGAAAGAACACGCTCCAATTGAATTAAAACTAAACAATCCTGGCGATTCATTCGTTTCCTTTGCCATTATGCGTCTTATATCATCCATGATCCCCATATACGTAGCGATTGTTGAGCGACTTGATATACCAATAGGTTCTTGACTGACCCATATAGCTTCGGGGTTATTTTCTAAAAACACATCTAGCATAAGCGTACTTTTTCCCGAACCAGATACACCACATACTGAAACGAGCACGTGTTTCGGAATATTGATTGAAATATTTTTTAAATGATGACGAGTCACGTGTTCTAATGTAAAAAAGTCAACCGCTTCACGTACGTCTCGCTTCATTTCGATGCTTGAGTTAATCATCGTTCGCGCAAGAGAGTCATTGAGTTGATGGGGTGGCCCTTGAAAAACAACTTCCCCACCGAGCGCACCTGCTCCTGGCCCAAGCTCAATCACTTCATCAGCGTTTTCAATGACAGATTCATTATGTTCCACGACTAAAACAGTATTATCGTTTTCTTTTAAACGATTCATCATATGTAGTAACATCGGAATTTCTGCTTCGTGTAAACCTGCTGTTGGTTCATCAAAAATATAGATTAATTGGTTCAAACTACTTCCTAAGTGACGAGCAATTTTCACACGTTGTGCTTCTCCTCCAGATAACGTATTCATCGGACGGGCTAAATGAAGATAGCTTAATCCAAGCTCAATCAATTGATTAATTTTTGGAATCATTTGCTCAACTATTCGTGTACCTAACGGATCTGTGATATTTTCTAACTGTTCGCGTAGTTTATCTAACTGAAGCTGATCACATTGTGCAATATTTAAACCATTAATCTTACTCGCAAGCACTTCTGGACTTAATCCTGACCCTTCACACGTTTCACAATTCTTTTTAATCGTCATCTGTAGAACGTCTTCTTCAGACACTTGTCTCAATTTAGAAATGTCACGATTAATATACAACCTCGTAAATCGCGGAATAAGTCCGTCCCATTCGTGTGGCTGAGGGCCATTTTTCGTATGAAATGGTGCGAATACTTTCTCATCTGCTGGAGGTCCATCAATAAGCAGTGCTTTTTCTGCTGCTGAAAAATCTTTTATTTTTTTATGCGGATCAAATAGGCCACCTGTAATCATCCAACGGCCTTGCCAACCTGCGGGCGAAAGTGGCTTAAATTGTACCGCATAGTCTGCGAGTGATTGATTGAAATCAATTAATCGGTTCACATCTGGTGTAATCACTTCTCCGTACCCGTTGCACGTCGGACATTTTCCGAACGCACTTTGACTTGAAAAGTCGATCGCCTCTTCTATTTGCGGCATACCTATGCGCGAAAAAAGTAAGCGAAGGAGTGGGTGAATATCCATATACGTTCCTACGGTTGATCGATTATTCGTCCGAATAGCCTTCTGCTCGATAACGATCACAGGACTTAAATGTTTCATCTCATCAGCGCGTGGCCGCTCATAACGCGGCATCTGATTTCGAAGATATTGTGAATAAATTAACGTCATTTGCCGGTTACTCTCTGTCGCAATCGTATCAAAAACGACGGAACTCTTTCCCGAACCTGAAACGCCAGTAAACGCAACAATTTTCCCTTTCGGAATCGTTAAATGAATATTTTTTAAATTATTTTCCTGTAAACCTTTTAAAACAATCGCATGATTTAACATACTGTCACCCGCTTTTACGCATTATTTTGAAACGTAAAATAAAAAACAATCCCTACAAAAATAACACTGACAACATTCATCGCTATAGACGCTATTTTTTTATTTTTAATCGTATAATTAAGCGTGATTAAAGCAAATAAGTAACTACCTAACAATAACGTAAGCGGTAATACACGGAAGCTTACATGAACAGTAACGACAACAATTAGCGTGATTAATAGTGACGCAAGGACTTCATTCACATACTTAAATAAAATTTTTCCGATTAAAATTAAACTTGCTGGGACAATTAACCAATAAAGCATGACATCTATACCATTTGAAAAACCGATGGACACAAAAATAAATATAACTAAAATAGCAACCGTACTATATAAAGGTATTTTTTCTTTCATCTCTTCTAAAACCCCTTACGTCATCACTCTTCATTATTTTCTCGTTTTTTCTGGCGTTTCTGCCGCCATTTCTTAATAAGGAAAAAAACACTTACTAAGTACAGCCCCATAATGATTGTTAATATATTAATCAGAGCTGGCCACACTTCTTTCATGCTTTCTACTTTGACAAACGTATCATCAACGTTATTATTTCGATAATAAAGCGTGACTTCTTCACCACGCAAATATTTACGATACGTTTCACT
>Ga0079226_10002994_pt1 | contig 13016 bp, 11 predicted proteins | sample Poulit2014_FD_76345 | JGI IMG/M metagenome (GOLD analysis project Ga0079226, IMG submission 76345) | Agricultural soil microbial communities from Georgia to study Nitrogen management - Poultry litter 2014 | ecosystem: Environmental > Terrestrial > Soil > Agricultural land | place: USA: Georgia... | reverse complement strand
GTTGGCCGAGGGGGCAGTGGACATCGCGTGCGAGCCGGAGCTGGAACTGTACGACATGGCCGCACTGGTACCGATCGTCACCGAGGCCGGCGGGAAGTTCACCTCCCTGTCCGGGCAGGACGGACCGTTCGGCGGCAATGCGGTGGCCACCAACGGTCATCTGCATCAGGAGATCCTGGACCGGCTCGGCCCGCACTGACTGTATCCACAGGCCCACCCGGGACACCGCCGAGGGCCGATACGCTCGTGGCATGCGCTTCCTGCACACCGCCGACTGGCAGCTGGGCATGACGAGGCACTTCCTCGATGCCGATGCTCAGGCCCGGTTCACCGCCGCCCGGATGGACGTGATCGGGCGGATCGGCGCATAATCGTTTCCTTACGGGTAAGTCTGCGCTGACTGTCTGGCCCCAGTCGGCTCCTGCGCGGTGGGCAGGCACCCATTGCCCGCTCTCAACCTCACACCATTGTCCGACAACTGACAGCATATGACTGTCTTCATACGGGTGTAAATGCGGCGATATGGCTCACCAGAAGCGCCCTCGCGAGGCGGGTCATGACTCACACAATTTTGCCCGCGCAATAGTAAGACCTACGGGGCGTGATGGTTGGGTTGTCGATGAGTTCTCGTACTGAGATCACCAGGAAGGACGCTCGAGCGTATGTCGCGGTGTCGAACACGGACAAGGGCCTGCTGGTGGGCGAGGTAGTGACCCCGCCTGACTGGTCGCGGACAACGCACGTCGGTGGCTGACGACTGCGGCCAAGCCAGGCCAGGTTCACGTGCGCCGACAGAGGCGACGCAAGGTGTGGCCGCCGAGGCATTTCCCGAGACTAGGAGAGCGCTGAAACGGGTGAGCCCTCTCAAGTGAGTGAAGCGGTAAGTCTCTAGCCGCGGTGATGGAGCCACCGCTGATGGCATCGGAACGCGACCGCGAGTTGGTGCCCGGCGAGCGGGACTACAGCGCCGCGGTGCGGCCTGACCCGTGGGCATACCGGCCGTCACGGTCGACCGGTGCCTGGGCCAAGCCCGGTGGGACGGGCAGCTGCGTGGTATCTCCACGGCGAAGCCCGCTGCTGCTGTGTACTTCGATCAGGAGCCGAAAGTCCTTCGACGGGGTCGAGGCCGCGCCGGTGTTCTCCAATTGCGACACGGTCGCCCATTGTGGACGACGCTGGTCGGCAAATTCGCGAGGTCGATGACCCTTACCGACGTGCTCACCGGATGAGTCTTCACCCGGCCCATCCACAACAGCGCGCACGTGCACATCCATGCCACTTGACGCACGAAAGGAGCATCACGAGGATCCTCGTGCGGGCTCGCATCGCTAGCCCAACTGCGGCAATGACCACCCGCGAGTTTCAGGCGTGCCGCCCCGCCTGCCCAGTCAGGGAGAACGTAGTGTTCTCATCTCCGAGCAGCAGGGCGCGGTAGGTGGTGATGGCTGCTTCCTCCAACAGCATCGCTCTCCGGAAGGCCATATTCACGTCGTGACCGAGAGTAGAGCAACCGTGGTGAGCGAGGATGACAACGTTATGCTCGCGGCCTTGTTGGGCTGCGCCGTCCGCAAGCTCATCCGACCCATTGGGGAAAAAGCCGACCCGTCCGATGGAGTGTACATAATGGGCATGATCGAGGGTCAGTAGCCGGATCGGTTTGCCCAGGATGTCCAGCAGCACGGCATGCTGCGGATGGGCGTGGACCATAGCGTTCACGTCCCTGCGCTGGACATAGGTGCGTTGATGCAGCTTCCATTCGCTGGAGGGCTGCCGAGTGCCCCATAGATGCTGCCCATCCGTAGACACCAGAGCGAATGACTCCGGAGACAGCCCATCCAGCCAGACGCCGGAGCCAGTCACCACAAAGCGGTCCGAGTCAGGCTCCCGCGCCGATAGATTGCCGCCACTGGCCAGCGTGAGGCCCTGCTGCACGCAGCTGGCACCCACGGCGCTGAGTTGGTGCATCAACTCGTATTCGATGTCGGTGGGCTGCACAATCGCTCACATCCCTGGATGGATTACCGGATTCGAAGCACGGAGAACTGGAATCGTCCTTCGTGGAAGTAGGTGCGCGACAGCACGACGGGACGAGCGCCCGGATCGTAATGAATCTGCCGCAGGTACACATAGAGTTGGTCCTGATCACGCTTTCCCCAACCGATCTCTGGGCCGCTAGCGGCATGCACTTCAGCAACGGCAGTTTGCGGCACCACGCCGGCATCATCCATCAAGGCGAAAAGGGACCCGTGCACATCACACTCCTGCAATCCTGCGGGAAGCACGTCGGCGGGGATGGTTTCGTAGGAAAAGGCCACTACCTCGTCATCAGCGGTCACAGCCCGCGAGGTGGCCAACACTGGGGTGCCGGGCTCGCGCGCGAGAGCAACCGCCTCGTCCTCCTCGACGTCGCGGAACTGTACGGAATGGTAATCCATACGCGGCGTCATCCCGTGGGCCTGGATCGTGGCCGTCATGGAACGAAGCTCCTGCAATCCAGTTTCAATCGCATTGCCATAAGGAGAGACGAATGTTCCGATGCCGTGGCGCGTGATGGTCAGCCCCTGCGTGGCCAGCTGCTGGAGGGCCGAGCGCACAGTGCTGCGCGAGACACTGTATTCGCTGGCCAGTTCGGCTTCTGTTGGCAACTGTTCTCCGACAGCCCACTCCCCGTCGGAGAGGCGTCCACGCAGGCTATCGGCCATCTGGACGCGCAAATTGGCGGTCCGCAATGCCCGGTGTCGCGTTCCTTCGCTACTGCGTGCCAGGGTACGTCCGGTCACCTCATCCGACCGACCGGGATTGCGACCCAGGGTGAAGTCGTACCCCTTCGCTGCCACTGGAACCTCCCCAGAGAGTGCGTACCTGCAGGGGCAGCATACGTGATTGACCAAGCAAGATGTCGGTTATATGTTGTCTTATAACTGAGAGGAGGCCTCATGGTCAAGGAGCCTCAGTTTCTCGATCTGCGACAAACAACCGTGCTCATCACGGGTGCCACCGGGGGCATCGGACGCGGAATCGCCCGCCAGTTTGCGGCCGCCGGAGCCCACCTCGTCCTTCATCACCGCAGCTCACCGCAACAAGCGCGGGCGTTGGTAGATCAGATCGAGCGCGATGGTGGTCGTGCCACATCCGCGCAGGGAGACATTCACGATCCGCAACAGTGCAGCGCCATCGTGACAGCGGCGACGGAGGAATTTGGCCAATTGGACGCGCTGGTGAATAACGCCGGCATCCAACCCATCAACGGGCTGCAGAATATGACAGCCGACCAGTGGCGCGCTGTCGTGGACGTGAATCTTACCGGTACCTTTACCATGACCCAAGCCGCCGTGGCGGCCATGACCGGTGGGTCAATCACCCATATAGCCTCAGTAGAGGGCAGTCTGCCCGCGCGCGGGCATGCCCATTACGCTTCGGCCAAGGCAGCGGTGATTATGCACGCCCGCGCTGCTGCTCTGGAATTGGGGCCTCGGGGATTCCGGGTGAACACCGTCTCCCCTGGGCTTATCGACACCGGTGAACTCGCTCGGGATTGGCCACAGGGGCGCGACGCGTGGAAGAACGCTGCTCCGCTGGGGCGCACCGGCACTCCGGAAGACATCGGCGATGCCTGCGTATTCCTCGCCTCGCCTCTGGCTCGGTGGATCAGCGGCCACAACCTGGTGGTTGATGGCGGCATGTCGAGTGTGCCGGCGTGGTGAACTGATGGGCAGAGCAAACCAAGGCGCCAGGAGAAAGGATCAGCGGTGAGTACTGCCAGCCGCCTGGTCGATGCCACGATCGTGACTCAGGACCGGGCTGGGACCGTTATCCCCAACGGCGAAGTCGCCTTCGACACCCACGGGGTCATCACCTATGTGGGGCCGGCGCGCGGCCCCGCAGGCCCCGAAGATCATCATCTGCCCGACGCTGTGCTGCTACCTGGTCTGGTTAACGCCCATACCCATTCGGCCATGACTTTGCTGCGCGGCAGCTGCGACGACGCCGATCTGGCCACCTGGCTGGGGGTGGTGCAGTCCCTGGAACAGCACATGAGCGCTGCGGATGTAGCCATCGGGTTACGCCTGGCCATGGTGGAAATGCTGCACAGTGGCACCACCACTTTCGCGGATATGTACCACTGGGATGCGAACCTGCTCGGCCTTGTGACAGAGGCTGGAATGCGGGTCAGTGCCGCCCATGCAGTATTCGACTTCGACTCTGTCGCATTCCCGGCTGTGAGTCAGATGTCTGGACGCGACGCGTTGACACATACTGAAGAGCTGGCCAAGGAGTTCGCCGGTGATGACCGTGTGCAGCTGCGGTACGGACCACACGCCCCCTATACCTGTCCCCCGGACATGCTCGCAGAGGTTGCCACAAGGGCCCAGCACACCGGGCTGGGTGTCCACATCCATTTGGCCGAATCCGATTTCGAGGTCCGCAACACTCTGAAGACCTATGGCCGCCGCCCGATCTTGCATGCCGACCATGCCGGCCTCTTCCGCGTCCCGGTACTGGTGGCCCACGCCGTACACGCTTCCAGGGAGGAAGTCGAGCTGCTGGCAAGCCGTGACGCGGCCGTCGGGCACAACCCCGTCTCCAACCTCAAGCTCGGCTCCGGGGTCGCGCCGCTGGCGAGTCTTCGGGATGCCGGCGTGTCACTGGGCCTGGGTACCGACGGTGCCGCTAGCAATAACAGCATGGATCTGCTGGAGGAAGTCAAGATGGGGGCACTGATCCACCGTGGTGTGGCCCAGGACCCCGAACAAATCACTGCCACCGACGTGTTGAACATGGCCACTTCCTCCGGAGCACGAGCGGTTGGGTACCCGCATGTCGGCGTCCTGGAGCCAGGTAGATGGGCCGATATCGTGGCCGTGCGCACCGATACTGCGCAGGCCACACCACTATTCTCAGCCCCGGCATTCTTAACATTCTCCGCGCGCGGCAGCGATGTGCGCGAAGTGTTCATCGGTGGCATGCACGTGTTGCGCAACGGCGAACTCACCACGATCAACGAAACTACCGTGCGCGAAGAGGCAGCTGAGGCGGCCCAACAGCTGGCACGCCTGGCTGCTGACCAGCGCTGATCCCAGACCCACCGCTATTGGGAATCACGGAGGCGACATGTCAGCTGCAGTTATCGGCGTCATCGGTGGTTCCGGCCTGTATGAACTGTTGGAGGACACGCGGCACGAATTCGTCGAGACTATCTATGGCACGCCATCCAGCCCAGTCTCCCTGGGTCAGATCGGCGGTCGGGACGTGGCGTTCCTCACCCGCCATGGCACCGAACACGCCGTGCCGCCACATCTGATCAACTACCGGGCAAACCTCGCGGCCCTCGACAGGCTTGGCGTGCGCACCCTCATCACCTCCTCCGCTGTGGGCAGCCTGCGTAGCGACTACCGCCCCGGCGATTTCGTACTCACCGACCAGTTCGTGGACCGCACCACCGGGCGGGTGGACACTTTCGTGACGGGGCCGCAAGTCAGCCATACCTCGCTCAGTGAACCCTACTGCCCCCACATGCGGCACGTCGCCCAGCAGGTGCTGGATTACCAAGGGGAGCAGTTCCATCCAACCGGAACAGCCGTGGTGATCCAGGGGCCACGGTTTTCCACCCGCGCTGAATCTCAGTGGTACCAAGCCATGGGCTGGGATGTGCTGTCGATGACCCAGCATCCCGAGACCGCTCTTGCCCGGGAGCTGGGCATGTGTGTGCTGAATGTGTCCTTTGTCTCCGATCTGGATGCCGGAGTGCCGGGCCTGCAGGATGAACCTGTCACCGGGGAACTGGTCTTCCAGACCATTGCCGCTGGCCAAACCCGCATCAAGAGGGTCCTCGGCGAGCTGGTGCAGCAGGCTTCCGTGCAAGAAAACTGCCGGTGCGCCGGATCGCGTGTCCGCTGATCACGTGATTTCACCCCGAGGCCGTCTGCCAGATGCTGCTGCGCCACGAGCGACATCACGGTCTGACTGCGCGGTGCCGCCCTGGCCTGTGAGCGCAGGCATCGTGCTAGCGATTCACGTGCTGTCAGTGTGTGAGGGCCGCGGTCATTTCACTATCTGAAGTCGATACATCGACGGTTCCAGGGTGCCATGTCAAGGCCTCGGCTAACAGCAAGGGCCTGGGTTCTGTTCCGAGTGAGATCAATCGGCTGCAGCTCGATCTGGATGATATGGCGGGACAGATCGGCAGTGCTGACACCGACAACACGTGCCTGGTGGATATCGATCTGGCTGGCCCCAGCAGCCCAGAGGCAGCGACGCACTGACCGGCAATAGCCGGGCGTAGCGATGCTTGTGAGGCCCATCGAAGTGCGGCGGCGTGATCGGTCGGTATCTTTGGTGGGGCTGAAGGAATCTAGCCGCACCAGCGCAGCGGCCACAATTCGATCAAGAAAGCGAAATCGTCGCCAGTATCACTGCGCCTGTACACGGCCTGCTTGCAGGCAACGTGGTTGTTCTTGACCGCAGCGATCTTGGTCCAGGCGGTGCGGATATCGGTCAAGGTCTGGCAGAAGTCTCCCGAGGGGGGCCCGCGCTCATGACCGACGCAGTCGACCTCGACGAACCCCGGCCTGGCCTCGTCCCACTGGGCCCACGTACGGATCGGGAACTGCTCCTTCAACAGCGTGCCGGGCTTGGTGCACGACCGCCTCTGACCTGCATCTTCGCCCGATCCTCGACCAGGCGCCGGTCAATCGTAGCCGCCGACATCTGGCACAGCAGGGCGGCTGTCTCGTCGCTGATGTCCAGCTCCCCGCAGACGCGCAGCCGGGCCACGATCTCGCCCAGGAACGGGGCCATGCACTTGCCGGCAGGAGTATCCATGACCGCCCACACCTTCCGCAGCGCAGCCATCACCTCTTCGCCGTAAAACACTGGCCTGGGCCTGGCCGGCGTGCGGGTGCGACGCGGCGCTGGACGCGGCCCCAGCGTCTGCCGCAACGCCTTGCGGGCATGATCACGGTGCCAGCCCGTGGCAGCGCACAACTCGTCCAGAATCACTGCCTTCCGGGTCTTATTCGCCCCCCCGATACCGGACCGCGACCGCCTTGGTGACTGCCTGTCGCTGACTCATCGTCAACCCCCATGCCTCACACTCGGGCCCGCACCCCGCCGCCCCGGCCCGGGACACGCCGCCTGACGCGGGCAGCTCACCGGTGAGGCAACGAAGCACATACGCGGGCAATTCTGATGAGTCAACGCGACGCGTTGACGTGCGTACAGCGGGTCACTAGGCTGAACAGTCATCAGTTGTGCGACCTCTGTCAACTGGAGGATTTGGTGCGAACGATCGACTGGGCCGATGGTGCGATAGAGCTCATCGACCAAACCAAGCTGCCCAGCCAGGTCGATATCCGCCGCGTGACCACGATCGATGACCTCATCACCGATATTCAGCGCCTGGCTGTGCGCGGAGCGCCCGCCTTGGGGGTCGCCGGCGCCCTTGGTGTAGCTCTCCTGGCGCAACAACGCGAAGACCGTCAGGAACTGGAGGAAGACGCGTCCAGGCTACGCGCGGCTCGCCCTACTGCGGTCAACCTCTCCTGGGGAGTGGACCGGGCGATGAAGACAGTCGATTCCGGACCCGAGGCAGTCCTCGATGAAGCCCGAACAATCCGCGATGAGGACATCGCAGCCTGCCTCTCTATCGGGTTGTACGGCGCGGACTTGATGCATGACCTCATCAAACGGCAGAGCGCCCGGATCATGACCATCTGTAACACCGGCGGACTGGCGACTGTGGAACGTGGCACCGCCCTGGGAGTGATCCAGACGATCTTCGAACAGGGCTGGCTGGAGGAGGCCCTCCCCCTGGAGACCCGGCCCCTGCTGCAAGGGGCACGCCTGACGACCTGGGAGTTGTCCCAAATGGGCGCGCCCTACCGTCTCATGGTGGATTCGGCTGGCCCGTTCCTGCTCAGCCGCGGACGTGCAGACGCAGTCTGCATCGGCGCCGACCGCATCACCGCCAATGGAGACACGGCCAACAAGATCGGTTCTTTCTCCCTGGCACTGGCCGCCCAACACGCCGGAATCCCATTCGTCGTTGCCGCCCCGGAGTCCACTATCGACATGAGCACCCCCGACGGTGAGGCCATCACGATCGAAGATCGCGGGCCGGACGAAGTGGCCGGATTCCACGGTGTGCGCACCGCCGTGCCGGGGGCACCGACACTCAACCCCGCCTTCGATGTCACTCCACACCACCTGATCACGGCGATCGTAACCGATCGCCGAATCGTCCACCCGAACCAGGGTGAGACGCTGAGTACCGTACCATTCGGCTCCACCCGATCGGTCTAACCTGAGAGGCAATTGTGAAGACGAAGAAGTCTCTAGTAATGGTGGCGACCCTAGGCACCACCGCGCTTATACTGTCCGCCTGCGGCGGCAGCAATTCCGGAGATGGGGATAGCCCCGATACCGCCGGAAGCGGCGATGAACACTCATTCATATATATCACCAACGACCCCATCGGCGTCAATGAGTTCCTCGCCTCCGGTAAAGAAGGCATCGAACAGGCCGCGGAAGAGTATGACGGCACCTCAAAAGTCTACGAGAGCAGCGATCAAGAGACCCGGCGCTCCAATCTGGAGGCCGCTGTGGCCGAGGCACCGGACGTGATCGTGATGATCACCTTCGATTTCACCGATATGGCTCAGGAATTCGCCGAATCGTACCCAGACCAGGAGTTCCTACTGATCGACGACTGCCCGGACGACCAACCGGATAACCTCACCTGCGCCGTCTTCCGAGAATACGAAGCCTCCTACCTCATCGGCGTCGAAGCCGGCACCCTAACCGAGACTGATCACGTGGGCACGGTCATGGCCGTGGATAACCCCTTCTTACACCGCTACTCCGATGCTTTCTATGAAGGGGCCCAGAGCGTCAACGACGACGTCGAAGACACCCAGCTGGCTATCGGCGGCGACAACCCGTTCGGTGATCCAGCCAAGGGCAAGGAACAAGCCTTGGCAATGGCCTCCACCGGAGCTGACCAGGTGTTCGCCGTCGGCGCTGGTTCCAATGGCGGCATTTTCGAGGCCGCCAAGCAGGAAGGCTTCACCGCCTACGGTGTGGATGTCAACCAGTGCCCTGATGCCGAAGGCTATGTCGGAGACGGCACACTGAAGTTCGTTGACACCCTCGTGGTCAACGAGATCGGTGACATCCTCGACGGCAGTGCGGACCCCGTCTCCTCCTACGGCCTGGCCGAAGGCGGCATGGATATTGTCAGCCTGACCGACGATGCCGCGGACAGCGAATGCACAGTGATGGACCACCCCGACCTCGTGGATACCCTCAAGGATGTGAAACAGCAGATCATCGATGGTGACATCGAGCTGGACGACCCCGCGGTCTCCGCTGCGGAGTAAGCGATTTCGGGGGTCAGAACCCCCCCCATTCTGCCTCCCGAGCCTGCACAAAGATCCCAGGAGTGCCCGTGAGTCTCGAAGTCGAGATGCGCCAGATCACCAAACGGTTCCCGGGAGTCATCGCCGATGACCGGGTAGACCTGGAGGTGCGTCCCGGGGAGATCCATGCGCTGATGGGCGAGAACGGGGCCGGCAAGTCCATCCTCATGTCTATCCTCGCCGGGCTGAACCAGCCAGACGAAGGCGAGATCTACATTCGCGGAGAGAAGGTGGAGTTCACCTCACCACTAGATGCCATCGACACCGGAATTGGCATGGTGTTCCAGGCGTTCAAACTCTTCCCTTCAATGACCATCGCCGAGAATGTGATCTTTGGCGAAGAGCCACGGCGAGGGTTACGCGTGGACACCAGCGCCGCCACAACGGCAGTCACCGAGATCTCCAGGCGCTACGGCCTGGCAGTGGACCCCAAGGCCCGGGTGGATTCAGTACCGGTGGGTGTGCTGCAGCGTGTGGAAATCATCAAGGCCCTCTACCGGCGAGCTCGGGTCCTCGTCCTGGACGAGCCGACGGCGGTGCTCACCCCTCAGGAAACCGAACGGCTCTTTGAGATCCTGCGGGCCTTGCGCGAAGACGGGCACACCATCATCTTCATCACCCACAAAATGCGGGAGGTGATGGCCATCTCCGACCGCGTGACCGTGCTGCGGGACGGGCAGGTAGCCGCCAAACTCATCACCTCCGAAAGCTCCGCTGAGGAGATCACCCATCACATGACCGGCCGCAATGTGGACCTCACCGCCACGACAGCTTCCCATCCCCCAGGTGAGACTGTGCTGCAGGTGCAGCAGTTGACTGTCCCGGGCGAAGGGGACCAGCCTCTGGTGGACGCGGTCGACCTCAGCCTCCGCGAAGGGGAAATCGTTGGAGTCGCCGGAGTGGCAGGCAATGGTCAGAGGGAACTCGCCGAAGCGATCATGGGTCTGCGGAGCATTTCCAGCGGCAACGTCCATCTCTACGGGAACGACCTCACCACCGCACAGACCCGCACGCGCCGGGAGGCTGGGCTGGCGTATATCCCCGAGGACCGGCACGGCGTCGGAACCGCCACTCAGGCCGATGGCGCCGCGAACTTGTCCATGGGCCACCATCGCTCTGCTCCACTACTACAACACAGTCTGCTACGCCGCAGTCGCATGGTGGCCCACGCTCGTCGACTCATCGAGCGCTTCGCCATCAAGATCTCCTCCCCGGACACCCTTGTAGGCACACTCTCCGGCGGTAACCTGCAGAAGGTGGTCGTCGCCAGAGAGCTGGATCACCAAACCCCGGTACTTATCGCCGAGCAGCCGACCCGCGGGGTGGACATCGGTGCAGTCGAGTCGATCCACGGAGAACTCACCCGCTACCGAGATCGCGGCGGAGCGATCCTATTGATTTCCGCGGAACTCTCGGAGATTTTCAGCCTATCCGACTGGATCGTGGTGATGTTCGAAGGACGCATCGTGGCCCAGATGGAGGCGAGTGAGGCAACTGAGGCCGAACTCGGGTTGCTGATGGCCGGCAGCAACGTCAGGCAGGCAGGTGCCTAAATGCAGCACACTCCTCTCAAGCGCATCCTTACCTGGCTCGCCGGACCGGTCCCCACTTCGATCGTCCTGGCGTTCCTCATCGGAGCACTGTTCATTCTAGCCGCCGGCGCCGATCCCCTCCCCGGCTACCAATTTATGTTCAGCGGATCGATCGGTTCCGGACTCGGATTGGGCAACACACTAGAACGGGCGGTCCCGCTGGTGGGCATGGCGATGGCCGTGGCGGTCGCCTTCCGGGCTGGAATCATCAACCTCGGTGGGGAAGGGCAGCTCATACTTGGCACGCTAGTGGGCGGTTTGGTCGCGCTGTACGCGCCAGGACCTAGCGCACTAGTGACCGTGGTGGCGTGTTTGGCCGGAGCCGCCGTCGGCTCCCTTTGGGGTGCGATCCCGGCTCTATTGCAACTCAAGCCCGGTGTGCCATTGCTGATCACCTCACTGCTGTTGAACTACCCCGCCCAATTCTTTTCCTCCTGGATGGTGCGGTTTCCGCTGAAGGATCCCTCCTCCTCCCGCGTGGCCACGGAGGCATTCGCCCCGGATGTGCAGATCCCGCTCATCGCTGCACCCTCCTCGGGCCTCGGGCAGGCGCTGTTGGACACTCTCGGCAAAGACTCGATGCTGGCGATCGTGGGCCGCTCGGTCAACTGGAGCCTGTTGGTCGTGGTGGTGATCGTCATCGTCATCCAGTTCATGAACACCCGCACTCGGTTCGGATTCGAATCGGGCATCAACGGCCTCAACCCGGGCTTCACCCGTTATGCTGGCGTGCGTGCCGGAGCGATGAAGGTACAAACCATGATGCTCAGTGGCGCGATCGCCGGACTTGTGGGGGCGATGTACACCATCGGGGCCCCCAACACCCGGATCATCGACGGACAGCTGCTGGATTCCAACTATGCCTGGACCGGTCTGCTGGTGGCGTTGCTGGCGCTGTACCGTCCCCTCGGAGTCGCCGTCGCCGGTTTGTTCTTCGCCGCGATCATGGCCGGTTCGGCCACCATGGGCCGGGAGCTGTCCTTGTCCCCCCAGATTGCCTCAGTTATCCAAGGCATCGTGATCGTGCTGATCGCCTTCCGAATCCGCATCCCCGTGCGCAAACGCAGCAGCAACGGGGACGTGGTCGCCTCACGGCGCGGGCACGACCAAGCCGAAGTCGAGGTGGGTAAAGTCTGATGGATTTTTCACACATCATCGATCCCGCACTCTTCTCCTCCGTGGGGCGAGCCCTGATCCCCATTCTCCTTGCGGCCCTGGGCGGGCTGTTATGTGAACGCGCCGGCATCTTCAATATCGCGCTCGAGGGCATGATGCTGATCGGCGCCTTCTCCGCCGTGGCCGGCTCCTATTTCACCGGCTACGCCTTCTTGGGAGTGGTCACCGCTGTCATCGCCTCCGTATTGTTCTCGCTGATCTTGTCCTTCGGGTCCATCACCCGCAGCGCCGAGCCGATCGTACTCGGAGTGGCGATGAACATTCTGGCCGTCGGGGTCACGAGCTTCCTGCTGGTGGCACTCTTTGACACAAGGGGAGTGTTCAACGATGCCGGGATCATCGGGTTGCCCAAGCTGACGATTCCCGGGCTCTCCAGTCTCCCGTGGGTGGGTCCGGCGCTGTTCCACATGACGTGGCTGGGATACGCCGCTCTGCTGCTGGTGCCAGCGATATGGTTCATGCTGTTCCGTACCCCCTGGGGGATGCGGCTGCGCGGGGTGGGCGAGCGCCCGGTGGCCGCACAAACACTCGGAGTGAACCCCACCCGCTACCAGTACGCAGCAGTGCTGGGTTCTGGGGTGCTGACCGGATTGGCCGGTGCACAGTTGGCGCTGGGCAACGTAGCACAGTTCGCCGAGGACATGGCCGCCGGGCGCGGGTGGATCGCCGTCGTGGCAGTCATGCTGGCGCGGGCGAACCCCGTGGCCACCCTAGGGGCGGCATTGCTGTTCGGGTTCGCCGAGGCCGTGGGATATCGCTTCCAGGCCTATGGGCTGCCGGCGCAAATCACCGAGGCCGCCCCGTATGTAGTGACCCTCCTGGCGTTGCTCCT
>Ga0079226_10002993_pt1 | contig 13018 bp, 15 predicted proteins | sample Poulit2014_FD_76345 | JGI IMG/M metagenome (GOLD analysis project Ga0079226, IMG submission 76345) | Agricultural soil microbial communities from Georgia to study Nitrogen management - Poultry litter 2014 | ecosystem: Environmental > Terrestrial > Soil > Agricultural land | place: USA: Georgia... | reverse complement strand
GCACTTCCAAATTCTACTTGAAACTGGTTTTTCTGAATGCCTTCTTTCATTTGTTCCAGCAGATAGCTTTTATCAGCATCTAATAAAGGAGCCAGCGTCTCTGCAGTCTTTTCCGGATTTACTACATGAAGCGGCTCCTCTTTGTTTTGTGTATGTGATTCTCCTACAATTGCCTGGATTCTGTAGGTGGGGCGATCATATGCTAATGTCATGCCACTGCGGCCGTAAATTTTTCCCCGTTCCGCATCAAGGGTGTAAGATGCAGTCCGTTTTTCCTCAGCCCATTTCTCAAGTGAAATGCCGGCAATCTCCCCGGTTGCCTGAATATATAAGAACCTTCCGGAAATAAGCAGAAACATACCGACAAACAAAATAACCAAAATCCCGGACATAATGTGTGTCTTTTTGTTTTTTTTCATCATATAGCCGCCTTGCCTAGTTGTTGTTAAATGCTGTTGCTTGTTTTACCCGTGCATCCTGTACTTTCAAGCCATTTTCTTTTGCAATTCTGGTGATGCGCTCAGGTCTGCTTAACTGCTTTTTCTCATAGACCAGCCCTTCATTGGTAACTTTCTGATGCTGCACGGATTGTTCAAGTGATTGCAATTCCCTGTTCAATGTGTCTGTCGAAGAGGCAAATGACACAACGTAGATGCTCGCTGCGATCAGCATAGCTCCTACCCCAGAATATAACACTTTTTCACCTTTTGTAATCCAGTTCTTCTTGTGAACCTTAATAGCTTTTTGTTTTTCTTGTCGTTCTTCGTTTGGCAAATACGACTGTTCCCATTTACGGGCAAGATTTTCACTCATGATTTTTTCCACCCTTCTTTATATGAAAATTCTTCATCCCACTCTTGTATTTTTTTACTAATACGCAATTTGGCTGAGCGTGATCGTCTGTTCTCCTTAAGTTCTTTTTCACTTGGCACAATCGGTTTTTTATTAACGACTTGAAATGGTGCCTGATGGTTCTCCGGTATTACCGGCAGATTTTTCGGCACCGGTTTTGCTGTACTCCATTTTTTAAATGCCTGTTTACAAAGCCTGTCTTCCAATGAGTGAAACGTTATGACGGCAATTCTTCCATGGATATCAACAACACGTGCCGCCTGGTGAAGCGCGTCATTAAAAGCTGTCAGCTCATCATTTACTGCAATCCGCAATGCCTGAAAAATCCGTTTTGCCGGATGTCCTCCTTTTCTCCGGGCCGGTGCAGGAATTGCTTCTTTAATGATTTCAACCAATTCAAACGTCGTTTCAATTGGTTTTTCTTTTCTGACACCCTCAATTTTTCGGGCGATTTGCTTGGAAAATTTCTCTTCACCATAGCTGAAAAAGATTTTCACTAACTGATTATACGGCCATTCATTAATCACTTCCCGGGCATCCAATGGCTGGTGCTGATTCATACGCATATCAAGTTTGGCATCATGCTGATAGCTGAAACCTCTTTCGCCACGGTCAAACTGTGGCGATGAAACACCAAGATCAAACAGAAAACCGTCAACTTGTCCGATTTGATGCGAAGCTAATTGTTCCTCTATTTCTCTAAAGTTCGCATGAATAAAAAGTGTGCGTTTTTTAAGTGGCTGCAATCGATCTTCAGCTGCCTTCAGCGCTTCCTTATCCTGATCAAATGCTATCAGCAATCCATTTTCATTTAACCTGGAAGCAATGCGTTCGGCGTGACCGCCACCGCCGGCGGTACAGTCCACATATGTACCTTCCTTTTTGATAGCCATCCCATCCAGCACTTCTTCTTCTAATACACTGTAATGATTAAACATAGACTTTCATCCTGTCTTTACCACGTTTAAATATCAAAGTCCATCAGGTTTTCGGCAATTTCACCGAAGGATTCTTCGGAGTCATTGAAATAATCCTCCCAGTTTTCACTGGCCCAGAATTCAACCCGATTGGATACACCAATAACAACACATTCCTTGTCCAGCCCGGCGTATTGGCGTAATGGCTGGGGAATGTTTATTCTTCCCTGCTTGTCCACTTCACATTCAACTGCTCCAGAGAAGAAAAACCTTGTAAAAGCACGGGCGTCTTTCTTGGTTAATGGGAGTTTTTTCAACTTTTCCTCAAGCAATTTCCATTCATCCATTGGGTACGCAAACAAACATTTATCAAGCCCACGGGTGACGACAAAGCTGTCACCAAGATCTTCACGGAACTTGGCGGGCACAATAATTCGTCCCTTTGTATCGATATTGTGCTGGTGTTCACCCATGAACATAGAGTACGCCCCACTTTCTTATACCCCATGTTACCACATTCCCCCACAATTCACCACTTATTTTTTAAAATTCTTTCCGTTAATTTTAAAAATAGGCCTAATGCGCTATACCTCACTGAACATAAGCCTGCATTTACAACTCCTCATACCGCGGACAAACACCGCTATCATACCTGTTTGGAATATTTGCCATAAAAAAAGCCCCACCTTTCTTCCACTCATTCTGAAAAAGTGGAGGAAGGTGGGGCGTTTAAAATCTCTGTACATTAAAGTATATCATGCTATAAATAAACAATATGGTGCGGGGCCAGGAATGAATATGACTGGTTTGTAAGTTCGCTGATAAATTCGGGACCATATTCGTTCAACCAGACTAATGGATTCCATACTCTCTCCTGCAGCCCATTTTTAGGGTGAAGCGTGTTTTGGATCAGATCGAATTCATTCAAATGTTCTGTGTGTCTTTCTTCCAGCCCTTTCATAATACGCTCTTCCAAATATTTAATATCCTCATTCAAATAGTACAGATTTTTATCAGCCAATTCACCTAAATCAGAACGTATTCCTCTGGCTATATCCCTTAATGGCTTGTGCGCTGTATCAACAGCCTGCCTGATTTCAGAAGCAACTTTCTGAACCGGTGGTCCGTACTGGTTGGCAAGCCATTTGATTTTAAGGGATTCAACACCGTGATTAATAGCATTTTCCCCATCGATGGCATACTTCTGCAATGATTTTTCCACGCGACGGTCAAGAAATGTAAAGGATAACCGCGGCAGTACCGGCGGCATCTCCATATCAGCCGCCCGGAAAGCAGGCTTTAAAACAGACCAGTAACCAACTTCACCCGGGCCGCCGATAAATGCCAGTGTCGGAAATAGACATTCCTGCATAACCGTTCTTGTCACCACATTATTGCTTAGTTTTGATGGATCGTTTTGTGCTGTCTCCAAGAGCTCTTCTGTTGTTAAAAGAACTTCCCGCTGTTTGCCTCTCCAGTTCCCTTCATCATCTCGTGTAAGCAGTATCCTGTCATTACCATCATGATAAAAAAGATGTGCATCATCAGGCTCTGCCTCCAGTGAAACAGCATACCCCTTTTGCTTCAGCTGCTGTAATGCCGTATAAACACCTGAACTGATTTTCTTTTGGTTTTCAATCAGAGTCGCAAAATGGTGCTTTTCCATCTCACGCATCGAGGAATCTCCGGAATCAGCAAGAACAACACCTTCTTTATCGAACAATTGATAAATAACCCGGGCGAAAAAGTCCACATAAGTACCCGACTGCCGCAAACAATCCCGTATTGTCCGGTACAATTTTTTCGTATGTTCTGTCTCGGCCAGCCCCGCAAATAGCTGATCAATCCATTCACCTGCCGCCGATTGATCAATTGAAATATCTGAAACAGGGCGTTTGTCGGATATCCGCTGCTGCAGTTTGTATTTTTTCATAGTGTTATGTTCAGGCAAATAAATATGATTAATTTCAGCAAAATCATGATCTTCACCGGCTATCCAGAAAACCGGAATAACCGGTGTCTGAAGTTTGGACTCCTGCTGTTTGGCAAACTGGATAATTGATATGATTTTATTAATGGTATACATCGGCCCTGTAAGAAGACCCGCCTGCTGGCCTCCAATAACAACCACACTGTTATCTTTCTTCAACCGCTCTATATTAAGATACGTTGATTGAGGAGCATCCCATCGCCTGTTCATTGTGACTAATGCTTCTGTCAGGTTTTCACGGTCAATGTGTTTATTCTGCAATGTTTTTTCTCTGGACTGATATGTTGATTCCAGGTATGGATCATAGTCAAAATGCTCCAAAATCCCGGACCGGTGGTTTCGATAATCATCTATTAGTGCATTTTGTTTTTGTAATGTAATTGGCGTGATCCGCATCGGTCGCATGCTCCTTTAATTGTTATCATATATGTCCATAACACATTTTACATAAAACAAGAGTGGATTGCATTCAATCTGTTTTACGTCTCTTCTTGTTAAAAAAAACGAAGAACGATCCCCATCAGCACAAGCAAGCAATACAATAGTAAAAACAGCAAAAAGCAGATACGCCAGAAAACTTTAAACACTTTTTTAAACGCAACTTCTGTATAGATTTTCCACTGAATAACCACAATAGCTGTAATCAGCGTCAGTAAAATTAATAGAATTATTCCAAAGAATGAATGCCCGAAAATGGTTTTAAACATCGTTATGACAGCAATAATGTAAAGAAGTGTTGTCCAGCTCACGGCAGCATGAATTGCTTTCCAGTTATGTTTGTACACTTTTCTGCCAATAATATAAACAATCAATGTTGCAAGTACCGGAAGCATAATGATGAAGCCAATGAAATAAGCAACTAAATTCAATATCATTTCCCGTCATTTACCCCTTTTCTATTCTCCAGTGAACCGGTTATTGATACAATGGTAACAGAATAAATTACCCTTTGCTGTGGATTATTTTCTTTCATTCCCTTTCCGGCTTTTTTATATTATAATTAAAAATAAAGAAATTCTAAATACTTAAGTTCGAAGGGGGAAAGATAAAATGAATAATGAAGTCGAAAAACTCTTGATCAATTATAAAACATTGGAGCAATTTAAACGATTTAAAGAATACGGGAACCAGGAACTTTCCATGATGGAAGATCTCCAGAATAATATCGTTGAGAATAACAGCGAATCGCCTTTTTATGGAATTCATGTTGGCCGTAATCTGATCGCCAGAATGAGTTTATATAAAGTCAGCGCAAAATATGATGCCTATTTTGAACCGCCGCAGGATTATTTGGAGCTGTGGAAACTTGAGGTTTTACCGGACTATCGCGGCAGAGATTACGGAAAGGCCCTGGTTGATTTCGCCAAGAGTTTCCAGCTGCCGATCAAGACAAATCCGCGGATTAACTCACACGGATTCTGGGAAAAAATGGGATTCCAAAGAGCAAAATACGAAATGGAAAGAGACCTTGGGGAAAATCCGCTGATATGGATGCCTGAAGGGGTCGAAGAAAAAGGAGTCTGAATCGATCGATCCGGCCGCTGATTTAATAACCCGACATAACCTGGCTGATTTCAGCAGCCTTGCACATATGCAGTAAGAAAGGATTTATGCTTTTTAACTGCTAAAATAAAAGACATGAATGGCATATTCCAATCATTCATGTCTTTCTCCTTCATTTCCGCGGCTCGTATACCCAGGCCCATAATTTTCCCATTTCAGTCCACGCCTGCTCATAACGGTTCAGTTGTTCTTTCAGTGCTTCATTCTCGTTTATCAACTGCTGTTGTGTTACTTCTCCTTCATTATGGAATAACTGCTTATCACCATTGGAATGATTGCGCATCTTTTCCAGTAAAGAAATAGCCGTATCAATCGGATCCGGCTCTCCATTACCTGTTGTGTCGTATTGAACCAGCGTCTTTTGCCGGTTATTCTGTTTCCGGTCTTTTTTGGCGTTTTCAATAGCATCCTGATATTGTTTGCGGATAGAGGCATTCCAGCGAAAGCCGCATGCCGCGGATGTTCTGGACAATTGCTTTGCGACATCTTTAAATGCTTCAAGCTGGGTTTTCCCTTCTCTTATATGACGAAGAACGGTCTCTGCCAATAAAATATCTTCGTCCTTCGTCCATGCATCCTGCCGTGTTGCATTCATAACATCCCTCCTTATGCATTTGCTATCAATGTATGCAAAAGGTAGGTGTGATAGAATCGTTCACGGTCAATTTTCTTAGAAAATATTATCTATTCTTTATTTCGAAACATAAATTCCCGGACCGCATCCTTATGTTCTTTTGTCTCCCATAATTCAGCACAATTTCTTACCTCATCATTCATTTGTTCAGAAAGCAGCAAAATAGATAGCTTCTTCTGATATTGCATTTTTAATATCTTCATTTGTTCCAGCGACTTTGTTAGATATGGCTTTAAAAGAGATTCCCGGTCGTTCCATTCTTCATCATCGGCAATTTTTTGAATCCAGCCATGCTTTTGCAGATAATCTGCCCGATGCAATGCCGCTTCCATTAGCCATTGAAATGCGAAACTGGAATGAACTTTCTCGTACAAAAGAGTTCCACCGCCCCATCCAGGTGTGATTCCCAGTTTTGTCTGGACAAATCCAAACCGGGTATTTGCTTTGGCAATCCGGATATCGCATGCTGTCGCAATTTCGCAGCCGCCACCGATTCCATCCCCATTTAATAAACATACGGTTGGAACGGGAAAAGACACAAGTTCATAAAGCACTTCCTTCATCGGGTATAATACAGTAAAAGCCTCTTCGGTGCTCAAATCACCATGCAAATCCTGTAAATCTCCACCGGCGCAAAACATCCGGTCACCAGCAGCTGTAATGACCAAAAACTTCACCTGCTGCTGTTTGGCAGTTTCAAGTGCATTTAAAAACGAACGTGTCATATCTTTAGAAATGGCATTCATCTTTTCCGGACGGTTCAGCAGAATTTCACCATAGCCCTGTTCATCCGTTCTGTATTGAACCAAATCAGTCATATATGTGTTTTCCCTTCCTTTTACAAATAGACTCTTTTCGTAAATATTACAGCTAATTAATCTTTACAGTTGAGGTAAAGTGAAACTTCATTCAGTAGAGCGCTTTTCTCTACTGAATGTTAGTTGAACGAATCGGGCATTTAAGGTCCACTAGATGCGGGATAAACTGCGACGTATTATGCGAACATGTTTGAGTACTATAATACCGTTCCGGGAAAATCACTGCGCTTTCCGCGGGCAGCTGAGATCTGAACAGGAAGCGGTCTTAGCTTCCGAGGAAGCTAAGCGTTGCCCGCGGAAAGCAACTGCCCAAAGCGGAAATCAATCCTGTCAATACGTCACAGTTTATGGATCTTGTGTCAAAAATGACAAGTTATTAGAAAACAGTCTCCAATCATAATTTCTTTTATGAATCAAGCAAGCATATGTATACAAAAACAGATCACTGTTACAGTGATCTGTTTAGAATTAACCTACGAGTTCAATTTAATCATTTGCGACGACTTCTCTGCCATCATAATGCCCGCATGATTTGCATACATGATGCGGCTTAGTCAGCTCACCGCAGTTCGAGCATTCCACCATGCCTGGTACGTGCAATTTTTTATGCGTACGACGCTGGTTTTTCACCTTTTTGGATGTTCTTCTTTTTGGTACTGCCATGCTTACACCCCCTTCAATCATGCAAGGAATGGAAGATTCTATTCCTTTTCCTTTTTATCCTCCAGTAAAGATTCCAGTTTTTTAAAACGTGGGTCTGGTTTTTGCTCTTTTTTGTCTTCTGAAATTAATTCCCAGCCTGCTCCTTCAAAAGGAGCCCGGCTTAAAGCGTCTGCATCATCTGAATACACACGATAAGGGACTTCCAATAAAATATTTTCCTTTATTAATGGATTTAAGTCAAGTACTTCCCCATCAATTGAATGAATATCATCATCCGAGTCATCTTTTTCATATGGTGACTCTGTGAAAATTTCGGTTGCGCTTATTTGAAACGGATAGGGCACGTCCACCAATGTGCGGGCACATGGTAAAATCATTGTGCCATCTATTGCAAATGTGAAAATAATGTCATCACCCTGATCCATCGCTGTTCCGCTAACGTGAACAGAGCCGATCTTTCGAATATCATTGTTCATCGTTTCCAGTTCGGAAACATCAACCTGATCATCAAAAGCAAAGGGTTCATAACCTGCATTTCTTTTAATTTGAGCTACTGAAAATTTCATAGTATCACCTCAAGGCAACAAGAGTAATTTTAAAAGGAAAATACCTTTTTGTCAATATATTTTCTTTACATATGCTCTATTGCCAGTATTCCCTTTTTAGCAACAACGAACCATGCACCACAACACTTTTTTTGATACAATAAGCCTTAATCCTAAAACAGTGTTTTACTCGCATATATACTTCTACTTATATGCGGGGTACAATGAAAGAATTCAGAAAGGGCTGGAATACATGCAAGCTTGCGGTTTAATTGTTGAATATAACCCATTTCATAATGGACATGCTTTCCATATAGAAGCATCAAGGAAAGCTTCCGGAGCGGATTGTCTGATTGCTGTTATGAGCGGATCATTTTTGCAGCGCGGCGAGCCAGCCATTATTGATAAGTTTCACCGAACCAAAGCAGCGTTGTCGGCAGGCGCCGATATCGTGCTGGAGCTCCCGTATGTGTATGCCGTTCAGAGCAGTGATTTATTTGCCCGGGGTTCTGTCCAAACATTACATGAAATTGGCGTTTCAAACATTTGCTTCGGAAGTGAATCCGGGGATATATCCCGCTTCACCAATAGTTATGATGTGCTTCAGCAAAAGCAGTCTGTCTACCAAACAACCCTTCAGGAAAAATTGCATCTCGGTCTTTCTTTTCCCGAAGCCAGCCGGTACGCCTACCAAAAAATAGGATTAGCCGCATCAGAAATGGATTTGACCAAACCTAACAATATTCTCGGATTCAGCTATGTTAAAGCGATTTTGGATGATAAGCTGCCAATAGACCCCTTGACCATCACCCGTATTAAGAATGCTTACCATGATCAGGCGATTACCGGTTCGATTGCAAGTGCTACAAGCATACGCAAAGAACTTATAGGTAAAGAGGACATATCCGAAACGGCTGCCAGCGCCCTCCCTGAAGTAACAATTCAGCAGCTGCGCGCGTATAAACAACAGGCAGCCGTCTGGCATTCATGGGAGAATTACTTTCAGCTTATCCATTACCGCGTTATGACAATGTCCGAAGACGAACTTGCTGCTATTCATGGTGTTGATGAAGGACTGGAAAATCGCATTAAAAAAACCGCCCGGGATACCACATCCTTTTATGAATGGATAAAAAAGATTAAAACAAAACGATATACTTGGACAAGACTTCAGCGTGTATTTGCGCATATTTTAACAAATACTACCAAAGATGACGTCCAGCAATTTGTAAGCGATGAAACCGTTCCATATGTAAGACTGTTAGGTATGACAAAAACCGGGCAATCATACTTGAATGCCCGGAAAAAGGATATGGACGTTCCGCTTATTTCAACACTTGCCGGGACTGAGAGCCGGCTGCTGTCAATTGAAGAGAAAGCAAGCCATGCCTATTACAGCATTATCCCCCCTAAAAAGAGACAAGCATTTTATCATCAGGAACTCCAGCCGCCCATCATGATTTGAACTACCTGCCCACTTAACACCTTTATGGGGTGTTAAGTGGCGGGATTACTGCACGTTAAGGCGGAATAAAAGGGTTCCATGCTTTTTTCACATCAGGAAGGCCCAAGGTTCTGAAGGTACTGTAATGCATCATCAAACGATTGGACAGGAACAATTTGCATATCTGTACCAATCTCCTCAGCTGTTTTTAAAGCCACTTCATAATTTGAATTTTCAGCTTCCTCGTTATTTGCTGCAAAAAAGATATCGCATCCTTCCTGATCTGCTGCAATGACTTTTTTATCAACTCCACCGATCCGGAGTACGTTCCCCTGGTAGTCCACTTCTCCGGTTCCGGCAATTTGGTAGCCTTTTGTTAAATCTTCTTCGGATAACTGATCATATATTTCCAATGAAAACATCAGCCCTGCACTCGGCCCGCCGATATTGCCGCTGGAAAAGTTAACTTCCGGGTCAACTTCTACACTTCGGTCAGTAACAAGCTGAATACCAATTCCTACCTTATTTTCCATTTCAGGGAATTTCTTAAGTGTGATCTCTTGTTCAAATTCTTTTTTATCGCGAACTACGTCTACTGTTATCGTGTCTCCCGCTTGTTTATTTTCTACGTATTCAATCAAATCGTTGGATTCATCGATTGAACTGCCGTCAATTCCAACGATTCGGTCACCCATTTGCAGGACCTCCTCCGCCGGCATTCCTTCGACAACAGAAACAATGTAGACCCCATTGTAATCAATCGAAATGTCTTCATTGGCTGCTTCATAAGCAACGACCGTTGAAGCCTCCTGAGAGTTTTCCATCATTTGCAGTTGTGCATGAAAATACTCATCCTCGGACACGCCTTCCGGTCTCACCTCATTAAGTGGCAGGATATCCTGATTCGGCAGGATTTTTGCCCATAAATACTGAACAGGTGTGGCCTGTCCCCCGCGGATTGTAACCAGATGCATATCGCCTTCACTCTGGTAACCGTCTTTCACTTCCACAATCGGGTTAAGAGCATCTGCATCACCTGGTTTATATATATAATAAGGTAATTTATACGCTGAAATAAAAAATGCTATCCCAATAACTAAGATTAAAGCAATAATATGCTTTTTCGTGAATCTCACCAAAAAACTCCTTTCCATCTTACCTGTACGCTCATTCGATTGCATGTCAAAAGTGTATGTCATAAAAACATCATGTATGCGCGTATATTGATATAGACTCGTACCAATTATTTGGTGTCATTTTATATAAAAGAAACTAGCATTATTTTACTACTATCGAAAAAAGAAGTACAGGATCAGCCATCCTTAAGGGGGCTTTCGATTGCTACAAAAAATCAAAACGATATTACTGGCGGGGACAACTGCTTTTATCGCACTTTCGCTTATTAAATATCCGGATCAATCATTAGAAGCGAGCATACGCGGATTGAACATGTGGTGGGAAATTGTGTTCCCGTCATTATTGCCGTTTTTTATAACGGCTGAACTGTTAATAGGCTTTGGATTCGTGAAGTTTATCGGTGTGCTCTGTGAACCAATTATGCGTCCATTATTTAATGTGCCTGGCGTTGGAAGTTTTGCATGGGCAATGGGCATGGCAAGCGGTTACCCGACAGGAGCGAAAATATCAGCACGGCTCCGGGAAGAAAAACAGCTGACGCAAATTGAAGCAGAACGGCTTGTATCATTTACAAATGCCTCAAGCCCATTATTTATTTTCGGTGCTGTTTCGGTCGGGTTTTTTTATGATGTGAAGCTTGGCGTCATTTTGGGTGCTTCCCATTATATCGGTAATGCACTTGTGGGAGTATGTATGCGGTTTTACGGGCGGAATGCTGAAAAAAAGGTTAAACCGGCTAAGAAAAAGGTGTCGATCATCAGAGCCTTCCGGGAAATGCATCAAACCAGGGTTAATGATCCGAGACCTTTTGGAAAAATTGTCGGGGATGCCGTATTGAACTCAATCCAGACCTTGGTCATGGTCGGCGGATTCATTATCCTTTTCTCTGTCTTCACAAAATTGTTATATATAGCAGGTGTAACACCGATAATTGCATCACTTTTCCAATATGTTCTGCAGATTGTTACACTACCAGCCGAGCTGGCATTGCCTTTATTATCCGGGTTATTCGAAATAACCCTTGGTGCCAATTTAATTTCACAAGACGAAACCGCCAATCTATTGGAAAAAATAATTGTTGTCAGTTTTGTGCTGGGATTCAATGGCTTTTCGGTTCAGGCACAGGTGGCAAGCATCCTCGCGCCGACAGATATCCGGTTTGCCCCATACTTTTTTGCAAGAATCTTCCATGGTTTATTTGCTGCTATTTTGACAGCATTATTTTATACACCTTTATATCTGAACCGGACCTCGTTTGACTTTAAAGGCGTTCCGGTATCAGGCAGCGGTCAGGAAGAGTCATGGCGTGACTTTTTGCTTCGCTTATCTGAATTTGGGCCGCTCATAACGTTGACAGCGTTATTATTTGCTGTACTGATCATAATCAGGCGACTGCGAAAAATATAAGAAAAGATCCTGCCGACACACGAAGTAGTGCACTTAACGTGATATCAGTATGATCATCTTATGAATTAGCACCTGTTCTGATTCGGCCTTCTATCATTAAAGATAAAACAGCTCAGCTCACATATAAACTGAGCTGTTTCTTTTATTTGTTTTCATTCTTCGGCAAAAGTGCTCCGATGATTGAACACATTACTTCTGTTTTATTTGAATATATTTTTGTGTTAATAATCCTGCATTGTAAACAGATATGACCATAGCAAAGTAAAAGAGAATCCGAGTAAACAAAAACCTTTCTTCACCAGCAAACTCAATATAAAAAAATGAACCAGTAACAAAAAGAATGGCAGTTATTGTAGACAATATAAATTGTCCCTTCACAGTTTTCATCATTGTATCTCCCCCGAGTTTCTTAACGTGTCCTTCAATATAACTTCTACTTGCTTACGAAAGTCCTTTCTTCGCTCGACAAAATCTCTCTTCTTTCAGGAACCTTCTTATTCAAGAAAAGCGCCCGGTTGCTTCAGATTATAATTTCTATGCCTACCGAACATTTTACTTATTGGTGTATGAACTACTCGAACTGTTGATTTCTCCCAATTCAATACGATTTCCATCTGGATCATTAAAAACCGCAATGGTACCCCAGTCAAAGGCTAAACTTCTTTTTGAAAAATGAACACCACGTGCTTCAAGATTTTTGACAACAGAAGCTAAAATACTAACGTCAAAGCGAAGTACAGTAGGATTCTGTTTTCTGGATTTTTCTTGTGCTGATCCAACGCCTCCCTGTTCAACCATTAAATAGCCGTTTGGAAGTTCGAAGGTGACCAGTGGTTCTTTTTCATTTCTCACTTCCAATTGTAGGACATCCTTGTAAAATCTGATACACTCCTCGTAACGCTCTACAAATAAAATCAAACCAAATTCGCGAAATTCCATCTTTAACACCCCACATAAAAAAATTGAACTCATCCCACATGTCCAGCATTATTTTATATCAATAAAAATTAGCATACCAAATCTTATGTGATTTGGTATGCTAATTATT
>Ga0079226_10002992_pt1 | contig 13019 bp, 13 predicted proteins | sample Poulit2014_FD_76345 | JGI IMG/M metagenome (GOLD analysis project Ga0079226, IMG submission 76345) | Agricultural soil microbial communities from Georgia to study Nitrogen management - Poultry litter 2014 | ecosystem: Environmental > Terrestrial > Soil > Agricultural land | place: USA: Georgia... | reverse complement strand
CGTCATATGTTTTGCTGAGGTGAAAATTATGACAGCCAAGAATAAACTTATTTGTTTACGAAATTTAGAAACCTATTTTTGTGAGGAAGCCAACAATACCAAAACTGCGGAAAGAGTTGTTGAGGCAGAACAAGGTAAGAAGAGCCGCATCATCGGCTTTAGTTCAATGTGCTTTTGCAACGGTCAAATAACCATTAAACGATTCTGAATTTAAGAACGTTGGGAACGATGAATTATTAAGTGAACATACGAGTAGCGTAAGGCAGAAGAAGATGCTTATCTTTGTATTATAAAAAGATAATGTTCCCCTTGTCTATTAAAGGGAACATATCTATTAAAATATATGTTTCTTATTTTGCTACGTATTTTTGTTCTAACGCATTTTCATCGAAGAAATTTTCTGTATTCTTTTTGTTAACTTCATTTTGAGTAAGTAAACTTACAACAATTAGACAAACTGTATTTACAATTACTCCCCAAAGCATAGCGACAATTCCAAATGGCGCTTCTATTGGTCCAAAACTAAAGAATAATGAAACAACAACCCCAACAACCACCCCAGTAATTGCTCCTTCTTTAGTAACTTTTCTCCAGAATAATGTTGCAATAATTAATGGGAAAAATTGAGATACTCCACCATAAGCCTGGGCCATAATTGTCCACAAAAATTGTGGTTGGGTTAGTGAAAGGAAATAAGCCAAAATTGAGATGGTAACAATAATTAGCTTTGTCACTTTTAATACATTTTTATCATTATCTTTTTTCTTAGAGAACTTTGAATAAAGGTCATTAGAGATTAATACACCTTCCGCATGTATTAAACTATTAACAGTGGAAAGTGAAGCTGCGATACCACCTGCACCTAGCACCCCAATCATCCAAACAGGCGCATATAATTTTACTAACTCTAATAATGCAGTATCAGGAACTGCCAAATCTGGTAGCAAGACCGCTGCAGCAACTGCACCAATAACAATGGGTAACTGCGCAATTAAACTAGCGAAAATCACTAGAGATCCGACTTTTCTAACAGATTTTACAGAATCTGAGGAATATATGCGCATAAACATGTGGGGCCACATATACCCACCTAGTCCGATGACCCATGCCATTGAGATGAAGTATGCCCAGTTCACGCCCTCAGGTCCAGGCAATGTTAGTAATTCCGGAACTGTTAGTTCTGCTTCCCTGAAAAGATTCGGAATAGATCCAAATCCTTTAAACGCTACTAAAAGAACTACCGCCCAGATACTTACCAAGAAGATAACTCCTAAAAATACATCTGTCCATGCTACACTTCTTACTCCACCAAAGTAAATGAAGATAAGACATATCGATAATCCGATTAATAACCCTAGCCAATAGGGAATTTTACCATCCGTAAATACTTCAAGAATATACCCTGTTCCTACCATTTGAATGACGATGTAAGGAATCATAAAAACAATTCCAATAAAACTAGAAATATATCCTAGAAAGTTACTTTTAAAGCGATCAGCAAATAAGTCCGCTTGTGTAGTATATAATTTCTTGTCACTAATTTCCTTGATTTTTGGTCCGAGAAAGAAAAATACTAAACCAGCAATTGCACTACTTGTAAAGCCGAAAACCCATTCTAGTCCCTTCGTGTAAACCTCTGCAACAGCTCCTAAAAACAGTGAAGAACTATACCACGTCGCCATAGACGTAAAGAAAATTAATACTACACCTAAACCTCGCTTACCCAACATATATTCATCAATGGAAAGCGCTTCATTATTTTTTTTCCCCTTTATTGCAGGGATTAATCCGACACCTAATGTCATAAATAAAAATGCGAATATTATAATGATTACTGTCAAAAGTAACACCCTCTCATGCTAAATGTCGTTTTATATAATTTTTTAGTCATTATCCTCTTTATTAGCTATTTTTGTATAAACAACGGATAGAACAAAAAGCATCGTTGGCCAAAACAAACTCCAAAAGAAGAAAAATGGAAGTCCTAATACGAAAGGTCTTACATTATTCGCCAACATAACAATAGGACTTGCTGTCATACATATTGATAAAACAATTAATACAAAAACAATTATTTTTGCTTTTTTGTTATTGTTCATCATTCAGAACCTCCCATTTTATTTAGTTCTAATACAATATGTCACCGCTTTCAAAGTGTCTTTTAGAAATAGAAGAATTAATCTTCTACTTCTACAATAATTTCCACTTCTACTGGAGTATTAAATGGAAGTTCACTTGTTCCGATAGCGGATCTTGCATGCTTTCCTTTTTCACCAAATACCTCAAGAAACAAATCAGAAGCACCATTCATAACAAAAGGATGGTCTTTAAAGTTTTGATCACTTTGTACAAAACCTAATATTTTCACTACTTTTTTCACCTTATCTAAACTACCTAAGTGCCATTTAAGAACAGATAAACAGTTAATTGCACATTGCCTTGCTGCTTTTTTTCCTTCCTCAATAGATAACTCCTTACCCAACTTACCCTCTAGCAAGAGTTTGCCACTAACACGGCAATCTTGACCAGATGTATAAACTAGATTTCCTACCTGAGTGGTTGGAACATATGAAAACTTAGGTGTTTGTACCTCTTCTAATGTAATCCCTAATTCTTTAAGTCTATTTTCAATTGACATAGTTATCTCTCCTTTTAATTTAACTCATACTTACTTTGTTTCAAGTATTTTTTGTGCAAGCCCAATAAAAATTTTTGAAGCATCAATCACTTGCTGAACTTCTACAAACTCATCAACAACATGAGCTTGTTCTAATGATCCTGGACCACAAATAACAGTCGGGATCCCCTTATATGCAGATAAAAACGGTGCCTCACAAGTTGCCCCAAACGCAGCGACATTTGCTTCTTTTTCGCAAAATTCCTCGAATACTGTCTCTAGATTCTCCACTAAAATATGATTCTTTGAAATATTAGTTGCTGGAAGAAATAGATAATTTTCTAATTCATAATCAATATTGTTTGTCTCAGCAACATGTTGTAGAACATTTTCTATTTCCACCAGTGCCGCTTCTTCAGTTTCTCCGTTTAGTAATCTACGGTCAATTTCAATTTCACACTGACTTGGGACTACATTAATTGCTGTTCCACCTTTAATCTGTGTAACTGTTAATGAGGCGTTCCCTAATATTGGATCTCTTTTGCACTTGATCTTCTTATTTAAATCTTCAAGAGCTTTAATAAAAGTAGTCATATTTACAACGGCATTATTATCATTTTCCTTCACTTTCGCCGCATGCAATGGTGTCCCTTTCGTTCTTAAACGATATCTGGCAACTCCCTTATGTGCGATACAAATATCCAATTCAGTAGGTTCACTTATTATCGCAAAATCAGCGCTTACATTTCCTTCTAAAAAGTGTCGCATCCCTAGATTTTCTCGCTCTTCATCGACATTGAAAAAGAGTATTAATTTTCCGGCAAAGGGATTACCCATGCGTTTTAATACAATAGCAGAGTAAATCATGGCTGCTACACCTGATTTCATATCAGCAGCCCCTCTTCCATAAAGCTTTCCTTCATGAATAACACTTTCAAAAGGATCACTTTGCCAGCCTTCCCCTGCCGGGACTACATCCAAATGTCCATTGTATAGTAACGTTGGTCCACTGGTTCTTCCTGTTAACTCTGCGAAAACATTTGGTCTACCATCTGCAGCCCAATCCAATTTTGCCTCGATTCCATTATCAAAAAGAAGCTTTTGTACATAGCGAGCTGCTGACTCTTCCGTATTAATTGGGTATTCACTTTTCTGTGCAATTAATCCTTGTACTATATCCAATAATTCCTCTGACTGAAAATAATTAGTAAAATCTGCTAAGCTAACATTCATTAGCTCTTTCACACCTCCTTTTAATAGTTTTTACCTTTCGCATCGATGTTAATTTTCCCTTGATACTCCCCGTTTTTAAATGCATGTACAGATTCATTTAAGTTAGGAATTACACAGGAGTGATTAGGGACGATATCAATCTGATCACCAATTTCAACATTAATTTTTTTCGGGTCAAATCTGAGATAGCCATGTTCTTCATTCAGAGTTACAATTTCCACATCAGGCTTTCCAATAATAAATCCATGATTATTTCCTGCTACGGATAAATCACTTGTTAACGCTTTTGAACCAGCATCGATTGTTGCATGTCCTGGCAATGGAATGCTGACAATTGTAGAACAAATTCTAAGTGCGCAATCTTCTGGCGAGTAGATACCATGTGTAACAGCATTAATATCTCCAAAAACATAGTTACCAGCACGACTTTCTGATATACCCTTCAATTGCTCTGCATGGTAAGATGAAAGCGTTGATCCACCAGATGTTATTTCCACTTCAATACCATTTGATTCGAGAAGTTCTTTATTCTCAATTAAAAGTTTCGCTTCACGAGCTGTTTCTTGCTTTACTTCTTCTTCAGTGGCTAAAGCATAAATTTGACCTACATATGTGAACAATCCCTTAAATTCTATCCCAGGTAACTTCAATAATTCCTTGACGAAATCAAGTGTATCTTCGCCAGATTGAACTCCTCCACGATGACTACCACCATCAATTTCAATTAACACTTCAATCTTGTTACCAGCTAACTCCCCTACTTTTGATAACCCTTTCGCTACGGTTAGACTATCAGCAATGGTACGAACGGTAATTTTCTTAGCTAACTCTTGTAATCTAGCTAACTTACCTTGACCTACTATTGGATAAGCTAATAAAATATTTTCAATACCTGCATTAGCAAAGACTTCCGCTTCAGATAATTTGGCACACGTGATTCCTTTTGCACCTGCGGCAAACTGTTTTCGTGCAATTTCGATACTTTTATGTGTTTTAATATGAGGCCAATGGTCAATCCCAACGTTTTCCAAGCGATTTTCCATCGTTTCAAGGTTTTTATCTAATTTATCCATATCAACATGGACATATGGTGTACTTAACATAAAATTAAACCTCCATTATCTGTTTTAGTTTTGAATAAGATTTATTAGCTGTGATGCTTTTTTAGTTAATTCAGCTATATCATTGTGTTCTGAAATTTTTTTGGGTACCAATGAACTACCTAGACCTACTGCAGCTACTCCTGATTGAATATAAGTTTGAATATTATCTGCGTTTATCCCCCCTGTTGCGATTAAAGGGATGCAAGGTAATGGACCCGATAAGTCCTTGAAATAACTGGCTCCCACAGAACCAGCTGGGAAAACCTTTACCATATCAGCACCATTCTCATATGCAGTTAAGATTTCCGTTGGGGTCAAACATCCAGGGATACTTAACCCTCCATGTCTTTTCGTTATTTTAATCGTTTCAAGATTTAACGTAGGAGATATGATAAAATTTGCTCCGTGATAAATCGCCGTTCTGGCAGACTCTGGGGCAAGGACTGTTCCTGCACCTATCAATACATCGTCTCCTGTTTCAATGGATAACTTTTCAATTATTTCATAAGCTTTAGGTGAATCAAGGGTAATTTCAAAAGCTTTGATTCCACCCTTTTTAAGAGAATGAAAGATTGAAATGGCATCATCCGGATCAACGCCTCTCATAATGGCAATTAATTTATTACTTTCCAATTGCTGAATGTAAGACATTTTTTTCCTCCTTATTAAAAATACTTTTGATACTAGACCTTTATCGCTCAATAAACTTTCTCTTTCCTGTATGCACAAGAACATCCTCGAGATATGGAAGTCCTTCGTTATCACCCGAAACAGAAACAACCATTGAACCGATAGTATTTGCAAATTCTAAGGATTCCTTAAGCCCTTTTCCATGTAAATAGGAATAAATATAACCAGCATTAAATCCGTCACCCGCACCTACTGTATCAACCACCTTCTTTGGCTTCTTAGCCTTAGCTTCAATTATTTCTCCGTTTAAATATCCTATCGATCCTTTTTCTCCACGCTTAATAACAATATGTTTAGCACCATACGCTTTAAAATTATTGATATATTGTTCTAAGGATTGTGAACCGAATAGCCACTCTGCTTCTTCCTCACCCGAAAATACAAAATCAACATAGGGTAAAAGTTTTAATAATCCTTCCCTCGCCTCATCAATACTCCATAATTTCATCCGAATATTCGGATCAATTGAAACCTTGACATTATGTTTTTTAGCGAGTTTAGCGGCGTGCTCTAAAATACCTATATTCTTTGGATGAATAGCTGCAAATACCCCTGTTAAATGAAGGATTTTTGCATTTCGTATATAATTTTCATCAATATTTTCATTTGATAACACTTCTGTCGGTGAACGGTCTCGATAATAAAAAGTTCGCCCGGAACCATCCTCTAATACTTCTTTAAAATTAATAGATGTCGGATATCCGTCAATGAGTTTGATTTCCGAAGTATCAACTCCTTCACCACGAATGAAGTTTAGGACATACCTACCAAATTCATCGTTTCCAATACGGCTGATAAAGCCCGTTTTAATTCCTAGTCTGGAACATCCAATAGCAAAGTTTAATTCGGCTCCTCCGACCTTTCTTTCATAAAAATGAGCATATCTCAATGGCCCTTTAGACATAGGGTCAAACGTAATCATTGCGTCCCCAATTGTTATTACATCCTGTTGCATTAAATTTACCTCTCTTCTATTTCTGCTTACTCGACTCTCGAGTAATTAATTTTGGATCGAATCGATAAACTGCTTCAGATTGATCATTTTCTTTATTAATTTCTTGAAGTAATAGTCTCGCTGCTTTTGTTCCCATTTCAAATGTAGGTTGGGCAATTGTTGTTATGGTCGGGTTAAATGCACTGGCGAATGGAACTTCATCAATACCTACAAGCGCTATATCCTGTGGAACCTTAATAGCCACCTCTCTACAAAACTCAAGGATTTCAATTAAAGTCAGGTCATTCCCAGCTACTAATCCTTTAGGTGGATTTGATAGGCTTAGTAAATCTTTAACCGATTGTTTAATCTCCTTTAATTCTGCATTGATAATGAAATGATCTAGTACAGGTAGTCCATTATTTCTCATAACCTTTCGGTACCCTTTTACCCTCTCTAATCGAGGCGTTAAATGCTGATTTAATGAAGTCGTTACAATCCCAATTTGATGAATCCCTTCATCAATTAAATGCTGAACCGCAATCGTACTTGCTTTTTCATTATCCAGCAAAACTGAAAATCCTTTTCCATTTGGACCAAGACGGTCCATGAAAATTATAGGATACTTTTTGTCAATTAATTTTTCATAAAGATCTAAATTTTCCCCTGTAGGAAAAACAATTAATCCATCTACTTGCTTTGCTCTTAGCATTTCTATATAATTTTTTTCCTTATTTGGATCATCATCGGCATTGCACACAATTACATGGAACTGATTCAACTGACAGTAATCTTCAATTGCCCTGATTACTTCGGTTGAAAATGTATGTAATATATTCGCAACAATAACACCTATCGTTGATGTCTTTTTTTGCTTTAAACTACGTGCTATATAATTCGGCTGGTAATTCAGCTCCTCTATCGCAGTTTTAATTCGATTCTTTGTATCTTCGCTCATATAATTGAAACGTTTATTAAGATATTGCGAAACTGTACTCTTAGAAACTTTTGCAGTTTTTGCCACATCAGCAATACTTACTTTTTTCATATAATAAGTACCTCTTTCTATTTACTAAACCGATTTAGTAAATCGATTTAGTTTTATAATAACAAAATTTGAATTCGCTTTCAATAGCTTTCTCTTTTTTACTGTATACCTAATTATTTATCGTGTGGAATAATAACAAATAATCATATTTCTTGTTATAGTCATAACTTCTTAGGTCATTGAACTATAGCTTATGGTAAAACACAAGAAACCAAGTTAGTGATTTTTAATTGATCCACTTACCGGGTATAATTCAATATGTATATCGTCAGTTTTTTCTGTTTTCCACCAAACTTATTACTGTAGATAAGCCCGTAACCGATTGTATTTGACCAAAACTTATCTCACCAACTAAGTATAACCTAATCTATTCAGGATAGAATGGGGGGAGGTGTTTAAATATCCCTTCAATCTCACTAAAAGAGCAGCATGTTCAAGCGAACATGCTGCCCAATCAACGCAACCACCAGTTTGTTACTTCTTTACAAGCAATATTTCATCCTTTCCTGCAGCCACTATTTCTTTCTTAGCTGTGCGAATATCTCCCATTTCATCTGTATTGGTAATAATAATCGGTGTAATCATATTTTTTCCCTGCTCCTGCATCGTTTCTCCATCAAACGTTATCAACTTTTGCCCTTGGTCAACTTTAGCACCTTCTTGAACATGGAGAGTAAATCCTTTTCCTTTTAATTCTACAGTTTCAAGGCCAATATGAATCAGAATCTCTGCCCCGTTTAATGCTCTAATTCCAATGGCGTGCTTTGTTGGAAATACTTGTTTAACTGTTCCCTGTATTGGAGAAACAACTTCTCCGTTGTCTGGTTTAATCGCAACACCTTCACCCATCATCTTTTGTGAAAAAACTGGATCTGGAACTTCTTCTAACGGAATTAGTTTTCCATCAACAGGAGCAACTATTGAAATACAGTCTTCAACCTTTTTTTTCTTCTCAAATAATTTTTTAAGCATTATTTCACAACCTTACCATGAGTTAGAATTTTATTGTTCCTCCAATTGTGTTTTTAGCTCTTTCATAACGGTACTAGCTTCAGGTCCGATAACAACCTGTATGTGTTCGTTATCAATTTTCACGACACCGTGTGCACCAGTTTGTTTTATTTTTTCTTCATCTACAATGGATGCGTCATTTACTACTAGTCTTAAACGGGTCATACAGTTCTCACAGTCTACTAGATTTTCTTTTCCGCCTATGTTTTGCAGGATTTTCTTAGCCATATATTCATATTTGGAATGAGAGAGCTTTAATTCTTGTTCGTGCTCCTCAGACTCCTGACTAAACTCTTCTTCATTTTCTCTTCCAATTACTTTAATGTTTTTCTTCACAATGACAAAGTAGAATGTGAAGTAATATAGTAATCCAAATATAATACCTACCGGAATCAACATTAATCCATTATCTGTTAGTCCTAAGTTTAGTGTGTAATCAATAATGCTCCCACCCCAGGAAAAACCAAGCCGGGTGTTTAATAAATACAATGTTGCTCCGGCTAGACCAGCATAAACCGAATGGATAAAATATAGTAGTGGAGATGTGAATATAAATGTGAATTCAATCGGTTCAGTTAGACCCGCCACCACAGAAGTTAAGCTTCCGGAGCTCATTAGTGCTTTTGTTTCTGCTTTTCGCTTTTTGTTTGCAGCTCTAGTAATAGCTAAAGCAATTGCCGGTATACCAAAAATCATTACGATGAAAAACCCGCCAATAAAGTAACCAGCTGTTGGATCGCCATTTAAAAATCGTGTAATTTCTCCTGTTACTATTTCACCACTCTCGGTTTCATAGCTACCAAGTCCAAAGTAAATATACGTATTTAATACGTGATGCAAGCCAAATGGCAGTAAAAATCGATTGAGGAATCCAAAAATGAATATTCCTAATGCACCAAGACCAACTAGTGATTGTGCAAGTGCATCAATTCCTTGCTGGGCAAAAGGCCATATTAAAGATGAGATACCTGCGACAGGTATCATAATAAAAATGATCATTGTGATGGGGAATTTTTCCCCACTGAAGAAAGATAGCATATTTGGTAATTTTGTATCCTTAAATCGATTGTATACATAAGCAGCAATTAAACCAGATATAACCCCACCAAAAACACTCATATCCAGCTCAGGGTTCATCAGGGTGATCCCTTCATTTAAAACTGTTATGGCTAAATAACCAGTTAAAGCAGGCATCCCTCTGTCTTTTGTTTTGGCAAGCCCCATTGCGATACCAATAGCGATCAATACTTCCATATTACTAAAAACAACACCCGCTGCTTGAAATAATGGTATATCTAAAAGGTCTTCTGCGCTGAGTCGAAATAAAATTCCCGCTACTGGCAACGCCACAATAGTAATGAGCATAGACTTTCCGAGATTTTGCATAAACCTTCTCATTACTAACGCCCCTCTTTCTTTAGTTCTTGATAGGTGATTAATTGAATATGGTCAGAATTACTGAGTTTATCTTTCGTTTCCGAATGGACAAGTACTGCTAGTTCCTCAATACGCGGCATCGCATAAGATGACTGCTCCATGATGGTTTTATCCAAGTATGCTGGATGACACATGATTTCAATTGTCTTTGCATTTTTATATTTGTTAAGAATTGTTTGTGTATCCGCTAATAATATTTCCGGATTATATTCAAAGTGATCGGTTGTGATTATTTCTGTTGTCGATTTATTAGGATGAAAATTATTTCGAACGGGAACATTGTATTCTTCTGCCAGCTGTATAAATATAGGCTGGATTGTTTCTAGGTTATTAACGTGATGGTGGCTATCCAAATGTGTTGGAGTTAACCCCGCATTCAGAAAAGCCTCAATTTGGGCTTTCCATTCTGCATATAATTCGTCTGGATCGATATGAAATTTATTTTGATAATGATGGATTTTTTTAAAATAACCATCCGTGTCAACAAGTGTGTGATGGTTATCTAATAACGGCCTTCCACATGTCAGCGTAAGATGAACACCGATGCCCAGTGTTCTGTGTTTTTTCCCTAGTTCATAAGCATGTTCCGCTCCGGGCATGTTTGTCATCAAGGTTGTAGAAGTGAGTACGCCCTCTGTATGAGCGTCTATAATTCCATAGTTGACAGAACGCGAATAGCCGAAATCATCAGCATTTATAATAATCTTTTTCACTCTAATCCCTTCTTTTCATAAAATTTATTTTAATGCCGGCCAATATCCTTTGTTTGCTTCTATCAAATCATCTAATATAGCTTTTGCTTTAGGAACATGGACAATGGTTCTGTTCAAAGTAAGTGCCTGTAATGCCTTGTTATAACTGTTCTCAAAATAGGCGTCCACCACTAATTTTTCAGATGCTAACTGATTTTCAATTAGCCCTTTATAAAAGGTAGGTATTTCACCGACTGCAAAGGCTTTGGGGCCATTGGCAGTAAGTAATGCGGGAACTTCTACCATCGCATCGCTTGGGATATTAGAAATAATTCCATCGTTTTTTACCATAACAATGTAGTTTTCATTCAAATTATATACGAGTGAAGCGGCAGCCTTAACCATATATGCGCCATGAATATCAACATCTAAATCTATATTATGCGTTGTTTGCTGAGCTATAATTTGATCACAGGTTTCATGTACACGTTTTTCCCTTCCATTAATTACCTGACGTGCCCTTGTGTTATCCGCTGTTTCCTTTTTAGCTAAATCATCTGGATACAGGTAATATTGAAGGTATGTGTTCGGAAGGAACTCCGGAAAATCAATTAGCATTTGTCTTGCTTGACTGAACGTTTCTTTCCATGACTCATCATTTGCAATTTCTTTATCCTGAGGCAAAAAGCCCTCATTTAAAATTTTGTTTTTAATTTGCTGTGTGAGATCATTCCCTTGCTTATCATAAATTTTCGTGAACCATCCGAAATGATTCAACCCAAAATATTCAGGTACGAGCTCCCATACCTCCTTATCAAGCATTGTTGCATAGCTATGCATGATAGCAATAGGCATGTCACAGATATTTAATATCTTTTTATCATTAGGAAATTCCCTATTTAAAGCATCAGCTACAATTGCTGCTGGGTTGGTATAATTCAGTATCCAAGCATTTTCAGAGTAAGTTCTAATGTCATAGATGAGTTCAATCATGTCCTTAATTGATCTCATGCCATATGCCATTCCACCAGCACCGCATGTTTCTTGACCAACGACCCCATGCTTGACTGGAATTTGTTCATCTAATTCCCTCATGGATAGTCCACCAGTTCTAATTTGAATAAATGCTACATCGACACCTGTAAACGCAACTTTTTTATCAGTCGTATAAGTAAACGATTCCAGTTCTGGGTACTGTTCTTTTAAAATAACTTCTGTTGCTTTTCCGATCTTTTCCTGGCGCTGTGCATTATTATCGTAAAAGGTTATTCTGTTTAGCGGGAAGTTCTTCTTTTCAGCGACTAAACTCATAACCATTCCTAGAGTGAATGTACTTCCACCGCCAACAATGACTAAATTTTGCTTCTTCATATTTGAAACCCCTTTCAATAACTTTATAATACAACTTTAGCACAACTTATTTTTCATTTCAATACAAATTAAATACAAATTAGGAGTTAGATTTTGAAACCATCTATGTAAATGGTAAACTAAATGTATCTAATGTGAGAGGCTGGTTTAAGAAATGTGGAATAATTCATTACCATTATATAGACAAATTGCAAACAAAATTAAAGAAGATATTATTTCAGCAAATTTATCAAAAGGCGATGCCATACCAACAGAAACAAAGCTTGCCGAGAATTACAATGCCAGCCGAGTTACTGTACGGCAAGCCATCAAATTACTAGTAGAAGAAAACCTGTTGTATAGGATTCAGGGAAGTGGAACGTATATAAGTCATGAAAAGATTGAACATAACATTTATAAATTGCAGGGTTTTACAGAGGAAATGATTATATTAGACAATAATCCGTCAAATGAAATACTTGAATTTCAATTAACAAAACCACCAGATGATGTTCAACAAACGCTAAAGTTATCCAACGAACACAATGTCTATTATGTAAAACGCTTAAGACTTGCGGATAAAGAACCTCTGATAGTAGAAGAATCTTATCTACCTGTAAATCTTTTTCCCGATTTGTCCATCGATGTTATGAATAAATCCAAATATGACTATATCGAAAAAAAAGGTTACCAGATTGATAAACGTTACGGCGAACTAATACCAATTATGCCTAACAAAGAAATAGTAGAGCATCTTCTTTTAGAAAAGGTTGATCCATTATTATTTTTACAAGCCTATTCCACATTCCAGGATGGCACTATCTTTGAATACTCAAAAATCTACTTTCACCCATTTAAATATTCCTTTAAATTGGTTTCTTCAAAAAATAGGGAGTAAGGGGAT
>Ga0079226_10002990_pt1 | contig 13023 bp, 8 predicted proteins | sample Poulit2014_FD_76345 | JGI IMG/M metagenome (GOLD analysis project Ga0079226, IMG submission 76345) | Agricultural soil microbial communities from Georgia to study Nitrogen management - Poultry litter 2014 | ecosystem: Environmental > Terrestrial > Soil > Agricultural land | place: USA: Georgia... | reverse complement strand
GGAAGGGGTCCGTGCGGGGCCGGGGGCGGAGGTGGTCAGCACGCTCACCTCGGCCCCCGCCCTCTCGAGCGCGAGGACCAGCGCCTCCTGCCGGAAGGCGGCCGCCGCCGGCTCCGGGGTGAAGACGCGAGTGGCGACGACGACGTGCGGCGGCCTGCCGGGCCCGCGGCGGGCGGTGCGCGAGCGCGGCATCAGGCGTGCTCGACCAGGGCGTCGACGCTGCGCTCGGCCGCGCGGCCGTCGCCGTAGTGCGGTGGCCGTGACGCAGTGGGGCGGGGGCGGGCCACCGCAGCGGTGAGATCCGCGGGGCCGAGGGCGAGACGGTTCCACCCGCCCTCGAGAGTCTCGACCCATTCGGTCTCGGAGCGGACCGTGGTGCAGGGGGTGCCCAGGAGGTAGGCCTCCTTCTGCAGACCCCCGGAGTCGGTGACCACGGCCGCGGCGTGCTGCACGGCGCCCACCAGCTCGGGATAGGCGACGGGCTCGCCCACGTGGACGGCGCCGCCGGCGAGCTCGATGCCGGCGTCCTTCGCCTTGGCGACCAGCCGCGGGTGGGCGAACAGGGCCAGCGGGATCTCGAGCCCCTGCAGGGCCGCGACGATCGCGGCCAGACGCGCGGGGTCATCGGTGTTGTCGGCACGGTGGATGGTCGCGACCGCGTAGGGCGAGGCGGGGTCGATGCCCTCGGGCAGGGCGACCGGGGTGTCCTTGACGGAGTCAGCCACGCGCAGGCAGACATCGGTCATCACGTCCCCGGTGACGACGGTGCGCTCGGCCAGCCCTTCGGCGGCCAGGTGCTCCCGGGCCACCTCGGTGGGGGCCAGCAGCAGATCGGCGGCGTGGTCCGTGAGGACCCGGTTGTGCTCCTCGGGCATGCGGCGGTTGAAGGAGCGCAGCCCGGCCTCCAGGTGGGCGACCTGCAGGTGCATCTTCACCGCGGACAGGGTCCCGGCGAGGGTGGAGTTCGTGTCGCCGTAGACCAGGGTCCAGTCGGGGCGGTGCTCCTCGAGCACCTCGTCCATCCCGGCCAGCATCGCCCCGGTCTGGCGGCCGTGGGAGCCGGAGCCGACGGCGAGGTTCACGTCCGGGGCCGGGATCCGCAGGTCGGCGAAGAACACATCGCTCATCGCGGCGTCGTAGTGCTGTCCGGTGTGGACGATGACGTGCTCGACGTCCTCCCGCTGCGCGGCGGCGTCCGCGATCGCGGCGAGCTTGACGAACTGCGGGCGCGCGCCCACCACGGACAGGATCTTCATGGAGGTCTCTTCCTCTCGACACCGGTGGGGCCCGGCCGGGCGGGACCGGCTCGACGGTATGGTGGGCCTGCTCCACGATAGCCAACGGCCGGCGGCGCTCGGCGCATCACGACACGGCCGAGGACCGCGCGGACCACGTCCGCGGACAGTTCGAGAACGGAACTTGCATGACGGCAGACCCACACGCGACGGCCCCCCGGATCGCCGTGCTCGTGTACAACGACTGCGCCAACGACTCCCGGGTGCACAAGGAATCCGCGTCCCTCCGGGCGGAGGGCTATGACGTCCGGATCATCGCCGTGGAGCGGCGCGAGCTCGGACGCACGGCCGGCGCCGCCCCGCTGCCGGACGGCCGGGTGCTGGAAAGGGTCCCCGAGTTCGCGATCGAGCGGCTCCTGCCGGCGCTCGTCCCGTGGTGGAGAGGGCTGATCCGCGAGGGCGCCGGAGGGGGCCCCGGGGAGGGGGCGGCCCCCCGGCCGGGGTCGCTGGCGGTGCCGGCGGACGGCATGACGCGCGTGCGCACCCGTCTGCTGCAGGGCCTGCGCTCGGTCGGGGAGCGCGCCTATCGCACGCTGGCGCAGGGCACGTACTGGGTGAACGCGACCCGCGCCGGTGTGCGGTTCGCACCCGACGTCGTCCACGCCAACGACGCCAACACGCTGGTCCCGGCCCTGGCGATCCGCGCGCTCTCCCGCACCCCGGTGGGCATCGTCTACGACTCCCACGAGCTGTGGCGGCACCGCAACGTACGACAGGACCGCCTGCTGGCGCCGCTGGTCGAACACCTCACCGAGATCATCGGCATCCGTCAGGCCGACGGGGTGCTCACCGTCTCCCCGTCGATCGCCGAGTGGCTGACCCGGACGTACCGCCTGGCCGAGAAACCGCTGCTGGTGCGCAACATCCCGGTGGCCGACGGCGCTCCCGATCGGCGCACGGGGGTGCTCCGCGAGCGCGCCGGGCTCGGCCCGCAGGACCGGGTCATCGCCTACGGCGGGCGCATCACGACGGCGCGCGGCATCGAGGAGACCCTGGAGGCGCTGCCCCACCTGGACGACCACATCCACTTCGTGCTGCTCGGGTACGGCGAGGAGTCGGCGCTGGAGGACGTGCGGGCACGGGCCCGCGACCTCGGCGTCGAGCACCGGGTCCACCTGGTCGGCGCCGTCCCGCCGGACGAGGTCTCCCGCGCCCTCGCGGACGGCGACGTCGCGGTCGTCCACGTCCGCCCGATCTGCCTGTCCTACCGCTTCGCGCTGCCCAACAAGCTGTTCGAGTCCATCCGGGCCGGTCTCCCGATCGCCGCAGCGGACCTCCCCGACATGAGCGAGGTGGTCGAGGACCTCGGGGTCGGCGAGGTGTTCCGCGGCGCGAGCCCCGAGGATCTCGCCAACGCCCTGCGCGCGATCCTCGACGCCCCCGAGGCGTATCGGGAACGTGCCGTGGCCGCGGCTCCCCGCCTGACCTGGGAGCGGGAGATCGACGAGATGATCTCCATGTACCGCCGGGTGCTGGCCGGACTCGGCGGGGGTGACCGATGAGCGTCGTCGTGGTCACCACCTGGTTCCCCACCGCCGTGGCTCCGTCGCGGGGATCCTTCGTGGTCCGCGACACGCATGCGCTCGCCCTGCACGAGGACGTGAGACTGGTCCACCTCGTGCCCCCGCGCGATGACGACGGGACGCGTCGCCTGGTCCACGAGGGCATCGATGTGCTGCGCATCCCGATGGATCCTCGGCGCCCGGACCAGGTGCTCCGGGCCGCCGGGCAGCTGCGGCGGGCGCTCCGCGGTGCCGGGCTCGTCCACTCGATGGCGTTCTCGGCACTGCTCCCCCTGGCCGTGCACCGCCCGCGCTGTCCCTGGGTGCACACCGAGCACTGGTCCGCGCTGACCACGCCCGAGACCCTCCCCGCGCTCGCACGGCTCGGCCTGCCCGCACTGTCGCAGCTGCTGAGGATGCCCGACCGGGTCACTGCCGTCTGCGAGTTCCTCGCGCGTCCGCTCCGCGCCGTGCGCGGGGACCGCCCCACCGACGTGGTGCCGTGCATCGTCGAGCCGGGCCCGGTCACGCCGCGCCGCAACCGCGCCGACGGGACCCTGCGCCTGGTCTCCACCGGGGGTCTGATCCCCCGCAAGGATCCGCTCATAGCGGTCGAGACGCTGGCTCGACTCGTCGAGGACGGGGTGGACGCCCGGCTGGAGTGGCTCGGGGACGGACCGCTGCGCGAGGAGACCCTGGCGCGCGCCCAGCAGCTCGGGGTCGCCGAGCGGTTGGAGCTGCCGGGCACCGTGGACGGCGCCGGGGTCCGGGCGGCGCTGGCCCGCTCCGACCTCTTCTTCGGTCCCACCCGGGCCGACAACTTCTTCGTCTCCGCGGCCGAGGCGATCGTCTCCGGCCGCCCGGTCGTGCTCGGTGCCACCGGTGGGCAGGGCGAGTACGTGCGCGAGGAGGTCGGCGCACTGGTCGAGGTGCAGGATGCGGCCGCCTACGCAGCCGCGATCCGGGACGTCGATGCGCGCACCCGCTCGCTGGACGCCCAGCGGATCGCCGACACCATCGGGGATGCGTTCTCCTCGAGCACCGTCGGCGAGGGGTACGCCAGGGTCCACCGTCTCACCCGCGCCGGCGACGCCGACCTCCCCGTCCGGCCCGTCGTCGAGGGGACTGCGCCCGCCGACGGCAGGACCGATCCCCGTCCCTCGCTGCTGGTGATGAGCTTCTCGGACATCTCCCGCGATGCCCGGGTGCTCAAGCAGGTGCGGATGCTCTCGACCGAGTACCAGGTGCTCACCTGCGGTTACGGACCGGCCCCCGAGGGGTCGACCTGGCATCTGCGCATCCCCGAGGAGCTCAAGCAGTGGCGGCTCGACAAACCGCTGGTGCTCGCGCGCCGCTACCGCCGGGTGTACTGGGAGCAGGAGGTCGTGGCCTGGGTCGCGGCACAGGGCCTTCCCCGCACCGATGTGGTCCTCGCCGACGACGTCGACACCGTCCCGCTCGCTCTCTCCCTGGCACCGCGCGGCGGCGTGCACGCCGATCTGCACGAGTACGCCCCGCGGCAGAAGGAGGACCGCCTCGACTGGCGCCTGGTGGTCGCCCCGTACCTGCGATGGATCTGCCGCACCTACGTCGCCCGCGCCGACTCGGTGACCACGGTCGGCCGGGGTCTGGCCGCCGAGTACCTGCGGGAGTTCGGGATCCGGGCCGAGGTCGTCACCAATGCCGCCCCCTACCAGGAGCTGACCCCCTCGCGGACCGGGCGACCGCTGCGGATCGTGCACTCCGGAGGGGCGACGCCGTCGCGGCGGCTGGACCTGATGATCACCGCGATGGGCGAGGCCGATCTCGACGCGACGCTGGATCTGTACCTCGTGCCCAGCGATCCCGGGTACGTGGACCGTCTGCGCGAGCAGGCCGCCCAGCTCCCCGAGGGACGCGTGCGGGTCCACGACGCCGTCCCGTACGGCGAGCTGCACGCAGTGCTCAACGGCTACGACGTCGGCGTGTTCGTCTGCCCGCCCACCACCTTCAACCTCGCCAACGCCCTGCCGAACAAGGTGTTCGACTTCGTGCAGGCCCGCCTGGCCCTGGTGGTCTCCCCCACGCCGGAGATGCGGGACCTCGTCGCCGATCACGACCTCGGTGCCGTCACCGCGGGGTTCGACGCCGCGGACCTGGCCCGGACGCTGCGTGCGCTCGACGTCGACGCGGTGCGCGCCGCGAAGGCGAGCAGCGACCGTCACGCCCGGGAGCTGTCCGCCGAGCAGCAGAGCACCGCCTGGGAGACAGCGGTGCGCGCCCTCGCGGAGCGCAGCGGGCACGGCCGCACCGACTGACGCGTCCGCCCGGTCCGGATCAGCTCCCGGACACCACCGCGCCGAGATCCGCGGCGACCTGTTCGGCGCGAGCCTGCCAGGTGTGCCCGTGGCGGACCTGCTCGACCCGATCCGTCATCTCGACGAGCGCCTCCCGGTCGTCCCGCAGCTCGGTGAGGAGTCCGGCGATGGCGGGGGCCGAATAGGCCACCTGGCGCCCTGCGCCGATGCTCTGCACGAGCTCCCCGGCATGGGTTCCCTCCGTGGCGAGGACCGGTTTGCCGTGACCGATGTACTCGAACAGCTTCACCGGCGCCGCGAAGTCGCGGTACGGGGCGGGCTCGACCGTGAGCAGGGTGAGATGCGCCCGGGCGAACAGTGGCAGCAGCGCCTCGCCCCGGGCATGGTGGATCTCGATCCGTCCCGAGTCCCCCAGCGGGTAGTCCTGCTGCACGGCCTCCCAGGACTCGCGCGGCGTGCAGAACAGCAGTCTCACCCCGTCGGCGGCGTCGACGGCGCGGAACAGCTCGTGCATGCGGTAGTAGTCGGACACGTTGCCGACGTACAGGAGGGTCAGCTCACCGTCCTGGTCCCGACGGCTGTCGTGCACCGCCGCCCCCGGGGGCAGCTGATCGACCTGCTCGGGCGTGATCCAGGGGACGAAGGAGGCCATCTTGGTCGAGGGGAGGTAGACCCGGTCGAGGGCGCGGTACGCCAGCAGCTCGGCGTGGTACAGGGTCTTCGTCCCGGTCGCGAACAGGCGGCCGACATCGGCCGTATAGGCGGGGAACCGCCAGTAGACGTCGCGGTAGAACAATCCCGTCGGGACCCGGTGCCGCCGCAGCAGACGCAGCAGCATCAGGTCCACGGCGGGGTGCGTGGGCAGATGATGGGGCTGCGTGAGGAGGGTGGGCATGGTCGAGTTCTCCGCATAGGCGAAGTCGAGCCGCAGGCCGCGGCGCAGGTCCCGGCGGAGCCGACGCAGCGCGCGGACGCGCTCCTGCCCGTGCCCGGCGACCTCGACGACGTCGAAGCCCGCGTCCTCGAAGGCCCGGCGCATCTTCCCGGGGCGCACCCCGGAGCCCGTCTGCCGGCCGTGGAGGGGATACGGGGCGTGGAACAGCATGGTCGGCATCAGGCGTCCTCCCCGCTCGGGCGCTGCTGCGGTGAGGGGTCCGTCACCGTCGACCCGAGGCTCCCCGCGTCCTGCGCGAATCCCGCGTCCCCCGTGAGCCCGGCGAGCGCGGCCTGCTCCGCGAAGGCGGGCACGGCGGCCACGACCTCGTCGAAGGTGCCGGCGGCGCGGACCGATCCCTCGGACATGTAGAACACGATGTCGCTGTGCTGGATGGTCGCCAGGCGGTGGGCGATGGTGATGGTGGTGACGTCCGAGCCGAGGTCGCGGATCGCGTCAGTCACGGCCGCCTCGGTCTTGGTGTCCAGGGCGCTGGTGGCCTCGTCGAGCACGAGCACCGAGGGCTCGGCGTACATCCCGCGCGCGATGCCCATGCGCTGTCGCTGTCCGCCGGAGAGGGTGGCTCCCCGCTCGCCGAGTCGTCCGTGGATGCCGTCCGGGCGCGCCTCGATCACCTCCAGCAGCTGGGCGCGGGCCAGGGCGGTGCGCACCGCCTGTTCGTCGACCTGATCGGGATCCCAGGTCAGCGCCACGTTCTCGCCGACGGAGACGTCGAACAGCGCGACCTCCTGGGGCACGTAGCCCACCGAGGAGCGCCACTGCCGCAGCACCGTGGTCATATCGGTGCCACCGATGAGGATCCGTCCCGAGCTCGGGGTGAGCAGCCCCAGCAGCAGGTCCACCAGCGTCGACTTGCCGGCCCCGGAGGTGCCGACGACGGCGACGGACGAGCCGGCCGGGATGCGCAGGGACACGCCGTCGACCGCGGGCTCCTGCCGGCCCGGGTAGGTGAAGGCGACGTCCTCGAGCACGATGTCGTGCAGCCCCGCTGCGAGGGTCCCGCTGTCGGGCTCCTCCTGCCGAGCGACGGCCTCCCGGGCGAACTCGATGTCGTCGATGATGTAGTCGGCGAAGGCCGCATTGGTCAGGATGCGGTTCTGGGTGGATTGGAACCGGGTCAGCGAGGGCACCAGTCGGAATCCGGCCACCGCGAAGAGCGCGACGGAGGTCATCGCGGTGGTGGGGGCGTCGTCGGGCAGGCCCGAGAGATAGCCGACGCCGCCGACCACCACGAAGCCGCCGACCATCCCGGCGTCCAGGACGAACCGCGGCATCTGGTTGTAGTACTGCGCGAAGGCGCGGGTGCGCGATGCGGTCGCGCGCCGCTCGGCGACGATGTCGGCGACCTCGCCCTCGTTGCCCTTGAGCGTCAGCTCCTTGAGGGAGGCGAGGACCTCGCCCAGCAGGCGCACCACCCGCAGCGAGTTGTCGCGGTTGCTGGCCCCGTTCGCGACGGCTCTCGGGGTGACCACGCGGGAGAGGATCAGCGCGATCATGCCGAGGTAGGCGAAGGTCGCCAGCGCGATCTTCCAGTCCAGGATCACCAGGCCGATGCTGATCACGGAGATCGTCGCGAACTCCGCGACCACGGTCATCGAGGGCATGAGCACGTTCGCCACCACGGCCGCCACCCCGGAGTCGACCATCCGGATGATCTCCTGGGTCGACTTCGAGGTGCGGTCCACCCAGGAGGCGGACATGTAGGAGCGGAACAGCTGCTGCCCGATGGCGACCTCGTGCTGGGCGAAGCGCTGAGTCGCGATCCGGATCGTGAGCAGGTTGAGGAAGCTCTTGATGATGATCAGCCCGACGAAGGCCGCCACCATCACCATCATCTCCTCGAAGGTCTGCAGCCGCCAGCCGACGAGGGGGATGGTGACCTCGGTCCCCGGGGACATGAGCGCCGGGATCACCAGCGCGATCGCGCCGAGGGCGACGACGTCCAGCAGGGCCAGCACGCTCATGACGATCCCGAACGTCACCAGGAAGCGCCGGGAGTCCCGGGGCAGGACCGACAGGGTGCGTCGGACGATCCGGATGGTCTGCTTCACGTGGTGTTCTCCTCGTTGGTCGATGTCCGCGCTCGGTGCGGTTCCCGACACCCGTGCGGACGGGATCCGCTCAGCAGGCGAGATCCAGCTCGTACAGAGCGTACGGTCCATCCTCGGCGACGAGCGCGAGCCGGTGCCGGGGGATGTCGTGGACGCCACTCCACCGCGCGGAGACCTCGGGGTTCATCGCCCGTCCGTTGTGGGCGGAGCTGTCGCGGTACAGGTGCGTGGGGCCGATGCTCTCCACCGCCGCGCAGATCTCCGCGTAAGCGTTCGCCCCCGGGTCGTCGACCCGCGGGGCGTACCGCGCGAGCAGGGCGCTCTGCGCCGTCAGCGGTCTGGACATGGTCGGGAACACGGTCTGCACCCCTCCCACCGACCAGTAGAGCGGTGCTCCGTCGAGGGGGTCGGCGAGCACCACCGCGTCCTCGGGCAGCTCGGCGGCGGTGCGTTCGATGAAGGCGCGCTCGACCGGCGGGACGTACGGGGACAGCTGCACGCCGTAGGCCGTGTAGGCAAGCGAGCCGGTCAGCAGCAGCCGGGCGGGTGCGAGCACTCCGGCGACGACGCTCACCAGCACCAGCAGCGCCGCCGCCGGAGCCGCCACCGGTCGGGTGCTGCGCCGCCCCGACTCGATCAGCGCGCGCATCCCCCGCGCGAGGAGGACCAGCAGCAGGCAGGTCATCAGCGGGGCGATCCGTTCGCGGGCCCCGTACCAGGGGTTGATCAGGGCGACCGCGAGCGGCGAAGCGCTCTGTGTGGCCATCCCCAGGACGACCGCGGTGAGCACCCCGGCGGCGGCGGTGGTCCCGACCACCTCGCGGCCGCGGAGCGAGGCCGCGGCGCCGAGGACGGCGAGCAGCCAGACCATCGCGACCGGCCAGAGCGGCGCTTCGATCGCCGGGATGCGGGGCGAGTCCACGAGGATCTCCCGCAGCACCTCGCCGGGCCCCTGCTGGGAGGGCCGGGTCAGGTCCATCCCGCCCAGCAGCGTCCCGGAGACCAGCACGAACATCCCCGCCGCGGCCGCGGCGACCCCCACCTGGATCCCTCCGCTGCGACGGCGGTCCTCGGCGATCCGATGCAGACCGCCCACCAGCACCCGCAGCCCTGCGACCACTGCGGCGGAGAACAGCATCGAGGGATGGGCCAGGGCGGTGCCGAGGACCAGCGCGCCGTACCCGGCGACGGCCGCCGGGGTGAGGGTGCCGGGACGGCCGTCCAGCAGGCGGAGCACGGCGGCGATCGCGACGGGCAGGCAGAGGGCGCCGAGCACGATCGGCCAGAGTCCCATCACCAGCCCCATCGCCGGGGTGCTGAGGAAGAGTGTGGAGGCGGCGGTCGCCAGCGCCGCCGGGACCGCCCCGGCGCGACCGGACGGGCCGAGCGCCATGACCATCGCTCCGACGGCCGAGGGACCGGCCGCCAGCAGCGCGAGCAGGAGCGCGTTCGCGGCGGGGATCGTCCCCATGGGCAGCAGCGCGGCGAGAGCGTCGAAGACGACCGGGTAGTAGGTCGGGGTGCCGTAGATGTCCACCAGCGCGGTGGTGAGGAAGGCGTCGCCGCCGTCGCGGATGGTCGCGATCACCGAGAGGTGGAAGAAGGAGTCGTAGCTGCCGTTGAGGGTCGAGATCCCGCCCATCCTCCGGGTGGCCGCGGCGACCACCGCGAGACCGCCGAGCACGCCGACCGCCGTGACCACGGCACCGGCCGAGGGCGCGCCGCCCCGCTCCTGCGGGAGGCGGTCACCGGGCAGCTCCATGAGGTGGCGTCCGCCCGCACCGGACCGTCGGCGGCGGCTCGCGGCCCGCCGCAGCAGCACCGCGAGCGCGCAGACCATCACCGTCCCCGCGAGCATGCTCCACAGGGACCAGGGGATCCGCAACAGATGGAACACGCCGCTGAGGCCCACCACGATCAGCACCGTGACCACCGGGGAGACGCCCCACGGCACGGGCACCCGGGCCCCGACGGCCCGCAGGAGCAGGAGACCGGGCAGGGCCAGCAGCAGCCAGGCGACCAGCACGGGCAGGAGCCAGCTCATCGCTGCGCCTCCGACCCGGGGTGGACGAGGATCGGCACGCTCATGCCGCGGCGGGGTCCCCGGTCAGTGCGCGCTCGTAGGCGGCGACCAGCTCGTCGGGGTCGCGATGCGCGAGGGCGAACCGTCGCGCCCGTCGGCTCTCCTCGGCGTGGCGCTCGGGCTCGGACAGGTCCAGCACCCGCTGCACCGCGTCCTCGACGTCTGCCACCACCCAGTCCGCTTCGTAGAGCGTGGCGGGACCGCCGTAGGGCGCCGCGTCGGGCCAGTCGCGGATGACGGCGGGGCAGCCGGCGGCCAGGCCCTCCATCACGGACTCGTGGGTCCCCTCGTGGCGCGAGGAGGAGAGGATCACGCCGGAGTCGGCGAGCAGGGCGGGTACGTCGTCGCGCCGGCCCAGCATCTCGACCGCCGCGGGACCGAGCTCCGCCAGCCGTGCGCGCACCCGTCGGCGGTAGGAGCCGTCGGCCCCTGAGGCGGCCGGGAGTCCCTGGCCGATCAGACGCAGCCGGTAGCGGGGGTCGTGGTCACGCAGGCGCGCGAGCACGTCGAGCGAGAACAGCACGTCCTTGACCTCGCGGTGCCAGCCGACCTGCACCAGCAGGTGTCGGTCGCGGTCCGGCCCGGGCGACGGGCCGAGCCCTCGCGCGAGCAGGTTCCCCACCTGCACCCCGTCCACGTCGGCGAAGTCGGGCGCGGCGATCCGGACCAGGTTCCACACCGGTGGGGAGACGTACAGCATCCGGTCGATGCGAGCGTGGTCGTGCAGCAGGGGGAACGGGGTGAAGGCCTCGAAGCGATGCAGGCGGGCCATCAGCCGGCGCGGTGCACGGTCCAGGAGCGTCACCCAGGTCAGCACGTGGTGGCTCCACTCCACCAGCGCCACATCGGCCCAGTCGTAGGCCGCCGCCACCTCGGGCGGGGTGGGCATCCGTCGTCCGGTCGACACCAGGTCGTAGCGGCCGCGCAGGATGCGGTCGCGGTCCGGGAAGCCCGCTCCGGCGAGTCCGTCGACGTCCAGCTCCCGCACCTCGAAGCGGCCCGTCGCGCGCAGCGCGTCGAGGAGCGGACGGACGAAGGTCCAGTTCTCCTGGGCGATCACCAGCAGGCGCGTCCGGACCCCGTCGCCTTCCCTCGGGGCCGGACGCGGGGGCGCGCTCGCCGCGGGGACGGGGGTGTCGAGCATGAGGGTGCCGGTCTCCGACCCGCGCAGGGGTCGCAGGAAGGCCTCCGGATCGGCCGCCAGCGGGGAGCCACCGGCCTGGTGCAGCGAGGAGTCGTAGGAAATGCGCAGCGCCTTGTCGTACCAGCGCAGGCTCGCCGCGATCCGGCCGCGGTCGAGGCTGCGGTCGGCGAGGGCGAGCATCGCCTCGACGTCCTGGGGCCAGTCGGTGCGGTGGGGGTCGTCCGCGAGCCGCTGCTGCGCCGAGAAGTAGATTCCCATGCCGCCGACGCCGCCGGGGAGGGGGCGTGCGATCCGCGAGCCGGCACGGAGCGCCCGCTCGAGCAGCTGACGGGGCAGGTCACTCACCGTCGACGGGTCCGTCCGGACGGACGACGCGCCCAGCCAGGGCGCTCTCCAGCACAGCCTCCACGGTGCGGACGGTGTGCAGGCCCTCCCGCATGGTGACGATGTTCGAGGCGTCCCCATGGATCGCATCACGGAAGGCCTGGTGCTCGGTCGCCAGCGGCTCCTGCCGGTGCAGGGCGTAGCGGATCGAGTCACCCTCGCTGACCCCGCGGAACGAGGCCATGGACTCCCACAGGTTGGTCGCCGCGTCGGCATTGGAGTGGAAGGTGAGGTCGGCGTTGAGGGTGTCGCCCACCAGGGCGCCCTTCTCGCCCGTCACCACCGTGACGCGCTCCTTGAAAGGAGTCAGCCAGTTCACCAGATGGTTGGTGATCGTCTCGTCCTCGAGCCGGCCCGTGATCGAGACCATGTCCTCGTCCCTCCGGCCCGAGCGGCGCGTCGAGGTCGCCGCGACCGAAGCGTACGGGGACTGCGCCACCCACGCCGTGAGGTCGAGATCGTGGGTAGCCAGGTCCTTGACCACCCCCACGTCCGCGATCCGGGCCGGGAACCCGCCCTGGCGTCGGGTGACGATCTGGTAGATCTCCCCCAGCTGTCCGTCGGCGATGCGCTTGCGCATCTCCTGCAGCGCCGGGTTGTACCGCTCGATGTAGCCCACCGCACCGACCAGCCCGGCCTTCTCGTACGCGGCGGTGATCTCCTCCGCCTCGCCGATGTCGAACGCCAAGGGCTTCTCGACCAGCGTGTGCACCCCGGCCTCCGCCAGCGTGATCGCCACGTCCCGATGGAACTGGGTGGGTACCGCGACCACCGCGTAGTCGATTCCGGCGGCGATCAGCGCCTCCACATCCGGCAGCACATCGAGCCCCGGTGCGGCACCGTGCGGATCGCCGTGCGCATCGGCGACCGCGACCAGCTCCACCCCTTCCAACGACTGGAGGTTGCGCGCATGATGGCGTCCCATCATGCCCAGACCGATCAGCCCGGCCCGCAACGTCTTCTGCTTTCCGATCATGCTCATGCCCCCGCCTTCGCCAGAGTGTTCACAGCCGCCACGACCCGCTCCCGATCCATGTCCGAGATGCTCGGATGCACCGGCAGCGACAGCACCTCACGAGCCAGCATCTCCGTCACCGGCAGATCCACCTCCGTCCGGAACGTGGCCAGACGATGCACCGGCGTCGGGTAGTACACCCCGCACCCCACCTGATGCTCCTCCCGCAGCGCGGTCGCGAACGCATCCCGCTCCGCCGCCGACGCGCCCTCGAGACGGATCGTGTACTGGTGATAGACGTGCGAGGCCTCCTCACGCACCACCGGCACCACCACCCCGGCCAGGTTCGCATCGAAG
>Ga0079226_10002988_pt1 | contig 13025 bp, 12 predicted proteins | sample Poulit2014_FD_76345 | JGI IMG/M metagenome (GOLD analysis project Ga0079226, IMG submission 76345) | Agricultural soil microbial communities from Georgia to study Nitrogen management - Poultry litter 2014 | ecosystem: Environmental > Terrestrial > Soil > Agricultural land | place: USA: Georgia... | reverse complement strand
GGCGTCACCCTGGGCGGCACCAGCTGGAGTCCGGGCAAGCGCCACCCGACCCTGGCCGCGAACGTGGTGGTGGGCGCCGGCGCCAAGATACTGGGCCCGTTCACCGTTGGCGAGGGTGCGCGCGTTGGCTCCAACGCGGTCGTGGTCAAGGAAGTGCCGCCGGGCTGCACCGCGGTCGGCGTGCCGGCCAAGCTGGTCAAGTGCAAGCAGGCGCGAGAGGACGATGGCGCTCGGCGCGCCGACACGGCCGCACGCATCGGCTTCCACACTTATGGCGTGACCCGCGACATGCCGGATCCAGTCACCCGCGGCTTCGACGCCATGCTCGATCACATCGACCAGCTCGAGCAGCGCCACGCCGAACTGGAAACGCAGATGCGCGAGTTGAGCGACCAGCTGGCGCGCGCCGCCGACACGGCAACAAGCAACTCGGAGCGCTGATTTCGCCATGGCGATTTATCTCGACCACGCCGCCAGCACGCCGGTGCGCCCGGAAGTGATCGAGCACATGGGCGCAGTGATGAGTGAACAGGGCGCGAATCCTGCCTCGGCGCACCAGCCGGGGCGCCACGCTGGCGCCGTCGTGGCCGCGGCGGCAGCTGCCGTGGCCGCGCTGATCGGCGCGGCGCCAGAGGGCATCATCTGGACATCCGGCGCCACCGAGGCGATCAACCTGGCGCTCAAAGGCGTGCTGGAGTTCCATGGCGGCGGCCATGTTGTCAGCGTGGCGAGCGAACATCGCGCCACGCTGGATACGCTGACCTGGCTCGAGCGTCGCGGTGTGCGTGTCACTCGCCTCGGTGTGGATGCGGCGGGGCGGGTCGATGCCAGCGCCGTGGCGGCTGCCATCGAGGCGGATACGCGCTGCGTCTCGATCATGCATGTGAACAACGAAACCGGCGTGGTGCAGGATATTGCCGCGATTGGCGCGGTGTGCGCCGAGCATTGCGTGGCGCTGCATGTGGATGCGGCGCAAAGCCTGGGCAAGCTGGATCTCGACGTCGCGCGCATGCACATCGACCTGCTGTCGCTGTCCGCCCATAAGATGGGCGGGCCGCAGGGCGCCGGCGCGCTCTGGCTGCGTCCGCGCATTGGCCTGGCGGCGCAGATCCATGGCGGCGGCCAGCAGGGCAATCGCCGCTCCGGCACGCTGGCCGTGGCGCAGGTTGCCGGCTTCGGCTGCGCCTGCAGTCTGGCGCAGGCAGAAATGGCAGCGCTGCCAGCACAATTGCGCGCGCTCAGGCAGCGCCTGTGGCAGGAGCTGGCAGTGATCGACGGTGTGCTGTGCAACAGTCCGGTCCAGGACAGCGAGCTTGGCGCGCCGCATATTCTCAACATCAGCGTACCCGGTGTGCACGGCGCAGCCCTGCTTACGGGCCTGCTGGAGGGCACGCCGGCGCTGGCCGTCTCGGCCGGCTCGGCCTGCAGTGCGGCGCGGGCCGAATCCTCGCATGTGTTGCGCGCCATGGGGCGCACGCCGGCCGTGGCTGCGGCCAGCCTGCGTTTTTCCCTGGGTCGCACCACCACCAAGAATGACATTGAATTGGCTGCTGCCCGCACGCGGACCGAAGTCGCGCGCCTGCGGGCGTTGGCGCCGCGCCAGCTCGCAGTACCGGCGTAACGCATGGCAGCGGCTGATGAGCGCCTGCGCCGTTTTCTGCAGCCAGACCATGCGCTGCACGCGCGGCGCACCTGGCAGGCCCGCGGCGCGGCCGACACGCCAGGTGCCGATGCATTGTGCGAGATTTACCTGGCCATTGCCGACGAGCAGATCGTGGAAGCGGCCTTTGCCGCGTACGGGCCGCCGATTGTGGTGGCTTGCGCGGACTGGCTGTGCGAGCAGCTCGGCGGACGAACGATTGCGGTCATGCGCGGTCTATCTGAGGCAGACCTGCAAGCCGCGTTGGCACTCGCGGCAGAGGAGCGGTACGCTGGTATGCTCGTATTCGATGCATTGCAAGATGCACTGGCAAATCTGGAGACATGAGTACACTTAAAGCTGACGACGCCAAGGAGCAAGAAATGGCGAATAGTCCTGTTTTGACCCTGACTGAGGCCGCCGCCGAGCGCATACGCAAGCAGCTCGCCGAACGCGGCCATGGCATTGGTCTGCGCGTGGGTGTGCGCAAATCAGGCTGCAGCGGCTATCGCTACACCATGGATTATGCGGACGAAGTAACCAACGACGACAGCGTCTTCACCGATCACGGCGCCAGCGTCGTGGTGCACCGCAAGCATCTCGCGGTGCTGGATGGCACCATCCTCGACTTCCGCCGCGAAGGGCTGAACCAGATGTTTCGCTTCGACAACCCGCATGCGCACCATGCCTGCGGCTGCGGCGAGTCTTTCATCGTCTGATTATGCGCTGCCGGATGGCGCATTTTTGTTGTGCTTGTTGAGCGCATCTGTTCGCCGGCCGCATTCGGCGCTACAATAAAGCGTTTGTCGCCGCGGCCGGAATGTGCAGCAGGCGGTTCAATTACTGTTTTCACAATCTGAGCGGGAGAAGGCATGGCTGTAGAGCGCACGCTGTCCATCATCAAACCAGACGCGGTGGCGAAAAACGCCATCGGCGACATTCTCGGTCGCTTCGAGGCCGCGGGCCTGCAAATCATCGCGGCGCAAATGCGCCACCTGAGCCGGGCGGAGGCCGAAGGCTTTTACGCGGTGCACAGGGAGCGGCCATTCTTCAATGACTTGGTCGAGTTCATGACTTCCGGCCCGATCATGGTGCAGGTGCTGGAAGGCGAGAACGCGATTGCCAAAAACCGCGAGCTGATGGGCGCCACCAACCCGGCGGAAGCCGCGCCGGGCACGATCCGCGCCGACTTCGCCGAAACCATCGACGCCAACGCGGTGCATGGCTCCGACGCGCCGGAAACCGCGGCCACCGAAATCGACTTTTTCTTTGCCGACGGCGGCATTTGCCCCCGCTAGGTCAGCACACTTCCCGATCAACCATTATGCGCAGTGCAGGATCAGAACGCAGCAATCTGTTTGGCCTTGACCGCGAAGCTCTGGCCGCATTCTTCCGCGAACACGGCGAAGCCGCGTTCCGGGCCAAACAGGTCATGCGCTGGATTTATGCCCACGGCGTGACCGATTTCGCGGCGATGACGGATTTGAGCAAGGCGCTGCGCGCGCGCCTGCCGCAAATCGCCGAGATCCGCCCGCCGCGGCGCATTCTCGAACAACAGGCAGCGGACGGCACCCGCAAATGGCTGCTGGAAGTGGACGCGAGCGGCTCCGGCAATGCCATCGAAGCGGTTTACATCCCGGAAGCCGAGCGCGCCACGCTGTGCATTTCGTCGCAGATCGGCTGCGCCATGGACTGCAGCTTCTGCGCCACCGGGCGCCAGGGCTTGAGCCGCAACCTGTCTACGGCCGAAATCGTCGGCCAGGTGTGGATGGCGGAGCACGATCTTCGCCGCCGCGGTGAGGTGCATGGCGAGCGCGCCATCTCCAACGTCGTGTTCATGGGCATGGGCGAGCCGCTGGCGAATTACCGCGCCGTGGTGCCGGCGCTGCGCATCCTGCTCGATGATTACGGCTTCGGCCTGTCCAAGCGGCGCATTACCGTCAGCACTTCCGGGCTGGTGCCGTTCATGGATCGCCTGCATGCGGAGGTGGACGTGGCCCTGGCGGTGTCGCTGCATGCGCCGACCGATGCGCTGCGCGACGAACTGGTGCCGATCAACCGCAAGTATCCGCTGGCCGAGTTGATGGCGGCCTGTGATCGCTATGTTGCCGGCAAGGATCGCCGCGCCCATGTCACCTATGAATATGTGCTGCTCGAAAGTGTGAATGACAATCCAGAGCAGGCGCGCCAGCTGCTGCAGCTGCTCGGCCAGCGCGCGGCCAAGGTCAACCTGATTCCGTTCAACCCGCATCCAGGCGCTGGTTACAAGCGCCCGGATGCGGCGCGGGTGCAGCGTTTCCAGGATATTCTGCATCGTGGCGGCCTGCGCACGACGGTGCGCCGCACGCGCGGCGATGACATCGATGCCGCCTGTGGGCAATTGGTGGGGCGCGTACGCAGTCGTCAGAAACGCCATTTTCGCGAGGTCCCGATCAAAGTGGAAAATACGACTGTCCACTCCGAACAGGTGTCCGCATGAACCGGGCATGCCAACTGCTCGCATTGTGCGGTGTTCTGCTGTTGGTTGTGGGTTGTGCCGGTTCGCCGTCCGGCCGCCACGTCGACAGCCAGAAGGCGGCGGAGGCGAATGCCAACCTGGGGCTGGATTACTTGGGCAAGAACCAATACGAACAGGCCATGCATCGTTTCCAACGCGCACTGCAGTATGACCACGATAACCGCAATGCCAACTGGGGCATGGCACTGGCCTATCAGCACCTGGACCAGCCGGGGAAGGCGCGCAGCTACTATCAGCGCGTGCTGAAGCAGGAGCCGCGTCCGGCCATGCTCAACAGCTATGCCGTGTTCCTGTGCCAGCAGCATGAAATCGATCAGGCCCTCGCATATTTCAAGCGTGCGGCGGACGATCGGCGCAACGCCAATCCGGCATCGGCGCTGGCCAATGCCGGCCTGTGCCTGGAACAGGACAAACGCCATGCCGAGGCGCGCGATTATTATCGCAAGGCGCTGAGCATCGACGACAGCCAGCCAACGGCGCTGTCACGCATGGCGCAGCTGCAATATGACCGTGGTCAGTACCTGAGTGCACGCGCATTCATCGAGCGTGCAGACGAAGTTGTTGAACTGAGCCCGGAACTGCTGCTGCTGGCCGCTCGCATCGAAAACAGATTACGGGATACCGAGATGGCGCGTCGGTATCTGCAGCGCCACAACAGGAGTGCGCCCAGCAAGGCGCTGACTTTTGATGAACTCTAGGCGCATGCGCGATGAAAGTGGGGCAAGGCGTTTCTGATTCGAAACGGATTTTGTTCGCCCGAGAACAACTACGCGACCAATCCGGCCACCAGACATGACCAATCAGGACGATCGAACTTAGTGGCGGCGGTGCGGGGCACGGACTGTCATACAGAGGTATCTATGAGCGAAACACAGGCCATGGATGAAGGCATTGCTGCGGGTAATCGCGATCAGGCTGACGAAGAGCTGATTGCGCCGGGTTTGGTGAGCAACAAATCGGAAGACCAGACACCAGGCGAGATGTTGCGCGAAGCGCGTCTCGCCGCCGAATACTCGATTGCCGACATGTGTGGCCAGACCATGCTCTCGCAGCGCACCATGGAGGCGCTGGAGGACAACCGTTTCGACGAGCTGTCACAGCCGGTGTTTGTCCGTGGCTATTATCGCAAGTGCGCCAAGGTGCTGGATCTGGACGCAGAGGCCCTGCTGGCGGCCTACGATGCCTACGGCGGAGCGCGCCTTGCCAGCGCGCCGGCAATTGTGCATGGCGTTAATGTAGTGCCCACCGATGTCACCCCTGATCGCAGGCGTACGTTTGGCGCGGTATTCATGATCGCCATCCTGCTGATCATTGGTTTTGCCGGCTATTTGTTCTGGTCTGAAAGCGGCGGGTTGCCATCGTCTGGCAGCACGGACACGCTCATCAGCAGCCTCGGCGGCGATGCCGAGCGCTCGGCGGAAGCAGCCGACCAGAGCGCGCTGCAATCCAGTTTGTTGCCGCTTGGCGACCGTGACAACACGGACGCCGCGACGGCAGGCGGAGTTGCCGCTGCAATGGAAACGGATACTGCTGCCGACACGCAAGCGGCTGACACAACGGCATCGGTCGCCAACCAGACCGATGCAGACGCGAGTGGCGAGCGCTTCGCCACTGTGACGCCGCCGGCGGATGCCGAATCCGCCACTGCGCAACAGACGGCAACGGCGACAGCGGCCGCCGCGACTGCCGACGAGGACGAAGCGGGCGTTGCCAGTACGATCAGCAGCACGGCGCTGACGCTGGAATTCGATGACCGTTCTTGGGTGGATGTACGCGATGCCAATGGTCAGCAGTTGCTGGTCGGCAATTTCCAGTCCACCACGCGCACGGTGGATGGCACGCCGCCTTACAATCTGGTGCTCGGTTTTGCACCGGGGGTCAGCATTCGCCTTGGTGGCGAGCCGGTTGATTTCGAGGTCAAGCGCAACAAAACTGCGCGCTTCACGGTCGATGCGGAGGGCAGTTGATGGCGGGCCGGGTGCAATCAATTCGCGGCATGAACGATATCCTGCCCGAGCAGGAGCCGTACTGGACCACGCTGGAAGAAACCGCGGCAACAGTGTTCGGCATGTATGGCTATCGCCGCATCCGCATACCGATCATGGAGCGTACGCCGCTGTTCGCGCGTGCGGTCGGCGAGGTCACCGACATCGTCGAAAAGGAAATGTACACATTCGAGGATCGCGGCGGCGATAGCCTCAGCCTGCGTCCCGAAGGCACGGCCGGCGTGGTGCGTGCCGGCATCGAGCACGGTCTACTGCACAACCAGAGTCCGCGCCTGTGGTATGCCGGGCCCATGTTTCGCTATGAGCGACCGCAGAAAGGACGTTATCGACAATTCCACCAACTCGGCATTGAAGTATTCGGCCAAACCGGGCCGGATGTGGACATCGAGCAGATCGCATTGGCCGCGCGCCTGTTTCGCGCACTTGGCATAGGCGGCCTGCGGCTTGAGATCAATACGCTGGGCACGCCGGCGGAACGGGCCGCATGGCGCGATGCGTTGCATGCCTATTTCAGTGCTCATCAGGCAGAGCTGGATGAGGACAGCCGCAGACGCCTGGAGCGCAATCCGCTGCGCATTCTCGACAGCAAGAACCCGGCCATGCAGGAGCTGATAGCTGCCGCGCCGACACTGCGCAACAATCTTGGCGTCGAATCCGCGGCCCATTTTGATCAGCTGTGCGCAGGGCTGAAGCAGCTGGGCATTGCCTACGAAATCAACACGCGCCTGGTGCGCGGCCTGGATTATTACACCCGCACGGTGTTCGAATGGCTGACCAGCGATCTCGGCGCTCAGGACGCTGTTTGCTCTGGCGGGCGCTATGATGGCCTGGTCGAGCAGCTGGGCGGTAACCCGGTGCCCGGGACGGGTTTCGCCCTCGGTGTGGAGCGCCTGATTGCGCTCATGCAGGCACAACAAGTGCCATTAATCAATACCGCGCCCCAAGTGTTTCTCGTCCATGCCGGGGAACAGGCCGCGGCTCGGGTCATGGCCTTGGCGGAGGCGCTGCGCGATGCGATTCCCGGCCTGCGCTTGCAGGTCAACGCGGGCGGTGGCAGTTTCAAGTCGCAGTTCAAGCGCGCCGATCGCAGCGGAGCGCAGGTGGCGCTGGTGTTTGGCGATGCAGAGGCCGCTGGCAACAGCGTGCAGATCAAACCGATGGCGGGCCAGGGCGAACAGGAAGAAGTACCCCTGGAGCAGGCGCCGCAGCGCATTGCCGCATTGCTGCAACCACATTGATACAACGCGGACCGCCACCAAATCAAGCCGATGCAGGCCGATGTGATTACCCGATGATAGTTACGGATAATAGTTAGCGGACAGAGGGATATGGCAGATTTATACGACGACGATGATGATGCAGCGCGGCTGTTGCGCTGGTTCTCGGAAAACGGCCTGGCACTGGTGCTCGGCGTGGTCTTGGGTGCGGCCGTAATCGGCGGCTGGCAATGGTGGAAGCATCACGTCGATCACCGCGCCCAGGCGGCGGCGGAACTCTACGGCGAAATTGGCGCACAGTTGGCCACTGGTAACATTGATGCCAATGGGCGCAGGATTGTCCAGCAACTGAAGGACGAGTACAAAAATTCACCATACACGGCAAATGCCGCCATGCAATTGGCCGCCAATGCCTTGACCAGGCAGGAGTACGACGAGGCATTGCGGCAGCTGAACTGGGTCATCGAGGAGACAGACAGTACGCCGACGCGCAATATTGCTCGCATCCGCAAGGCGCGTGTGCTGTGGGCCGATGAGCAGCCCGATGCGGCGCTGAAACTGCTGGCGCAGGACCATCCCGACAGCTTTACCCGCATGTTTGCCGAACTGGAAGGTGATATTCATGCTTCCATGGGCGATCAACAAAAGGCCTATTCCGCCTATCAGCGCGCCGCTGCGGCCGCTGCGCAATCCGCTGGCGCGGTACTGCAACTGAAATTGTCCCAGACTGCAACGGCGGCAAACGAATAGGCATGCCTGCCTGCGTATTTTGCTCGTGTCCAACTTGATGCAGGAGTCCAGCCTCGCCATGACAAGCATTACTCTTCGCCGATCAGCATGCATTCTGTTGCTTTCCTTGCTGCTCGCCGCCTGTGGCGGCAAGTCCAGTGTGCGCGAACCAACGCCACTGCAGGACATTGACGCGCCGCGGGTCAATCCGAGCAAGGCCTGGACCGCCAGCGGCGGCAATGGCATGCAAAGAGAAGCCATTGGCTTGCGCCTGGCGGTGGCCGACGGTGTGGTTTATGTCGCCAATCAGGGCGGTCAGGTGGCTGCCTTTGACAGTGCGAGCGGCAAGCAGATCTGGCGCAACAAACTGGATCAGCGACTGCTGTCCGGGCCGGGGCTGGCCGACGACATGCTGCTGGTTGGCAGTCGCGACGGCGCGCTGCTGGCCCTGTCCAAAAATGCCGGCGAGCTGCTGTGGAAGACAGGGGTCGGCAGCGAAATCATCGCGGCCCCCGCGGCCGCCAATGACATTGCGGTTGCGCGCACGATCGATGGCCGTGTGGCCAGCTTTGATCTGGACAGCGGCGATCGATTGTGGACGATCGAGCACAGCGTACCCACCCTGACCACGCGTGGCGCAGCGCCGCCACTGATTGTCGGCGGCCGCGTCTACGCAGGTCTGGACAATGGCGAGGTGGTGGCGCTGGATCTGGCTACCGGGCAATACTTCTGGGAGCAGGTCATCGCCTTGCCGACCGGGCGCTCCGATCTTGATCGCATGGTGGACGTGGATGCCGATTTGCAGATCGATGACAACACGTTGTACGCGGCCAGCATTGGCGGCAAGCTGGCGGCATTGACTCTCGGCAACGGCCAGGTGCGGTGGAAGCAGAGCATCGCCTCGACCACTGGCGTGGCGCTGGATCAGCAACATGTGTTTGTCACCGACCTCGACGGCATCGTGCACGCGGTCAGTCGCGCATCCGGCGCCCCCGTCTGGACTCAAGATGCGCTCAAGTACCGTCAGTTGTCGGCGCCGGTCATGTATAACGGCTATCTGGTGGTCGGCGATTACGAGGGCTATTTGCACTGGCTGGATCCGCAGACCGGAGACCTGGTCGGGCGCATGCACGTGCTCGACAGCCAGATTCTTGCGCCACCGGTCGTCGCTGGCGGGCAGTTGCTGGTGCTCGGGGTCGATGGCCGGCTCGCTGCGGTGCGTGAGTAGTGCATGACGGCTGCTGTCGCGAGCCGGCAACTGCCGGTTCTGGCCTTGGTAGGACGCCCGAATGTGGGCAAGTCCAGCCTGTTCAACCGGCTGACCGCCAGCCGTGATGCCCTGGTCGCGGACCAGCCCGGCGTTACACGCGATCGCCAGTATGGTTATGCCGAATCAGGCGGTCGCCGCTATATCGTGATCGATACCGGCGGCATCGGCCAGGACGACGAAACGATTGATGAGGCGGCCCAGGTGCAGACAGATCTGGCACTGGATGAAGCCGATGCCGTCATCTTCCTCACCGATGCCCGCCAAGGGGCCGTCGCCGCCGACACGATTATTGCCACTCGGCTGCGCCGCCTGGACCGGCCTGTGTTCGTTGCCGCCAACAAGAGCGAAGGCTTGGGCCGGGCAGCGGCCACTGCCGAATTCCATGCGCTCGGACTGGGCGAGCCGTGGGCCATCTCGGCACAACGCGGCGATCATGTCGCGCCTTTGCTCGAGCAAGTGCTCGACGAATTGGGGGCGACTGCCGCCGGCGCGGCCCCGGAGGCGGCCGCTGCCGGCATCCGGCTCGCCCTTATTGGCCGCCCGAATGCCGGCAAATCCACGTTGGTGAACCGCCTGCTGGGCGAACAGCGCATGCTGGCGCTGGACGAGCCAGGCACTACTCGCGACGCGGTGGCCAGCGATTTCAGTTTTGCCGGCGAGCCCTGGACCATCGTCGATACCGCCGGCATCCGCCGCCGCGCGCGCGTGCGCGACCATCTGGAACGCATCAGCATCATCAAGGCCATGCAGGCGGCCGAGCAGGCTGACGTCGTCATACTCATGCTCGATGCGCAAAGTGGTCTGTCGGCGCAGGATGCGCGCCTGCTGGCGCTGGTGCAGGAGCGCGGCCGCGCCGCAGTGATTGCGCTCAACAAGTGGGATGGATTAAGTGCAAAACAGCGGCAACAGCTGCACCGTGAACTGCGCGCGCGCATCGGCGCCTTCGATTACCTGCCGCTGTGCTTCATCAGTGCTCTGCATGGCACGGGCCTGCGCAATTTACTGGCAGCCGCCAAGGCATCGCATGCCGCGGCCAATGCAGAACTGCCGACACCGGATCTTGCGCGGGTGCTCGCGGCGGCGGTGCAGGCCCATGCGCCGCCGGCCATCCAGGGGCGGCGCATCAAGTTGCGCTATGCCCACCAGGGTGGGCGCAATCCGCCCACCATCGTGATTCACGGCAACCAGACGCAACGCCTCAGCGACGAATACAAGCGTTACCTGATTCGCCGCTTCCGGGAGGCGTTTGACCTGTTCGGCACGCCAATCACGCTCGTCCTGCGCAACAGCCGCAATCCGTATGCACGCGAAGGCGGGCGTCGCAAGCCGCGCTGAAGCGAAGCGATTGTGCCCGGGCTCGGATATCAGCTGTCTGCGGTGCGTTATTTTTTGGTCAGTGCGATGTTGTTGTCAACGGCCCCGGGCAGCGCGTCCGGTTTTTCGCCGTTCACATAGAACTGCCAGACTTCGACGTACAGGGTGTCGCCATCGGTTTTCCAGCCAAGCGCCAAGCCATTGTTATTGTAGCTGAAATTGAGCCGGCGAATCTGCGTCCAGATCTTGGCATCCATGGGTACTCCGAAATTACGGCTGTTTTCCTCGTAATGGAGTTTCTCTATGCCTTCGTAAGGCTCCCAGATCGGCGGTTTGCCATCAAAATGCAGTCCCTTACCCATGGAGCCGGCAAATATGGTCTCCCGCGGTTCGGCGGCAATCCCGCGCCGTGCATCCTCCCAAGAGAAAATACGCAAGGAATCCGCGCCCGCTTCTACGCGCATCGGCCCACTTGCCGTATAGGCCTGCAAGACGGAATTTGCCGGCAGCACAGCATCCACATCCGCTGGGATCTCCAGTCCGACTGCCGGAACCGATGCATCGGTCTCAGACTTCTGCAGCCAGCTGCAACCGGCGAGGATGAGAATGGCGGACAGGAGGGCCGCCTGGCGGCATATTTTTACGGCTATAGCCGAGGATTGCGTTGGCATAGTCACCACTGTTGTTGTATAAAAAGCAATAAAGAAAAGCGCCCCATGGCGGGCTGCAAGCTCGCTTGCCTGGCGCATAACGGCTCGTTTGGCGAGACTGCTCGCGCCAGCAAGACAGGCAGGATAAAGCATGGCACGCTGGTAGGGTAGTGTGCCTATGAATATTTTCCCGAATTGCCGCGAGAATGGCCGCAGGCAGCCTGCCATTTTGCGCTGATGCCAAGCCCCGTCGTCGTTTAGCGCGGCGGTCGAGGCACATGCTATTGTTATGGCTGCCGCTCGACGAGATCGAGCAGATCCACCCGGCAAAACAAGCAAGGAGGAACAGCATGCTGCCTTCAGTCTTGGACAATTTCGAAGAGGCGCGCAGCCGCTTTCAGTGGCAGGTTCCGGAATATTACAACATCGGCCACGACGCATGCGGCAAATGGGCGGAGCGTGACGCAAATCGGCTGGCGCTGATTTTCCTCGACGCACAGGGCCAGGCACAGCGCTTCAGCTTCGGGCAGATGCATGAGCTTGCGAGCCGTTTCGGCAACCTGCTCCTTGCCCACGGAATCGAGCGTGGCGATCGGGTCGGCATCCTGCTGCCACAGGCGCCGGAGACGGCCTTCGCGCACATTGGCTGTTATCGCATCGGCGCCATCGCGCTGCCCCTGTTTACTCTGTTTGGCAGCGAGGCGCTGCGCTTCCGGCTCACCGACAGTGGCACCCAAACCGTGGTCACCAACGCCGAAGGCGCGGCCAAGCTGGCTGAGTTGCGCTCTGTGTTGCCGGATTTGCGGGTGTTTTCCATCGATGGCGCGCAAGGTGATGCCTTGGATCTGCACCGTGAACTGGAGCGCCAGAGTGACGACCTGCAAACCGTGGCCACGCTGGCCGAAGATCCGGCGGTGATCATCTACACCTCGGGCACGACCGGCCAGCCCAAGGGTGCCTTGCATGCGCATCGCGTCTTGCTGGGGCATTTGCCGGGCGTTGAAATCTCGCACAACCTGCTGCCGCAGGCGGATGATCGGCTGTGGACTCCAGCCGACTGGGCCTGGATCGGCGGTCTGTACGACGTGCTGATGCCGGCCTGGCACCATGGCATTGCCGTGGTCGCCCATCGCTTCCAGAAGTTTGATCCGGAAGCGGCCTTTGAATTGATGCAGGACTACGCGGTGCGCAATACCTTCCTGCCGCCCACGGCCCTGAAAATGATGCGCACCGTCAGCGCCCCGGAGTCGCGTTGGAATTATCGGCTGCGCTCGGTGGCGAGCGGCGGCGAAACCCTGGGCCATGAACTGCTTGCATGGGGACGCACTACCTTCGGGCTGACGATCAATGAATTCTACGGCCAAACCGAATGCAACATGACCGTCTCATCATGCGCGGATTTAATGCCGGTACGCAATGGCGCCATCGGCAAGGCCGTGCCGGGCCACGAGATTGCAATCATCGATGACAACGGCAAGCGGGTCGCTGCAGGCGAAATGGGTCACATCGCGGTGCACAGGCCCAATCCCGCCATGTTCCTGGGTTATTGGAACAATGATGCAGCCACGCAGGAGAAATTCATTGGCGACTGGCTGATTACCGGCGATACCGGCACCATGGACGCAGATGGCTATATCCACTTCATCGGCCGCAGCGACGATGTCATCACGTCGGCTGGCTAT
>Ga0079226_10002987_pt1 | contig 13032 bp, 10 predicted proteins | sample Poulit2014_FD_76345 | JGI IMG/M metagenome (GOLD analysis project Ga0079226, IMG submission 76345) | Agricultural soil microbial communities from Georgia to study Nitrogen management - Poultry litter 2014 | ecosystem: Environmental > Terrestrial > Soil > Agricultural land | place: USA: Georgia... | reverse complement strand
CGTATAGAGTCTGCGAATGATTTTGTCGGTGCCGATTTGGTCTTTGGCGACATGGGCGCAGCCATCTTCTGCGAGTTGATTGCGTAATCGGTTAATCACTTGGCGATAGGCTGCAGAATCGCGATCGGTCAGTGGGTAATCTTCGATATTGATAATGGCCTTTAAATCTTCAATGGCCGCTTGTTTTGAGCTGACGGTATGTTTTTCCATCAATGTTTTGCTCCTATTCCGCTAAAAATCTGTTTTTAGTGTAGGGACAGGGCAACAGTGTTTCAAATGAAAAATATGATGAAAAAGTTGAAAATTATTGTATGAGCTATGCTTTACGAAGGCTGCTGGTGGTCACTCTGGTGGGCATATCATTGGCCCAGGAGGCCGCAATCATAAGCACCGGGGCGAAAGAAGGATCCGAGAAAGCAGTGGCCAAGGGGAAAAAGATGAGGACGAAACTGGCGGCTGTGGGAACAAAAAAGCCTTGGCTGCGAAGGCAGGCAAGGCTAGGCATAGAAAATGCAATATGCTGGTTGCGGGGGCTGGATTTGAACCAACGACCTTCGGGTTATGAGCCCGACGAGCTACCAGACTGCTCCACCCCGCGGTAGATGTACATACTAAACAGATTATTGATTATCTGCTTTATGCTAAAAGCTAAAAAGCCTTGTCGAGATATAAAGACAAGGCTTTACAATTTTGGTTGCGGGGGCTGGATTTGAACCAACGACCTTCGGGTTATGAGCCCGACGAGCTACCAGACTGCTCCACCCCGCGCTAGACTTTTAATACTACACTAGGGTTTTTCGAAATGCAAGTCTTTGGCTAAAGAGAGACAGATGACCAAAGAAAATATTCAACATATTATCGAAGCAGTGTTATTATGTGCACACACACCGCTTACTGTAGAGCAATTGCAACAAACGCTCGAGCCATTAGCGCTGAGCAAGAAGCAAATACAAGATCATCTACAACAATTGCGGTTATACTGGAATGGCAGGGGGCTCTACCTTGAACAGGTTGCTTCAGGTTGGTGCTTTCGCTCTCAACCTTCTGTCCAGCCCTATGTTGCCCGACTATTTTCCGAGCGTCCGTCGCGATATTCGCGTGCTGCATTAGAAACACTAGCAATCATTGCATGGCGCCAGCCGGTAACGCGTGGCGATATTGAAGACATTCGCGGGGTTAGCGTATCCACGCATATCATTCGTAGCCTCCAGGAAAGAGGCTGGATCGAGGTCTTAGGTTTCCGTGATGCTCCAGGCAGGCCAGCCCTGTTTGGAACGACCAAACAATTCCTAGATGATTTAGGGCTACGTTCCCTTCAAGACCTGCCGCCACTTGATGATACACAGCAGCCGGCAACATGAAAAATCTTTGATCGCCTATTACCAGACAACTTAATAAGCTCAACAAGCGTAATTAATCAGCTATTTATCTAGTTCATGTCACAAGGCACAGCGGTTTAAGCGAGTTTTTACTTATCCTCAGAGCGCATCAAGAACAAGAACAGGCGGCCTGATACAGGCTCGGCCAAGCATATTTGCCGCATAAACAATGCACAATAAAAGGAAAGGAGTTGCAGAAATTGACACAGAGCAATGTAAACGGGTCGGCACCTAACGAGGCCCCCCAAAGCGATGGGGCTTCCACCAACAATAGATCGCGTGGACGTAAGCTACGTACCCCGTTTCGCCGCCGCCGCGGTGATTCCGCACAAACCAAACGCGCGCGCAGAAATGCCCCGGCGCAGCAATCACAACCGAATGAGGGGCAGACCAAAGCCGCGCCTCAGTCCCAGCCAGCCGCTGCAGCAGCGCGTTCTGGCCAGGGGCCGCGACGTGGTGCAGCCAAAGATAATCAAGGCGTGCGCACCCCCCGACGCCGTGCACCAGGCATGCGCCGTCGAGGTGGTCCAGGCCGGGGGCTCAGCGATAAAGAGCTTGAGCAGGCATTGGCTTTTCTAGATCGCGCAGATCACAACATGAATCTGCGCCTCGAGCGTTATTTAAGCAGCGAAGCGGTGCGCCCCAAGTTACATAAGGTGCTGGCACAGGCCGGTATCGGTTCTCGGCGCGAAATGGAGGAGCTCATCGTCGCCGGCCGTGTTTCAGTCAATGGCGAGCCAGCTCATATTGGACAGCGGGTTGATGCTGAAGATTTGGTGCGGGTCAATGGTCAGCCTATTCGGCGTCCTAATCCGCATAAGCCGCCGCGTGTCATCGTATATAACAAGCCGGCAGGCGAAATTGTCTCGCACAATGACCCCGAGGGCCGTGACAGTGTTTTTCAACGCCTGCCTAGCATTCGCATTGGCAAGTGGATTTCCATCGGTCGGCTCGATTTAAATACTGAGGGCCTGCTGATCTTTACCAACTCAGGTGATCTGGCTAACCGTCTGATGCACCCCCGTTATGGTGCCGAGCGCGAATACGCCGTCCGTATTTTTGGGTCCTTGACGGCAGAGCAAAGCAGTCAACTGCTTTCTGGAGTCGAACTCGAAGATGGGCCAGCCAAATTTAGCTCCTTGGAATATTTGGGCGGCGAGGGGAGCAACCGCTGGTATCGGGTAACCCTGTTCGAAGGGCGTAACCGCGAGGTGCGTCGTTTGTTCGAGGCCTTGGGTCTGGTGGTGAGTCGCCTAGTGCGAACCCGTTTCGGCGAGGTTATTTTGCCCCGCCGTTTAAAGCGCGGTCGCTGGGAAGAGCTCAAGCCCGAGATGGTGACGGCGCTGATGGTTCGTTTGGGCTTGTTGCGCGCCGAGGGCGAGGATTCACGCTCGGGTCGACGCCGCCATCAGCAGCCTGTTAGCCATGAAAACGCTTTGCCTCCCGGGTTAATTGATCCAGCGTTGGGCCGGCAGCGTCGTAGCGTGCGCGGGGCCAAGCCCGGTGCTCCAGTGCTGGTAGGTGATGCCACTGGTACTGGGCTGTTGGTGAGTGGTGGTTTGGCCAACGGCCATCCTGAAGAGCAGCGCGGCGAAGCCCGTCGTACGGGCCGTGGCCGTGCGGACAATCGCCGTCGCGTTGGTCGCAGTGCAGCCAAGACAAGCCGGCAAGGTCGCTCGGCACACAAGTCTCGTGCCGCCAGCCAGCGCGGCGACTGGCAGCCTCAACGGGCCGATGCTCATGAGTCACAGCTGACTCGGCGGGTGACAAACAAGAATCGTTAGGCAACCCAAAGAAATTACAGTTATTTTCTGTGTTTTCTGTTAAAATGATGGGCTTAGCAGGTTTTTGTTTTTGTTAAATGCTTGGGGTCACAGCTATTGTGGCATCCAGACACACGGTGGTAGTGGGCTGGCTAACAGCCCATTTTTTTTGATTTTATGACAGATATTTTTGCTTTAGCACAAGAAAGCTTACACGGCACCGAGTTCGAGCTGGTAGATGTCGAGCGTGCCGCGGGTGGTGTGCTGCGTATCGTTATCGATCATGCTCAAGGGGTCACAGTTGATCACTGCGAGTGGGTGTCCAAGCAACTGTCACGTGTGTTCGAGGTCGAAGATATTGACTATCAGCGCCTCGAGGTGGCATCACCCGGGGTCAATCGGCCGCTCAAGCGGCTGACTGATTATGTGCGCTTTTCCGGTGAGCGTGTCGAACTGCGTCTCTATGAGCCATTGGAAAACCAAAAGGTGTTCCGTGGGGTGCTGCATGCCCCCGAGGGGATTACAGCCGAGGCTGTAGATCCAGACACCGAGTTTGTGCTAGAGCTCGAGACAGCTTCAGGTGGTGTTCGGGATCTGACCTTTTGCTTTGACGATATTGAAAAAGCACGTTTGGATCCCATTCTTGATTTCAAGGGTAGACAGCGATGAGTCGCGAAATTCTTTTGCTGGTCGATGCACTGGCACGTGAAAAAGGCGTCGAGCCTGAGGTCGTGTTCGAAGCCCTCGAGGGGGCTTTGGCGTCGGCCATGAAGCGGGTGTTTGATGAGGATGTCGACATTCGGGTCGAAATAGATCGCCAGTCCGGCGATTACACGGGCTTTAGGCGCTGGCAAGTCGTGCCCGATGAGCAAGGCTTGCTCGAGCCAGATCGCCAAGAACTCCTGTCCGATGCGCTCGAATATGTCCCTGATGTTCAGGTGGATGACTATATCGAAGAAGAACTCGAGCATTTTGAGTTTGGCCGTATTGGGGCTCAAGCTGCCAAGCAGGCCATTTTGCAGCGTATCCGCGATGCTGAGCGCGAGCAAATGCTTAACGAGTTCCTCGAGCGTGGGGAAAATATCATCATGGGGGCCGTGAAACGGCTCGATCGAGGTGATGCCATTGTTGAGGCGGGCAAGATCGAAGCCCGCTTGCCCCGCAATGAAATGATTCCGCGTGAAATCATACGTGTGGGCGATCGGGTTCGGGCCTGGGTGCAAAAGGTGGACAAAAATGCTCGGGGACAACAAGTGTTTTTATCCCGGGTGGCCCCAGAGTTTGTCAGCGCGCTTTTTGAAAACGAGGTGCCGGAAATCGAACAGGGCTTGCTCGAGATTAAGGCGGCAGCCCGTGACGCTGGCGTGCGTGCCAAGATCGCAGTAGTCGCCTATGATGATCGTATCGATCCCATTGGTACCTGCGTGGGAATGCGCGGTTCTCGTGTTACGGCGGTGCGCAATGAACTGGGCGGTGAGCAAATCGATATTGTGCTCTGGTCCGAGGACCCCGCCGAATTTGTCATAGGGGCCCTGGCACCCGCCAATGTGGTTTCCATTGTTATTGACGAAGATGCCCACGCGATGGATGTCGTCGTGGATGAAGAAAATTTGCCCAAGGCCATTGGTGCACGCGGTCAAAATGTTCGCTTGGCTTCCGAACTGACAGGCTGGCAAATTAACATCATGACCCCTGAAGAAAGTCAGGATCGCGCCGAGCAAGAGCGTGAGGCTTTGCTGGCAACCTTTGTCGAACGACTCGATGTCGACGAAGAGGTGGCCAATATCCTTATCCAGGAAGGGTTTTCTGGCCTCGAAGAGGTGGCTTATGTGCCTATCCAAGAGCTCCTGGAAATTGAGGTCTTCAACGAGGAAATAGTCAACGAACTGCGTACTCGCGCCCGTAATGCCCTGCTTAGTGAGGCTTTAGCCTTTGAAGAGTTGGTGCAAAAAGTATCGCCAGAGCTCCAGGCGCTCGAGGGGATGGATAACGATCTGTTGGCAGTACTTGCCGAAAACGAGATCCTTACCCTCGATGATTTGGCCGAGTTGGCCACTGACGAGCTGTGCGAGTTAACCAGCCTAGAGCCAGATAAAGCCAGCGCGCTTATCATGAGTGCCCGGGCCCATTGGTTTGATGACTAACCACTGCAAAATTTGTTTAGGTTGGGGTTAATTTATTAGAATAATGAGTTCAAGAGAGAGTCGAATGTCTAGTACCACTGTCGCCCAATTCGCAAAAGAGCTTAACCGTTCCGCCCAAGAGCTGCTGGAAATGCTGCGTGAGGCCGGGGTTGAGCTCGGCTCGGTCGATGATCCGATTACCGAGGCCGATAAGGCGAAATTGCTCACCTCGTTGCAGCGTCGAGCCCGTGGTAATCACAAAATCACCCTCACTCGTCGCGAAACCTCCGAAATTCGTCAGGCTGACTCTTCCGGTCGGTCACGGACAATTCCGGTAGAGACGCGGCGCAGTCGAGTATTTGTTAAACGAGATCGTGCTGAATTATTGGCCGAAGCAGCCAAACGCCAAGAGCAGGCCCAGGACGACCAGCGCGCCGAGGATGGCGTAACTCCGAAGGCCAGCCAGGCAGGCGATCAGCAAAGCTCCGCAGGGGCAGATGTTGTCGCCGATAACACTGCAGTAAGCACTCAGACTCAAACCCCAACTCCCGCTCAAGATTCACAACCCACCTCTACGCCTGCTGACAAAACGCCAGCTGGTGATACACAGGCGCCCAAAGAAACGCAGCCTGCTTCTGAGGTTGGCAAAGATACAAGTAAAGGCAAGCCAGAAGTGGCAGATGAAACGACGGCAACCCCAGCTCAAACTGATACGCCTGTGACCCAATCACAGTCTGAGGCAGACAAGGCCAGCGTAACCCAAGACAAACCAGAGACGGGCAAAGCGTCCGAGTCTGCGCCCTCAGCGGCAGCCAGCGCAACGGCCAAGCCTGCTGATGCTGCATCAAGCAAGGCTGCAGAGCAAAAATCCGGCGATAAAGCCGCTGACAAGGCCGAACAAGCTCCAGCTGCGGAAAAAGCACAAGCCGATGAGCCCACCGCGAAAAAAACGGCTGCGGTACAGGATAAGGGTGCCAGCGCACAAAAAACTGCAGCGGCCAAGCGCGTCAGCCGCCGCGGCAGCGAAGGTACCGAAGCCGAGCACGATTTGCATCCTGCCCTGGATACTGAATTAACTGAAGAAGAGCTGGAAGAACGTGAGCGCGCCCGCAAGGCCGCAGCAGCTGAGGCCGCAGCTATCAGCGAAATGCTTAACCGCCCACGTCGTGTGCTGCGTGCCGAAGACAAGGAAAAGCCGGCACGCCGAGGCAAAGCCAAAAAAGAGGCCAGAGCAGCCCCAGAAGCCAAAAAAGCGCCCAAGACGGCCGCCAAAGAGGCAACAGCTGATAGCCAGTGGGGCGCAGGCCGCAAGAAACAATCTAAAGCTGATGTCGCGGCTGCCGGGCGTGGCAGCGGCGAGGGTTGGCGTGAACCCGGGCGTGGCCGCCGCCGCGGCCGTCGTGGCCAGGAAGAGCAGCGCCAACAGCAGCAGCCGCAGCAGCCCGAGTTCATCAAACGTGAAATTCAAATTCCTGAAACCATTACCGTGGCCGATTTGGCACACAAGATGGCCATTAAGGCCACCGAGGTCATTAAGCATCTGATGCAGTTGGGTCAAATGGTGACGATTAACCAGGTGCTGGATCAGGAAACTGCCATGATTTTGGTCGAGGAAATGGGCCACGTGGCGGTTGAGGCCAAGCTAGATGACCCCGAGTCTTATCTCGAAGACGCTTTCGTGGGTGAAATTGTCGAAGAGTCTCGTGCACCCGTAGTAACTGTTATGGGTCATGTTGACCACGGTAAGACCTCGCTATTGGACTACATCCGTCGTACCAAGGTCGCTTCGGGCGAGGCGGGCGGCATTACCCAGCATATTGGGGCATATCATGTCAAAACAGACAATGGTAATGCCACTTTCCTGGATACCCCGGGGCACGAAGCATTTACTGCCATGCGGGCAAGAGGCGCAAAAGCTACCGACGTTGTCATTTTGGTCGTCTCTTCTGATGATGGTGTTATGCCGCAAACGCGCGAGGCCATTCACCACGCTCGAGCCGCTGAAGTTCCACTGGTAGTAGCCATCACCAAAGTAGACAAACCTGAAGCCAACCCAGAGCGCGTCAAGCAGGAATTGCTTAGCGAAGAGGTTGTCCCCGAAGAGTATGGGGGTGATGTTCCGTTCGTTCCCGTTTCCGCACGCACTGGCGAGGGTATCGACGAACTTTTGGAAAACGTATTATTGCAAGCCGAGATGCTTGAGTTGACCGCTGCGGTCAACACTCCAGCGCGCGGTATCGTGATCGAGGCTCGCCTGGATCGAGGGCGCGGTCCCGTAGCTACCGTACTGGTACAAAGCGGTCAGCTCAAACAAGGCGACACCGTGTTGGTAGGGGCCAGTTATGGCCGGGTACGCGCCATGACTAATGAGCTGGGCAAACGTGTACAAAAGGCTGGCCCTGCGATCCCGGTTGAAATCCAGGGTCTGACCGAGGTGCCCGAGGCAGGTGATGAATTAATAGCCATGGCCGATGATCGCAAGGCCCGTGAAATTGCCTTGTATCGCCAGGGCAAATACCGTGATGTCAAATTGGCACGTCAGCAAGCGGCTAAGCTAGAGTCCCTCTTCGAGGGCGGTGGCGAAGATGCCAAGGTTTTGTCCTTGATTGTCAAAACCGACGTTCAAGGTTCGCAAGAGGCCTTGGTCAGCTCGTTACAAAAGCTGGCTACTGACGAGGTCAAGGTTGAAATCATACATGCCGCTGTCGGTGGTATCTCTGAAAGCGATGTCAACTTGGCCATCGCTTCCAATGCGGTAATCCTTGGCTTTAATGTCCGCGCTGAGCAAACCGCTCGACGCCAGGCAGAGCAGAACGGTATCGAGATCCGTTATTACAACGTCATTTATGACGCCATAGACGATGTGAAGTCGGCCTTGTCAGGAATGCTGGCGCCCGAAGAGCGCGAAGAGGTCATTGGCATGGTCGAGGTTCGCGAGGTATTTCATATTTCACGCGTCGGAACAGTTGCTGGTTGTATGGTCACCGAGGGGCTCGTCAAGCGCGATTCACAAATTCGCTTGCTGCGCGATAACGTAGTCATTTGGACTGGGCACATCGAATCACTGCGCCGCTTTAAAGACGACGTTCGCGAAGTACGGCAGGGCTTTGATTGCGGGATTACCCTCCGAGGGCAAAACGACATCAAGCTCGGAGACCAATTCGAGGTCTTTGAAATCAAGGAAATTGCCCGTACGCTCTAATTGCTGCCGCGCTTCGGCGCGGCTAGCTATATCACCCTACGGTGTTAGTTAGCTCAAAATTATGGTTCGACACAATAGTAAAGGCAGCGGGCGTAATGTCCGCCTTGCCGAACAAATTCAAAAAGATATTGCCATACTGATTCAGCGTGAAATTGATATCACAACGGCAGGCTTGATCACGCTCACCAATGTCGAGCTGTCGGCAGATTATGCCCATGCCAAAGTCTATTTCACTGTGCTTGGGGCGGAACCCGAAGCAGCCCAAAAAGCCTTGGACGACAAGGCCGGCTGGTTGCATTCCCAGCTGTTCAAAATGATGCATATACATACGGTGCCGACGCTGCGTTTTATCCATGATGATCACATGATTCGCGGCAACAAGATTCGCAAACTCATTGAGGAAGCCAATCGGCCCCAGGTCGGTGATACCGACGACGATAATTAATTTAGGCTTCCTGGCTCAACAAGTTATTTTCATAGGGTTATTGACCATGTCACGCCGTCGTCGAGGAAGCCTCTTGGATGGGGTGCTGTTGTTGGACAAACCCGTAGGCATGTCTAGCAATCATGCGTTACAACGTGCCCGCCGTTTGCTTGATGCGCGTAAAGCGGGCCATACCGGCACCTTGGATCCTTTCGCGACTGGGCTATTAATTTGTTGTTTTGGGCAGGCAACCAAACTAAGCACCAAGTTGCTTGCTGCTGACAAAACTTATATCGCTACCTTGCGTTTAGGTCAGGAAACTGACACTGCTGACTTGGATGGTGATGTCATCGATAGGGTAAGCAATGCAACCGTGATTGCTCGCAGTCAACCTGGGCAGGTCAAGCAAGTACTCAGCCAGTTCCAAGGGGTGATAGAGCAAGTGCCACCCATGCACTCGGCCCTGAAAAAAGAAGGGCGCCCTTTATACGAATATGCCCGGGCTGGCATCGAGGTAGAACGACCCGCACGACAAGTGGAAATTTACCGCCTGCAGTGCCTGGCGCGTACGAGCAGTACGCTGACTATAGAAGTCCATTGCAGCAAAGGCACCTATGTGCGGACTTTGGCACAGGATATTGGTCGTGCTTTGGGTTGTCTGGCGCATTTGACCGCGCTCAGAAGAACGCAAATAGGCCCCTTTGATGTGCAGCAGGCTATTAATTTGCGTGCTCTGGGGGCAGCTGAAGACAAAGAGCAGCAGCTTTTGAAGGGGGCAGACTTGCCCGCCTCGCTGTTGCCCGTTAATTTTTAATACAAGGATGTGTTTCGATGACACGTGCATTAAGAAATATCGCCATTATTGCACACGTAGATCATGGTAAAACCACGCTGGTTGACCAGTTGCTCAAGCAAGCCGGCACTTTTCGCGCCAACGAGCAGGTTTCGGACAGGGTGATGGATTCCGATGATATTGAACGCGAGCGGGGCATTACCATTTTGGCCAAAAACTGTGCCGTAAACTTTGAAGGGGTCCATATCAATATTATTGATACCCCCGGTCACGCCGATTTTGGCGGAGAGGTAGAGCGGGTGCTGTCCATGGTGGATGGGGTTTTGTTGCTGGTGGACGCCGTTGAGGGCCCCATGCCGCAAACCCGTTTTGTCACGCGCAAGGCGCTTGATTTGGGGCTTAAGCCTATTGTGGTGGTTAACAAGGTTGATCGCCCTGGGGCGCGTCCTGATTATGTCATCAATGAAACCTTTGATTTGTTCGACAAACTAGGTGCCACGGATGAACAGCTGGATTTCCCCGTGCTATATGCATCTGGTCTGAGCGGCTATGCCAGTTTTGATGAAGGGGTTTATGAAGGGGATATGCGCCCACTTTTCGAAGCCATCATCAAGTATGTACCCCAGCGTGAAGACGATACCGAAGGGCCTTTACAGCTGCAAATTTGTTCTTTGGATTACAGCTCTTATGTGGGGCAAATCGGGGTTGGTCGAATCAACCGAGGCCGCTTGCGCGCCGGCCAAGAGGTATTGGTATTGCATGGTCCTGAGGGGCGGCGTCAGCCAGCCAAAATTAACCAAGTGTTGAAGTTTCAGGGTTTGCAGCATGCTCCTGTAGATGAGGCCTTGGCTGGCGATATCGTACTGATCAACGGTATTGACGGACTTACCATCGGTTGCACCGTTGCAGATCCCGAGCAGCCCGAAGCCCTGCCTTTATTGACCATTGATGAGCCCACCTTGCGCATGAATTTCATGGTTAATACTTCACCATTGGCAGGTCGCGAGGGCAAGTTCATTACTAGCCGACAAATTCGCGAACGTTTGCATCGCGAGCTAAAGTCCAACGTCGCTTTGCAGGTTAACGATACGGGTGATGAAACAGTATTTGAAGTATGCGGCCGTGGTGAGCTGCACTTGACCATTCTTATTGAAAACATGCGTCGCGAAGGCTACGAGCTGGCCGTTTCACGCCCTCAGGTTTTGTTAAAAGAAGAGGGTGGGGTGATGATGGAACCCTACGAACTGCTGACCGTTGATATCGAGGATGATCATCAGGGCGGCGTCATGGAAGAGCTGGGCCGGCGACGGGGCGAATTGCAAAATATGCAGCCTGACGGCCAGGGACGCACGCGCCTAGAGTATCGTATTCCGGCGCGCGGGCTCATTGGTTTTCAAACTGAATTCATGACTCTCACTCGGGGTACTGGATTGATGAGTCATATTTTTGATGAGTTTGCTCCCTTGCGCGATGGGGCAGTGGCCGAGCGGCGTAACGGTGTATTGATCAGCCAGGATGATGGTGAAGCAGTAGCTTATGCCCTGTGGAAGCTGCAAGAGCGCGGGCGGATGTTTGTGCACCCCAACGAACCCGTATACGAGGGCATGATTATCGGCATACACAACCGCGATAATGATTTGGTAGTAAACCCCATCCGTGAAAAAAAGCACACCAACATTCGCGCTTCGGGCAAAGACGAGCATATTGACTTGGTTCCCCCCATCGAGCTAAATCTGGAATACGCCGTACAATTCATTGATGATGATGAGTTAGTGGAGATCACCCCTGATTCTATTCGGCTGCGTAAACGGTACCTCAAAGAGCATGAACGCCGCAAGCACGCGCGCAAAGCCACGGCTTAATGCTTTTTTGCCCTGCCTGGCCTTTGGGCCAGGCGAGCGGCAGAAGATAGCCAGTTATTAGTCAGAAGATAGGCAGATGCCAGTCAAATGTCAGGCAGGTGGTATCCAGAAGATAGGCAGTTGTCAGCCAAAAGATATGCAGATGATATCCGGAAAATAGCCAGCGGTCAGTTGCATGGTCGGCAGTTTTCAGGTGTCCTGTAAGTCGTCCTGAGTTAAGACGCTTTATTCAAAACGCTCACGGGGCAGATAGGGGTGGGGCGCGTGCTTAGCGTCGATAAATTGTGTGCAGCAATCGTGCACAATGCGCATCACCTCGTCAACATCATCCGTCAGGGTCACTAGTTGGGTATCCTGAGGGGAAATAAAACCATTGGTGACCAGTTGCTCATTGATCCAGTCGAGTAAGCCTTGCCAAAAATTTGTGCCGATCAGCACAATAGGTGCTGGCGGCATTTTTTTGGTCTGGATCAAGGTAATAGCCTCAAAGAACTCATCCAGAGTGCCAAAGCCGCCCGGCAGGGCAATATAAGCTGCACTGTGCATAAAAAAGGTGGCTTTGCGCGAGACGAAATATTCGAATTGCAAACTATGGGTTTGGTAGGGGTTGTTGCTGGTTTCTCGCGGTAAGCGTATATTTAAGCCAACACTCTTGCCGCCTGCCGTGAAGGCGCCTTTGTTGGCGGCCTCCATAATGCCTGGCCCACCGCCGGCAATAACGGTGAAACCAGCCTGTGCTAGTCTTTCCCCCAGCTCGAGGGCCTGTTGGTAGTATGGGTTATCCGGCTTGACCCGGGCACTACCAAAAACGCTAATACCCAGGTCGATAGCTTCCAAGGTGTCAGCGGCCGCGTTGAGCTCAGCCATAATGGTTGGAATTTGCTCCCGTGCGGGTAAACGAACAGTTTTATTATTTGACATGAAAAAAACCTTATTACTCATTGATGGTTCTAGCTATTTATATCGTGCCTTTCACGCATTGCCCGATCTGCGTAATGCGGAAGGTCAGCCCACCGGCGCCATGCATGGGGTAATTTCCATGCTCAAACGTATCCGGCAGGACTATCAGGCTGACTATCTAGCCTGCATTTTTGATGCCAAGGGCAAGACCTTTCGCGACGATATTTACACAGAATACAAGGCCAACCGGCCGCCCATGCCCCCCGAGTTAGCCAGTCAGATAGAGCCATTACACCAGATTATCCGGGCAATGGGCTGGCCTTTGCTCTGCGTGCCTGGGGTCGAGGCCGACGATGTGATTGGCACCTTGACGCGCATGGCCACTGAGCGAGGTATTTATACCATTGTCTCGACTGGTGACAAAGATTTGGCCCAATTGGTGAATGAACATGTCGAGCTGGTTAATACCATGAATAATGACCGTCAAGACATTCAAGGGGTCATTGAACGCTACGGGGTGCGCCCTGACCAAATCATAGATTATCTCATGTTAAAGGGCGATCAGTCGGATAATATCCCCGGTGTT
>Ga0079226_10002986_pt1 | contig 13033 bp, 10 predicted proteins | sample Poulit2014_FD_76345 | JGI IMG/M metagenome (GOLD analysis project Ga0079226, IMG submission 76345) | Agricultural soil microbial communities from Georgia to study Nitrogen management - Poultry litter 2014 | ecosystem: Environmental > Terrestrial > Soil > Agricultural land | place: USA: Georgia... | reverse complement strand
TTTAAAAATGTACTGGGACTTGATCCAGGCATTCGCACTGGGGTCAAAGCCGCCGTTATTAATCGCACCGCCAAAGTTGTTGATACAGCGACCATTTACCCCTTTGCCCCGCGCAACGATGTTGCTGGCAGTATTAAAAAGCTCGCCGCACTGATAGAAAAACACGGGGTCGAGCTGGTCGCCATCGGCAATGGGACTGCCAGCCGCGAGACCGAAGCCCTGGTACGCCAACTTAAACAAGAGCACCCCAAACTGGACTTTGCCAACATCACTATTTCTGAGGCCGGTGCATCGGTTTATTCAGCCTCGGAGCTAGGCAGTCAAGAGCTCCCTGATTTGGATGTATCATTACGAGGTGCAGTGTCCATTGCGCGACGCCTGCAAGACCCCTTGGCTGAATTGGTCAAAATAGAACCCAAAGCCATTGGTGTAGGCCAATACCAGCATGATATCAACCAACGAAATCTGGCGCGTTCGCTGGATGCAGTGGTCGAAGACTGCGTGAACGCCGTCGGCGTCGAGGTAAACACGGCTTCGGCAGCCTTGCTGGCGCGCGTCTCGGGGTTAACACCCAGTTTGGCAAAAAACATCGTTGACTGGCGCGAACAACACGGTGCATTCCCGCATCGAAAAGCACTGTTAGAGGTGCCACGATTTGGGCCCAAGGCCTTTGAGCAGGCAGCCGGCTTTTTACGCATCACCAAGGGGGATAACCCCCTGGATGCCTCAGCTGTGCACCCTGAAGCCTATCCTGTAGTGGAAAAAATCCTCCAGCGCCTGAATACCTCAGCCCAAGAGATTATTGGTCAGAACCAGGCGTTGGATACCCTGCAGCCTGCGGACTTTACTGATGAACGCTTTGGCCTGCCCACCGTCAAAGATATTTTCAAAGAACTCAGACGCCCCGGCCGCGACCCGCGCCCAGAATTCAAAACCGCCCAGTTTAAAGAAGGGATCACAACCATCACCGACCTCACCGAGGATATGCAGCTCGAGGGGGTTATCAGCAATGTCGCCAATTTTGGTGCCTTTGTAGATATTGGAGTGGGCCAGGACGGATTAGTGCATATTTCTGAGCTGGCCAATGAATTTGTGCGCGACCCACGCGATCATGTGCGTGTCGGGCAGCCTGTCAAAGTACGCGTCTTAGAGGTTGATTTAGAGCGCAAACGCATCAGTCTAAGCATGCGTGATCCAAATGCAGAGCAGGCGCCCAAATCTCGGCCTAACACCAGATCCCGACCTGATCCCAAAGCACGACAACGCCCTAATACAGCGCGTAAAAAAACCGCCGAACGTGCCCCACGGGGTGCCATGGCTGAAGCATTTGCAAAACTCAAGCGCTAACCTGACCCAAACATCAGTGATATATTAATTACAACTTAACAGTAAAAACTAAAAAAGAGCATTACTAGCGCTCTAATAAATGCGGGGGCCACAAAGGCCCCCATTTTTTAGCCTTACTACCAATAATCAGCTGACCCGTGCAGTGGGTTTGGCTTTTTTCTGGATATGAGTAGGCCACAGTAATGATTGCAAGGTATACACCAAAATAGCGCACCCTATCGCACCCAACACTGCCACCCCCAGCAAGACCACAAAGTCCACGGGCCCACCTAAATCCACAAACCCCGAATCAGTACTGCTCATCACCAACCAAACTGCCACGACTGCCCCGATGGGCATACTCAGCTGCGCCCAGAGAAATTTCTTTATTGACAGCGCTCTATCCCGTATTAACACGTAGATATAAGCCACCGTCACCACCGCCACGAGCGCAAATAATGCCCAAAACAGCACAGGCCCAAACATTTCCTCTAAAACCGCAATCAGCGTTCCAATCGTTAATTCTTGCATCGCACCCTCCTGATTAGGCTTTGCCACGTAACATGGCTAGATAAGTCGCTTTCAAGGCCCATACCTTCATCAACCAACTCAACCACAACTCTTCTAATGGTGCGATCAGCCCAGGAAAAGACGGCAGTAAATTATTTTCATAATCAAACTCTACCAACATGGCCTGCCCGACACGCGTAATCAGAGGGCAAGAAGTATAGCCATCGTAATAAACCTGGCTCTCTTTATCCTGCAACGCTGCCAACAGCTGCGCCTCGACCACTGGAGCCTGCCACTTTACCGAAGCAGCCGTTTTGCCTTTGGGCACCCCAGCCACATCCCCTAACGCAAAGACTTCGGGGTATTGAATATGGCGCATGGTTTGTGGATCGACAGCAACCCAACCCTGCCCTAGCCAGCGATCGCTCCAGCTCAAGCCCGATTGACGAATGACCTCGGGTGCACGTTGGGGGGGAATCACGTGTAAATAATCGTAGGGCATCTCATCTGTCTGCATGGTGACCTTGCCGGTTTCAGGATCTTGTACCGACTGATTAAACACTGCAATTCGGCGCCCAGGCTCGATACGCTGTAAAGTACGATTGAAATGGCTTTGAATGCCCCTTTCGCCATAAAGCATACGGACCTTTTCTGCTACGATAGGCACAGAAAACAAAGTATTCTGAGGGCAAACATAGTGCATCTCATAACCAGTAGGACGGGGCCCTCGACTGGCTAAATCCTCGATTAAAAAAGTATGCTTTAGCGGCGCACCTGCACATTTCATCTCGGTATTGGGTCGGGTAGAAATAGCCACGCCGCCATTTTGAATGAATTGCTCAGCAGCTTGCCAAGTGCGTACCGCATAATCAGGGCCAGCGTACAAACACCCTATGCCTTCCCGACCCACTAAATCTAGCGAGAAGCCCTCAATGGCTTCATTATCCAAAACAAGCCCCGGCGCCACAATCAAAAAATCATAGTCAATGCGTTGGCCATCCGCAGTCGCCACCCATTTGGCATCAGGGTCAATTTCAGCCACCATTTGATTGATGTGCTGAATGCCCTTGGGTAGCCACTCTTTGGTTTTTGAAATTACGTAACTGGCGGGCTTTAACCCTGCCCCAACCAGAGACAATCCAGGCTGGTAATAATGCTCGGCACGCTGATCTATGATCGTTATCTTGCCGCCCTGCAGGCGCTGACTCAACCGATTAGCAATAGTGAGCCCAGCGGCCCCTGCACCCACAATCACGATATGTGCCCGCGTTGATAAAAGTGATTGCGCTTGAGCTTCACCCCGTGGCAACACACCCGCAACAGCAAGCCCTCCAGCCAAGCCCAGCCCTAAAATCTCTCGGCGACTGAAACCTGCCTGCTTTAACTCCTGGTTTGGGTTTAAATCTTTCATGAACCAATTCCTTCATTGATGCCGCCTCAACCTTCATTGATAGAGGCACTTACTTTATGCTACATCAATTAAGAAATAATTAATATATAAATAGAATAACTGTATTGCATTTTATCAAACTTTTAGATTTTAGTATCCATTAAAATCTTGAGCTTTTAAATTTTCCAGCTTTTCTAACGCTTTAATCCTGCATCTGAATATTTAAAGCGGATTCCCCCAAGTTTTTTCTTTTAAAGTAAGTGAAAGTCTGGACATGCAACCAGGTTCAAAATTTGGCACAATAGCAAAAGCCGACTTTTATTGGTGTTTAAGTAGATAAGAAAGGATATCCACAAATGTTTAAACCGTTTTTAAAATCCACCGTGGGGGTAATGGCAGTCCTGTGCGTGAGCTCGGTTGCTATAGCACAGCAGGACACCACCCGAATCATCGTTCCGTTTGCCGCTGGTGGCCCTATTGATGTCAGTGCACGTGTGTTAGCTGAAGCTGTCAAGGACGATCTCGGCACCGTGATTGTAGAAAACAAGCCCGGTGCGGGCGGTAACATCGGGGTCGACTATGTTGCCAAATCCGATCCTGACGGCAAAACCATCGGTATTGCTACACTGGCATCCCATGCCGTCAACCCCTGGCTCTTTAGCGATATGCCCTTTGATGCCGAAAATGACTTTGAGGCAGTCTCCCTGATGGTGCTAGTCCCCAACGTACTGGTGATGAATAAAGAGCACGCTGACAAATTGGGTATCGATACGCTCGAGGATCTAATCGCTTATGCCAAAGAAAACCCTGGCGAGCTTGATTATGGCTCAGGCGGGAATGGCAGTGGCGGTCATTTGGCCGGCGAATTATTCAAGAACCAGGCCGAGGTTGATATCGTGCATATCCCATATAATGGCGGTGCCCCAGCACAAAAAGCGCTGCTGGCAGCCGAGGTCGATTTTACCTTTGATAATCTGGCCACAGCAGCGCCCAACATTCAAAATGGCATGCTCAAAGCGCTAGCCGTCACTACGGACGAGCGTTCAGAAATTTTGCCCGAGCTACCCACCATGAAAGAAGGCGGTTTAGAAGAGTTTTCAATTTCTACCTGGTGGGGTCTGGTTGCACCCGCTGGCACGCCTGCAGATACCATTGAAAAACTCAATGCGGCCTTTACCAACGGCATGCAAACCGAAGAGGTACAAGAGCGTTTTGGCAATTTATTGGTTACCCCAATGCCCACTACTGCTGAAGAGTTTGACGAGCTCATGAGCGATGAGCGCAACCGCTATGAAACCATTGTCGAAATGGCGGGCGCCAAAGTCGATTAAATATTAGATTCGACTAAATTCTGTTGAATGACCGCAGCAAAAAGCCAGGCGTGAAAGCCTGGCTTTTTGCTGCACTGTCACGAGTGGTCAGATGCTGGTGGCTTATTCCATAAACCAGCCATGACTAACCACCAGTGACTGTCCCGTCATCACATTGCTCTGGGCAGCGGCAAAAAACAACACAGCATCAGCTACATCATCAGTGGTTGTAAACTCGCCATCGACCGTATCTTTGAGCATAACATTTTTGATGACTTCTTCCTCGGTAATGCCCAACTCTTGGGCCTGCTCTGGAATCTGCTTATCTACTAAGGGGGTACGAACAAAACCAGGACACACCACGTTAGATGTCACATTATGGGCGGCACCTTCTTTGGCCAGCACACGTGATAAGCCCAACAGACCGTGTTTAGCAGTGACATAAGGCGCTTTGAGCATTGAAGCCTCTTTAGAGTGCACCGAACCCATAAAAATGACACGCCCGTAATTTGCCTTGTACATATGCTTGAGACAAGCACGCGTGGTTAAAAACGCACCATCCAGGTGAATGGATAGTAGGCGTTTCCATTCGTTGTAGGGGAAGTCGACTAAAGGGTGCACAATTTGGATACCCGCGTTACTGACCAGGATATCTACCTTGCCGTATTTTTCTACGACGGCTTCAACGCCTGCGTTTACCTGCTCTTCGTTGGTCACGTCCATCGCAACAGCAAAAGCATCTACGCCGTGTGCTGACTTAATTGCATCGGCTGTGGCCTGAGCGGCCTCAAGATTCAGATCAGCAATCACAGGAATCCCACCCTCTTGAGCAAAACGGATAGCAATCTCTTTACCAATACCACTGGCCGAACCAGTGACCAACGCCACTTGTTTTTCAAAACGAGCCATATTTCTTCCTTTTAAAATAGGTTATCAATTTAAATATAGATAATATTTTGGGATTAGTCTGCGGCCAAATAATCGTGTATGACCTCTCCAAGCCCTAGGGTCAGATCAGCAATATAATGACTGGCAGAAACCACTTCACGCACGGGCAAGCTTGCGACATCGCACATTGCATGTTCAAACAACTGCAGCTGCCCAGGCCCCTCCCAAGCCCCCTTGACCTCGACATCTTCCAGGTAATAACGGACCAGTTCGCAAATACGCGGTGTGCAATCCACATGAGGGATGATCTTGATCATAAAAGCCGGCTTGGTCATCGCTTGGGCTATTTTGTTTAAATCAACCTCGCGGTGTTTATAACCCATAGTCGCATTGACACATAGCACAGAGCCGTAATGCAAGGTTCCCACCAGGGTCTCTTGCTCATGACGCATCTTGGGATACGCCAGCTTTTTGGGAAAACCCCATATTTCACGCCCTCCAGCGATAGGCGAGTTATCATCCAAATACATAGAGTAAACAAATCCACCCTCTTGGACCTCGCCCTCTGGGGTCGTATAACGCACAGGAATAACCTGTCCAGTTTCGGTGTAGTCACCAAAACCAGTGGAATCGGGCATACGAATAAACTCATAAGACACTATATCGCTAACCACCTCTAGCGGCTCTGGGACGACCGCGCGCAAGCGCTCAATATCCGTGCGATAATTAATTACAAAGAACTCACGGTTGTAGAACTTATAAGGCGGCCGCGGATAGGCGGGGTCGTGCAGCGGCATCGCAAAAGCTTTTTCACGAACTTCATTGATTTTCATTCTTTACTCTCCGGATTCAAAGTGTGCAAATCAAAAGTGCTCACTCCATCAGGTTGTTTGGATAGCTCAAAGATTTGCTGATGCGCCAGCGCCTCTTTGGCATCGTTGTAGCCTGCAGCCCAATGCTCTTCCATCGTACTGCGGGAAAATTCATAGTCCTTGCTATCGCCCTCGTAGTTTTTGGCACGATAAATCAATTGCACGATGTTGTAGGACTTGTCATTAGCAGCCTCCAACAGGCGTTGCATATCAGGGCTTTGCGAGTTGCGGACCTCATCTGGCAGTTCTTGGAGGACATGATACAAAGCACGACGCAGACCTTGTTTATTACGGAACTGATCCGTTCCATAACGCGTTCGACTGGAAAAACGAATGTCCTTTAGACGTATTTCTTGGCTAATTAGGTCTGTAGGATAATCCCCCGAAGCACTCCATAAATCCACCTGAAAAGCCAATGTATCTTGGGCGGGGCTACTATCTAATACCCAACGCAGCGGCGTATTGGAAACCACGCCCCCATCCCAATAATACTCACCGTCTATCTCTACAGCGGGAAACCCTGGGGGCAGAGCCCCACTGGCCATAACATGGCGTGCATCGATGGTATGGGTCGTATTATCAAAATAAACAAAATTACCGCTAGAGACCTGCACCGCACCGACACTAAAACGCATCTGTCCGCTGTTGATACGATCAAAATCAACCAAGCGTTCGAGCGTGCTGCGCAATAAGGACGTATCATAAAAACTAAGCGCGTGCTCAGTGCCGGGTAAGCCCATAAAGGGCGGAACAGAACGCGGGGTAAAAAAGCCTGGAGCCCCAGTAAACAAAGCCTCATTTGCAGAGATTTGATTCAACCAAGTATGGATAAAGTCCATATTGGCCTGAGGAATCGCTTGAAAGGCGCTCAGCCAGTTCATGCGATATTCAGAGCGTTTAGTGATGAGCTCCCAAAATGATCGCAAGGCTTGCACTCGATTCTCTGGGGCATTACCCGCAATAAGCGCGGAATTTATAGAGCCAATAGAAATACCTGACACCCAATCTGGGTGTAAATCCACCTGAGCAAGTGCTTCATAAACGCCTGCTTGATAGGAACCTAGCGCCCCCCCCTCCTTGCAAAACCATAGCTACACATTCAAAGGGTAGATCTTTACGCATGCAATATCCTTGTGCAAATTTGAGTGTGCATTGCTGCACCGATGGTGCTTCGTTTTGGCACTTTTGTATCATATGGAAACACTAACATTTCCACTTGTACGTATCCTCTCAATCTAACATGGAACTATAAATCAAATTATTAATTTTTCTTAATTGTTAAAAAGAAAAGCTTATAACCGATTGAAATACCAGTTATAAGCTTTGTGCTGATTACTTTTATGTATCAGATTTTATTGCAAAGAGTTGGTAGCTATTTACCGCAACTATTATGCTCTATAAATTTTACAAAAAATAAGATTATATTTTTTAAGTCAAACAATACTGGCGTACTAACTCCCCTTGTTCTTGAGTCAAAGCCGCAATTTCTTTTTCGTCTGCGCAAAGAATAATTTGATTCTCTACAACTTGTAATTCAAATTGGCCTTTTTGCAAAGCACGCATGACCTGCCCCATTTCATTAGGTGCAGCAAATGGGTGTGATAAGAACACCGTTTCACCAGCGGGGTCTAATAAACGAATGAAAAAGTCCTCATCCTCTTTAAAGCTCACCCAGCGGGGTTCCTTTTTAGAAGCAGTTTTTTTCTCGTCGGACACGGCATGACTTAATGTTGCAGGACGCAATCCGACAGCCTGTCGCAGCTCTTCCATAAATGGGCGGGTGATTTGACGCGCTTTCTCAGCACCTGCCTGCAATATATCCTCGATGATTTGTGGCTGGGCGATGAGCTCATGATAACGCTCACGCATCGGAGCAATCTGCTCATTAACCAGTTCAAAAAGGCGCTCTTTGGCAGCCCCCCAACCGAGTCCAGCACGCAATTCTTGGGCGAACTCCTGACTTTGTTGCGGCGCAGCAAATGCTTTAAAAATAGCATACAGGTGCGCGCTATCAGGATCCTTGGGTTCACCTGGTCCCCGCGAATCAGTCACCACCCGTTGGATGGTGTTTTTTAGATCACGCTCGCTACCTTCGAAAAGAGGAATAGTATTGTCGTAGCTTTTGGACATTTTGCGCCCATCCAACCCAGGTAAAGTTGCTACGTGCTCGGCGATATGTTCATGTGGCAGCACAAAGAGTTGCTGGCCCTGCCCGTACATATGGTTAAATCGCTGAGCGATATCGCGCGCCATTTCTATGTGTTGTATCTGATCGCGGCCGACAGGAACGCTATTTGCCTTGAAAATGAGGATATCAGCAGCCATCAATATGGGATAAGAAAACAAGCCCATATTGACGCCCTCGTCGGGCTCATTATTTTTAGCCAGGTTGTCATCTACCGAAGCCTTGTAGGCATGGGCACGATTCATCAACCCCTTGGGTGTCAAACAAGTCAACAACCAACATAACTCGGGAATCTCGATAATATCGGACTGCCGATAAAAGGTCACACGATCGATATCCAGGCCAGCAGCCAACCAAGTCGCGGCGACCTGTAGTCGCGAACGCGCCACGCGACTAGCATCCTCACATTTAACTAAAGCGTGATAGTCGGCCAGGAAATAGAAAGCATCTACCCCAGGCGTCTGACTCGCCTCTATAGCAGGGCGGATGGCACCGGCATAATTACCTAAATGGGGAATACCAGTGGGAGTGATACCAGTTAAAACTCTTTTCATAATCTGCTTATGCTCTGTGGCTGCTTATTAAAGATGAATATATCAAGGATAGATGAGAATTGAATTCTTAAAAAGTGGCTGCTGCCCGCTGCTGCGCATGCAAGTAGGCGCGCGTTTGCATTTCATGCAGGCGTGATGCCGTACGACTGAATTCATTAGCAAAAGGTCCCTGAGTATATAACTCATCAGGCCCTGCCTCGGCCGATATAATCAGCCGCACATTATGATCATAAAACACATCCACTAACCAAGTGAAACGGCGGGCTGCAGATGCATTGCGTGCCTCCATCCGAGGAACCTCACTGAGAATTACGTATTTAAAACGTTGGGCTAAATCCAAATAATCATTTTGGGAACGGGCGGTTTCACACAATGTTGCGAAATCGAACCACACCACATCGTTGCCCCGCCCTTTGCTTTCCAAGACGCGGTTTTCAACCTCGAGTTGATTACCTAATGTGTGCCCCCCACATAAGTGGTTAAACAAACGCTGTAAGCGATCCTCTACCTGAGAATCATGTGGGTGGTAATACACCTGTTCAAGCGCTTGGGTTTTGACTCGGTAATCCACGCCGGCGTCAACATTAATAACCTCCATACGCTCTTTGATTAAATCAATGGCAGGCAAGAGTCGCTCGCGGTGCAAACCATCGGGATACAAAGTATCTGGCGCATAGTTAGAGGTCATGATAAAGCAAACCTCATGGCGAAATAATGCCTGCAAGAGGTTGTACAAAATCATGGCATCTGCAATATCCGAGACATGAAACTCATCAAAGCAAATCAGGTGATAGCGCTCAGATAAATCTTTAGCCACTGCATCCAGTGGATCAGATTGACTTTTTAATTCTTTAAGCGCTTGGTGCACGCCTCTCATAAACTCGTGAAAATGTAGACGCGTTTTTTTCTCAATGGCTATATTTTCATAAAACAAGTCCATCAAAAAACTTTTTCCGCGGCCGACACCCCCCCATAGATATATCCCACGAGGTGGTTCAGGTTTGGAAAACCAGCGTTTGACCAAGGATTGCCTGGCAGCATCATAGTTTTGAATTTCATCTGCCAAACGCTGCAAAGAAGCAACTGCATTTTCCTGCGCTGCGTCAGCCTCGTAGCCTTTGGCTTGAAGCGCTTGGTGATAACTCTCGGTGATGGTCATGGAATTACACTAAACAAAAATGGGCCTAACAAAACGCAAATCGCAGCGGTGTACGCTGCGATTGCGAAAATATCGAACCAGCCCAATTGCGGCCCCAAAAGACCGCAAAGGGATTTGAACTTAGAAGTTCAATGTTCGCTTGTCTACAGCCAAAGCAGCTTCACGCAGCGATTCGGATAGGGTTGGGTGAGCATGACAAATACGTGCAATGTCTTCTGCAGCCCCCTTGAACTCCATAATCGCTACGGCCTCGGCGATGAGCTCGGAAACCTGTGGCCCCACCATATGTACGCCCAAAACCTCATCCGTTTTGGCATCGGCCAAAACCTTGATAAAGCCATCCAGCTGGCCTAGCGAACGGGCGCGCCCGTTGGCCATAAAGGGGAAAGACCCACTGCGATACTCGCGACCTGCCTTTTTGAGCTCTTCTTCGGTTTGACCGACCCAAGCAATCTCAGGATTGGTGTAAATTACCCATGGAATGGTATTGAAATTGACATGCGGCTGTTGGCCAGCAATCCGTTCGGCAACTGCAATGCCTTCATCCTCGGCCTTGTGCGCCAGCATAGGACCGCGCACAACATCACCAACTGCCCAAACATTAGGCAGATTGGTCTTGCAATCTTCATCAACAGTGATAAAACCACGCTCATCTAATTTCAAGCCCACGGTGTCCGCGCCTAAACCTTCGGTATTAGGCACACGGCCAATCGCAACGATGAGTTTATCAACCTTGAGGGTTTGCTCTTTATCATCTGCATCGGTGTATTTGACGGTCACCCCGGATTTGGTCTTTTCAACGGAGTCGACCTTGGCACCCAGTGAGATGTCCAAACCTTGCTTGGTTAATAACTTGTACGCCTCTTTGGCTGAATCACGATCTACAGCAGCTAAAAAGTCAGGCATCCCCTCGAGAATACTGACCTCGGCACCTAAACGACGCCACACACTGCCTAGCTCGAGGCCTATGACCCCGGCCCCGACAACACCCAGCTTTTTAGGTACCTTGGGCAGGCTTAGGGCACCATCATTTGACAAGATTGTTTCCTCGTCAAACTCAACACCAGGCAATGCACGCGGGTTAGAACCGGTGGCGATAATGACATGTTTGGCAATCAGCTCTTCGCTGTCATTCCCCGAAACTGTCACTGCCCAGCCGTTATCTACCTTGGACTTGAAAGCGGCCTTGCCATTGAAGTAATTGACCTTATTTTTTCTAAACAAATAAAGCAGACCCTGGTTGTTTTGATCAACAACAGTGTCTTTGCGCCCCAGAAAGGTATCGATATCGAGCTTGAGCCCCTTGACCTCAATCCCGTGATCACTAAATTGCTCTTTAGCCTGTTCGTAGTGTTCGCTGGACTGTAGCAATGCCTTGGAAGGGATGCACCCAATATTGGTACATGTGCCGCCGGGGGCTGGTTTGCCCTCGGCATTGGTCCAGTCATCTACACAAGCCACAGAAAAACCCAGCTGTGCTGCCCGTATGGCCGCAATATAGCCACCCGGCCCGGCGCCGATAACTACCACATCAAATTGTTTTGCCATAATCTTTTCCTAGCATCTGGTGAGAAATTAAACGTCAAGCAATAGACGCTGTGGATCTTCTAATGCATCTTTCATTGCGACCAAAGCAAGCACTGCCTCGCGACCGTCAATAATACGGTGGTCATAGGACAATGCCAGGTAGTTCATGGGGCGAATAACAACCTCGCCGTTTTCAACAACCGGACGCTCTTTGGTGGCATGGATCCCGAGAATGGCTGATTGTGGTGGGTTAATAATGGGAGTAGAGATCAGCGAACCAAATACACCCCCATTAGAGATAGAAAATGTACCGCCGCTGAGCTCTTCGAGTGTGAGCTTGCCCTCTTGGGCACGGGCGCCAAAATCGGCGATTTGGGCTTCGATCTCAGCAATTGAAAGTTGATCTACATTGCGCAGGATGGGCACCACTAAACCGCGTGGACTGCTGACGGCAATCCCGATGTCAAAATAACCGTGATACACAATGTCGTTGCCATCAACGGAAGCATTGACTATGGGGTATTTTTTGAGTGCATGGACTGCTGCTTTGACGAAAAAGGACATAAAGCCCAAACGTACGCCATGCTCTTTTTCAAAATCATCGCGATAGGCTTTGCGCAGATCCATCACAGCCTGCATGTTGACCTCGTTAAAGGTGGTCAAAATGGCATTTTCTTGCTGAGACTGCAACAAGCGTTCGGCAATGCGGGCGCGCAGACGGCTCATGGGAACACGTTGTTCGGGACGGCCATCCAAGGAAACCCCAGTCGGCGCGGCAGGTGTTGCGGCTGGCTTGGCACTACCGGGTTGAGCAGCCATGGCATCGGCCTTGGTCACACGACCATCACGACCAGAGCCGGGTACATCGGCCACATCAACCCCTTTTTCAGTGAGAATCTTGTTGGCAGCGGGTGAGGCGGCAACCACCCCTTCGGCCTGAGGTGCCGCTTGGGCGCTCTCGGCCTCGGGAGCTGACTCAGACTCGGCAGATGCGGCCTGTGCTGCGCCCTCGTCGGCGGCAGCAGCTGTGGGTTGGGCCTCGGTATCAATACGGGCAAGGACCTCGCCAGCGAGTACGGTGCTGCCGTCGCCCTTGATGATCTCGCTCAATACCCCGGACGCAGGGGCAGGTACCTCGAGGACTACCTTGTCGGTTTCAACCTCAATGAGGATTTCATCTGCCTCTACTGCCTCGCCAGGCTGTTTTTTCCATTCCAAGAGAGTTGCTTCTGCCACTGACTCAGAAAGCTCGGGAACTAAAACTTCTTTGATCGCCATAATTATTCCGTTTCTTTAGATAGGTAGAGAATTA
>Ga0079226_10002985_pt1 | contig 13034 bp, 11 predicted proteins | sample Poulit2014_FD_76345 | JGI IMG/M metagenome (GOLD analysis project Ga0079226, IMG submission 76345) | Agricultural soil microbial communities from Georgia to study Nitrogen management - Poultry litter 2014 | ecosystem: Environmental > Terrestrial > Soil > Agricultural land | place: USA: Georgia... | reverse complement strand
GATGTAGAGTCCGATTTAAATGAGAAATTTATATTGCTTCGTTACGCTGAAAAAGTCTATGGGTGTGTTTTCGATGAAAAAGATGGAGAATACGTTGTCAACCTTGCAAAAACGAAGAAAAAACGCGAGCAAATTCGCAAGGATCGGTTGAAGCGAAGTGTTCCGACAAAAGAGTGGATGAAACAAGAAAAGAAGTATATCGAAAATAAAGATGCTTCAAACCAAGTGAAGCTTATGTATGCAGAGAGTTTTGCCCTAAGTGAAAAATTCACGGATGAATTCAAAAGTTTTTGGGGCTTAGATGAGGAATGGATGGTTTTTGAGGATGAGTTGAACGCAACGAAATTAGGCAGGCATATCAATCGTTTTAAAGATAAACAAAAAAATTAAAGGAGGAGGAAACGATGGCCAAATATGATAAGAAGCTAATCGAAGAATTGGTGGAAGGCAGACTAGAGTGGTATCAATTGAAAGAATTGATGTCCAGCCATAAAGATGCGGAGCGATTCGAACTCTATTTGGAAGTCATGCAAGAAAGAGTCAAGTGGGATGATCCAATTTTGTTGCCGCTCGGGCTCCATCTGTACATTGTCTTAAAAGAAAACGGAAAACGCATCGTCAAATGCGATTGCGGCCATGAGTTTTGCGATTATAAAGATAACTGGAAGCTGCATGCGCATATTTATGTCCGTGACAGCGAGGAAGCGATGAATGAAGTCTATCCTGTGTTGATGGCTCCTGATCCAGATTGGCAAGTGATCCGAGAGTATTATTGCCCTGGCTGTGCCACGCAGCTCGAAGTGGAAGCGGTCACGCCTTGGTACCCGGTGGTCCATGATTTTGAGCCCGATATCGATACATTTTATAACGAATGGGTAAAGGTTCCGATGCCGAAAGCGAAATAAAAGCGAAGGCGATGGCCATCTTCTGCCATCGCCTTTTTAGTTTTCCAAGCTTCCTTTACTCCAAAATGTTCCCAAGATTATATTTTTTAATTCTTCTATATAAAGTTGTGCGAGCGATATCGAGGCGCCGTGCAACTTCTGATAGATTTCCATTCGTTTCATAGATGAGCTGTGCAATATGCTCTTTTTCTTTTTCCTCCAATGTGCTCAATCTCTTGTCTTTCCGGCTAAATGCTTCTTCTTTCTTGTCCAGTATCGAATGGGGCAAAGAATTTAAAGTGATGCGGTTGTTTTCATTGAATAATACGGCATATTCCATAACATTCAATAATTCGCGGATATTTCCCGGCCAGTCATATCGATGGAAAAACTGCAGCACGTTCCAATCGATGGCAGGGATTGGTTTTTGATGCGTTTTGGCAAGTTCGGCAGCAAAGGATTCGGATAAAAGAGGAATATCGCTTTTGCGTTCTCTAAGCGGCGGAAGCTGGAGCTCTACAACATTCAGGCGATAATACAAATCTGAGCGAAATCGGCCATCCTCAATCAATCGAGTCAAATTTTTGTTTGTCGCTGCGATGATTCTGACATCGAGTGGAATAGGTTTGGATGATCCGATTCGCACGATTTCTTTCTCTTGAAGCACGCGCAACAGATGCACTTGCAGCTCAAGGGGCATCTCGCCTATTTCATCTAATAATAAAGTGCCGCCATCCGCCTCTTCAAATTTTCCCTTTTTTCCTTTTGGATTCCCGCCGGTAAAAGCGCCGCTTTCATAGCCGAATAATTCGCTTGTGATCAAATGTTGCGGAATCGCTCCGCAATTTATTGCGATGAATGGTTTGTCTTTTCGGCTGCTTTGCTTATGGATGCCGTGGGCAAACACTTCTTTTCCAGTGCCGCTTTCCCCTGTCAATAGGACTGGCACATTGACGTTTGAGACAATTTTAGCTTTTCGGATGATGGTTTTCATCGCGCGAGAGGCGCCGATGACCCCTTGCAACGCGATTTCGCTACTTGAATCGGCCGACCGGTATTGGTACAGTTTTTCTAGGCAGAAAACAAAACCGATTCGCTTGGATTCAAGTTCGATGCTCTGTATGAAAATTTTAACGCCTAAAGATGAAACATCCCATTCCCATTTATATGGATGCGCATTGCTGTCAAGAAGCGAATTCTTAAGTCGCAGCATCTCATCGTGACTCCATAGCTGGGCCCAATGGGCGATTTTCAAAAGGTCCAATGATTCATGATCGGCATGGATGACATGTAACGATTCATCTAGCACCATTATTTTGGAAGCCGTGTTTTTCGATTTTAATTCATCGTATGTCTGTTGTAAATGCTCTAATATATGATAGGAATTTGTCAGCAAGTTTTGCTCGATGATGTTGGTAAGATGTCGGACGACAGTAAGCGAATGAGGTTGCGCAATGGCGCTCGGACCGGTCAAATCGATGCAGCCGATTATTTTCTTTGACAACGGATCTTTTATCGGTGCAGCGGAACATACCCAAGGATGGACGCCTTGGCAATAGTGTTCCGATGATAGAATTTGGATAGGTTTTCCTGCTGCGAGCGATGTGCCGATCGCGTTTGAGCCGGCAGCTTTTTCGCTCCAATCAGCCCCGATGACAAAATTCATTTCTTGGGCCTGATCTTCTATTTCATAATCTCCTTTCAAATAAATGATTCTGCCATCGCTATCGCTCAGTGTGATCAAATGTTTTGTTCCTCTGATCTGTTCGTAAAGATTTTCGATAATCGGTTGGGAGACACTGTACAGTTTTGATTTTCCGATCAATTCCACAAATTGGTTTTCATCGATTAAAATCGGGGACTGCTTTTGCAATGGATCTACATTATATTGTTTGCATCGTTTCCATGATTTCAGAACTTCTGTCCGAATATTTTGAGGGCCGGGAATTTTATTTTCCGACATAAACACTTCCCAGTTGTTTTCGAGTTGTTTCAATTTATGAGGCAGGTCGTCCGTAGAATATATTGCCAATTGAGAATGAACCAATTCAAACCCTCCCAGGGGATATTTTTAATAGTATTAGAGGGAATTGTAGTATAGTTCGATTTTCGACGATTGTTGGTAAATAGAATTTTATATGACAAGTAGTTTTTCATCGCCAATTATATTGGAAATATCAGGATATGTCAATCGTGCTTTTTGCATCATCGCACTAACCCTCCGACAATTTACGATACAATTCATAGCTTTACTCTGATATACTGTTCATAAAGGATGTATGGGGGTGGGTATTTAGTGAATCATGCTAGTTTGATTGCTCCAGATGATTATAATATTGCGATCGAAATTGAAAAACATGCGAAGGACAAAGAGAAAGTCGCCCTAGTGTATGTTGACGAACAAGGTCTCACCAAAGAAATTACATATGATGAACTGATTAAAAACGTCAATAAAACAGCAAATGCATTTTTGGAAAATGGGCTTAAAAAAGGTGACAAGCTCTTAGTGATGGTTCCTAGAATCATAGAAGCATATGAAGCTTACTTGGCAGCTTTGAAAACGGGAATCATCATTATACCGAGTTCGGAAATGTTGACGACGGAAGACTTGCAATATCGAGTGACGCACGGGGAAGTGAGCGGTGTCGTCAGCTACTATCCATTTGCGCCAGTGTACAAAGGAATTGATGAATACGATGATTTGTTCAAATTTTCGATTGGCGGGGAAGTGGACGGTTGGCATTTCTTGGATAAAATTAAAGAACAAGCATCCGATACGTTGGAAATTACCGATTTTAGCAAAGATGACATTGCGTTTCTTCCATATACATCTGGAACGACGGGGAATCCGAAAGGGGTAGTTCACACGCACGGCTGGGGCTATGCACATTTGCGGACAGTCGCGGCAAACTGGCTCGGAATTTCTTCGGGCGATAAAGTGTGGGCGACCGCAGCGCCAGGTTGGCAAAAATGGGTATGGAGCCCGCTCTTGTCGGCGTTAGGTTCAGGAGCTACCGGATTTATTTATAACGGCAGATTCAATGCGGAGAAATATTTGACATTGTTGCAAGATGAAAAAATCAATGTCCTCTGCTGCACGCCGACGGAATATCGAATGATGGCGAAACTTGAAAACTTGAATTCATTCGATTTAAGCAATTTGCATAGCGCTGTGTCGGCTGGAGAGCCATTGAATCGTGAAGTGATTGACGTTTTTGATAGAGAATTTTCGATTACCGTTCGCGATGGCTATGGCCAAACTGAAAACACGTTGCTCCTAGGCATTATGAAAGGAATGGAAGTGAAGCCTGGTTCAATGGGAAAACCGACGCCCGGCAATGAGGTCGATATTGTCGACGACTCCGGAAATCCGGTTCTGCCTGGTGAAGTCGGGGATATTGCTGTAAAACGAAACTGTCCAGCGCTGTTTAAAGAATATTATAAAGATGAAGAGCGGACGAAACAGTCGATCCGAGGCGAATTTTACATCACGGGCGATCGGGCAAAGAAAGATGAAGATGGCTATTTCTGGTTTGAAGGACGAAATGACGATATTATCGTCAGCTCAGGCTATACGATTGGACCATTTGAAGTCGAAGATGTGCTCGTCAAACATCCGGCAGTGCAAGAATGTGCGGTCGTCGGCAGCCCTGATGAAATACGCGGACAAATCGTCAAAGCCTTTATCGTATTGCGGCAAGAGGCTGAAGACGAAGCAGCGTTGATGGAGGAGTTGCAAAATTATTCCAAAGCACATACAGCGCCATACAAATATCCGCGGCAAATCGAATTTGTCGATGAATTGCCGAAAACATCATCGGGAAAAATTCGCCGCATAGAATTGCGCGAATTAGAAAAACAGCGCGTGCATAAATAATGAAAGGAATTGATCCCTTATGTCTGATGGACATAGGGGATTTTTTAATGGAGATGTCTAAAAAGCGATTAATGAAGCGGACTGTCCAATTTTGGAAATGAACATGTTGAGTGGCTCTCTCGTGATGTTGAGTTGCTCGTACGGGAAAAAACGCAATTAAAATGCACGCATGCATCTTAGTTTAATCTTTCCGTTTACTGTTTGATCAATATGCAAATAGGTCAATATGTTATGTTGATAGCCTTTTGTCCAAAAGTTTCTATAAACAATGTCTCTCATATGAGAATGGCACTAAAAGCCTAAAAAAAATAAAAAAATGTAAAAAAAGACTTGAAAGTCAAAGATGGTCAGTGTATAATGAAATCAAAGGTCAAATATAGTCAAAGTCAAAATGCATTCATTGAAAATAAAAAGTTAAACAAAAAATTTAAAGGAGGACAAACTGTATGAAATGTCAACAATGTGGAGTAAACAGAGCAACAGTGAATATGGCAATGCAAATCAATAATGAGAGAAAGCATCTGCAAATTTGCAGCGACTGCTTTCAGAAAATCCAAAGTCAATTGACAGATTCAAATAATTTTTTCCAAGGCAACGACTTTTTCTCCAACCCATTTTTCCAAGGCGGGGGGGCGCAAAGCCAAGGGCAAAGCAGAGCGACGACACAGCAACAAAATGGCGGTCGCGGCGGCGGGCTGCTTGATGAATTGGGAACGAATGTGACCGATAATGCCCGCAACGGTAAAATCGATCCGGTCATCGGCCGTGACAATGAAATAAAACGTGTCATTGAAACATTGAACCGCCGGAATAAAAACAACCCTGTCTTGATTGGGGAGCCAGGTGTCGGGAAAACTGCCATCGCTGAAGGACTTGCTTTGAAAATGATTGAAGGCGATGTTCCGGCAAAATTGATGAACAAAGAAGTATATGTGCTTGATGTAGCTTCATTAGTCGCGAACACCGGAATCCGCGGTCAATTTGAAGAGCGAATGAAGCAATTGATTGAAGAGTTGAAAAATCGTCCGGATGTCATTCTATTCATCGACGAAATTCATTTGCTAGTCGGGGCTGGAACTGCCGAAAGCTCTCAAATGGATGCAGGCAACATTATGAAGCCGGCGTTAGCACGTGGCGACTTGCAAGTTATCGGTGCAACGACATTGAAGGAATACCGTCAAATTGAAAAAGACGCAGCGCTCGAACGTCGTTTCCAACCGATTATCGTCAATGAGCCAACGTCAGAAGAAGCCATTCAAATTTTAAGAGGGTTGAAAAACCGCTATGAGGATTTCCATGGCGTCAGCTATTCTGATGATGTCATCGAAGCATTTGTCCATTTGTCCGCCCGCTATATCCAAGACAGATTTTTGCCGGATAAAGCGATCGACTTGATGGATGAAGTAGGTTCACGTCTGAACTTGGCAAATGCAGAACAGGATGTCGACACATTGGAAGAACAGTTAAACAAAGTGGTCAAGGAGAAAGAAGAAGCAGCTGAGAAAGAAGATTATGAAAAGGCTGCAAACTTGCGCTATCAAGAAATTCAACTGCAAAAACAGATTGACAAAGCGAAAGACAATAAAAAAGAAGATGTGAGCACGGTAGTAGCGGTGCACGATGTGGAGCAGATCGTTGAAGAGAAAACAGGCATCCCTGTAACAAAGCTGCAAAAAGATGAACAAGAAAAGATGAAAAATTTTGCCGAACATCTCCGCGCGAAAGTAATCGGTCAAGATGAAGCAGTGGACAGCATCGCTAAAGCAATTCGACGTAGCCGTGCTGGACTCAAGTCCAAATATCGTCCAATCGGTTCTTTCTTATTCGTCGGACCGACTGGCGTAGGAAAGACAGAGCTTTCCAAAGTGTTGGCGGAAGAATTGTTCGGTTCAAGAGAATCGCTCATCCGTCTCGATATGAGTGAATATATGGAAAGACATGCCGTTTCTAAAATCATTGGCTCGCCTCCAGGCTATGTCGGCCACGAGGAAGCAGGTCAATTGACAGAAAAAGTGCGTCGCAATCCATATTCAATCATCTTGCTTGATGAAATCGAAAAAGCGCATCCTGATGTGCAAAACATGTTCTTGCAGATCATGGAAGACGGCCATTTGACAGATTCTCATGGCAGAACAGTAAGCTTCAAAGATACAGTCATCATTATGACGAGCAACGCTGGCACTGGCGTAAAGCAAATCAATGTCGGTTTTGAGAAAGAAAACGAAGCAGTGTCTACATTCGAAAACTTAAGCGACTATTTCAAACCTGAATTTTTGAACCGATTCGATGGAATCATTACGTTCAATGAATTGACAGAAGATAATTTGCTCAAAATCGTCGACTTGATGCTCCATGAATTGGAAGAAACGATTGAAGACAATGAAATTAAAATTGATGTGACAGATGAAGCGAAAAAGCAATTGGTGAAACTTGGGCATGACCCTCGATTCGGAGCAAGACCGTTGCGTCGCGTCATCCAAGATAAAATCGAAAACCAGTTGACCGACTTGATTTTAGAAAATGAAAAAGTGGAAAATGTAATCGTTGAAGTGGAAGATGAAAACATCGTTGTAAAAAAAGCATAATTATTTAGGGGCCGCTGATTATTTCAGTGGTCTTTTTTATTTTAGATTCCGCTAATCTTTTTTCGTCTCTCCGCATAAACTTTATAGAAATTGTTAAGCGGAGGGAAGCGTATGAAGCCAATTGTCGGAGTTGTCCCGTCCATCGATGAAGAGAAGGGGATATATTTTATTCACGAGGACAATATTCTTGCGATTGAAAAGGCGGGAGGCGTTCCGATTCTCATTCCTTATCAGAAAGAAATGGATGCGTTGCCAGCAACAATCGATGGACTTTATTTGACGGGCGGGTATGATATCGATCCGACGTTGTTCGGGGAAGAACCGCATCCGGAACTAGGGATCATCAACCGAGTCCGGGACGAGTTTGAGTCAAAATTGATTGATAGCGCAATGTACAAAGACTTGCCGATTTTGGCGGTATGCAGGGGAAGTCAGGTGTTGAATATCGCCCTCGGCGGAGATATGTACCAAGATATGTATAGCCAAATCAACACACCGCTTCTGCAGCATCAACAAAACGCAATCAAAAGCCATGCCTCCCATTATGTCTACATTAAAGAAGGAAGTTTGCTTCACCGATTGGCAGGCGAAAACAAAATCAAAGTAAATAGCCGCCATCATCAGGCGAACCGGAAATTAGGCGATAATCTCATTGCAAGCGGTTTGGCGAGCGATGGGGTTATCGAGGCAATCGAAAGCGAGAACAATCGGTTTTTGCTAGGCCTGCAGTGGCATCCGGAAAATATGGCAAAGGCCGGCGATGACATTTCTTTGCGTATTTACGAAGGATTCATCGAGGCGTGCAGGAAAAAAATTAAGTCGTTATGATTGATGCATGGGAGGGATTTTTTTGCGTATTATCGACACGCATTGCGATGCTTTATATAAAATGCAAGCAGCGAAACGAATCAATTTCAGACGGTCGCGTTCCTTGCAGACGAACTTGAACAGACTTCAAGCCGGAAATGTGAAGGTGCAGTTTTTTGCTATTTTTCTTCCTCCAAACACCCCATCGGATAAAGCTTGGCAAAAAACGCTGGAACAGATTGACTTATTTCGTTCAGAAATTATCGGCGAAAATAAAGAGATGGTCCATATTAAAAAATGGAATCAAATAAAAAAGCTGAAATCTCGCGAAATCGGGGCTGTGCTTGCATTGGAGGGAGCGGAGTCATTCGGCAATGATTTAAACAAATTGAAAAAATTGCACAACTTCGGAGTCTTGTCTGTCGGTTTGACGTGGAATGTTGCGAATCTATGCGCGGACGGCGTCGGAGAAGTGCGGGGCGCTGGATTGACATCGCTAGGGAAGCAAGTGGTGGAGCAAAATGACGAACATCGAGTATTGACGGATGTATCCCATATTTCGGAAAAAGGATTTTGGGACGTTATCGAACGCTCCGCTTATCCATTTGCGAGCCATTCCAACGCAAAGAAAATTTGCAATCACCCGCGCAATATGAACGATGAACAAATTGAAGCGTTGATTGAAAAAAATGCGCAAATCCATCTCGTATTCTATCCGCCGTTCGTAAAAGATGGACATGAGGCGACAATCGATCATCTGATTGAGCATATTGACCATATTTGTTCTCTAGGCGGGAAAAATAATATTGGGTTTGGTTCGGATTACGACGGAATCGACAGGACGGTCGCCGGATTGGAAGATGCTTCCAAATATGAGAATTTAATAAATGAACTGTTGAAACATTATGAAGAAGAGGAAGTTCGCGGCTTTATGCATCAAAATTTTGAACATTTTTTGCTGAAAATGAAACTATTATAAGTGTATGTCACTCCTAAATCAAGAATATGATTATGTTATTTCAAATTTTTGGGAAAACTGATATGGATGGATAACCGTTTAGGAGTGAAGAAAGTGATAACTGAAAAAGATGCATGGTCGATGAACGGATATTTAGGAATCATCGTCATTGCCGTTTTGATCGGGGTATCGATATTGAATTTCGTGTATGAACAAATTGCAATCGGAATCATCTTTTTAATCCTTTCGATCATTTTGGCGACAGGGCTTACTTTAATCCAGCCTAATCAGGCGGCGGTGGTGCTTTTCTTTGGAAAATATGCGGGGAGCTTGCGAAAGGAAGGGCTTGTGATCACCATCCCTTTCTCTATCCGCAGAAAAATATCGCTGCGCGTCAGGAATTTTCATAGCAGGAGACTGAAAGTGAATGATGTGGAAGGGAATCCAATTGAAATTGCCGCTGTCATCGTTTTTCGAGTCGTTGATTCTGCCAAAGCTGTCTTCGATGTGGATCAATATGAGGAATTTGTAGAAATTCAAAGTGAAACAGCATTGCGGGCAGTCGCGACAAAATATCCGTACGACAGTTTTGACGATTCGAAGTTGACGTTAAGAGGGAATAATGAAGAAGTGTCGGATGAACTGAAGGCAGAAGTCCATGAACGGCTGTATGTCGCCGGGGTGGAAATTATCGAGGCGAGATTGACGCATTTGGCTTATTCGACTGAAATTGCGCAGGCGATGCTGCAGCGTCAGCAGGCAAGCGCCATCGTTGCAGCAAGGCAGAAAGTGGTTGAAGGGGCGGTCGGCATGGCTCAAGATGCCATCAGTCGACTGGAAAAAGACGGTTCGGTCCAACTGAATGAGGATGCGCGAATCAGAATGATCAATAATTTGCTTGTGGCAATTGTAGCGGATAACGGGGCGCAACCGATTATAAATGCTGGAACGATGAAGGAAGATTGACACCATTTCAAAGGCCATTTTACATAAATGGTCTTTTTTTATTGACAAATATGTCGATCGGTTATATGGTTAGTTATATATGTAACTAACCTAAAAGGCAGGGTGGTGGCAAATGAAAAACAAACTGGATGACAATAAACCAATCTATCTCCAAATCAAAGAATTTATCGAAGACGCAATCATCAACGACACAATCAAGGTTGGGGAAAGAGTGCCATCTACAAACGAGTTAGCTAAATTTTACAATATAAATCCTGCTACCGCCAGGCAAGGCATGAATGAATTGGCAGGAGAAAATATATTGCGAAAACAAAGAGGTGTCGGTATGTTTGTAACTGAAAATGCGAAAGACATTTTAATCGAAAATCGAAAAAAGCAATTTTACGATACGTTTATCGTGCCGTTGAAAAGCGAAGCGGAAAAGTTGCAAATTTCAACCGATCAGTTAATCGACATGTTAAGGGAGGGCGAATGATTCATGCGAATCGAAGTGAAAAATGTATCGAAAAAGTACAGGAAGAAAAAGGCATTGCATCATGTTTCATTCACGTTGGAAGAACCAAAAATATACGGATTGCTCGGCAGAAACGGCGCGGGAAAAACAACGTTTATGGAAATCTTAGCGGGCCATCAGCTCGCCTCAAATGGCGAAATTTTGATCAATGGCACAAATCCGTTTGATAACCGCAATATTTTGGAAAATATTTGCCTTATCAAAGAAGGGGATAATTTCCATAAGGATATGAAAATTAAACAAGTGATGAAAGCTTATTCTTTTTTTTATCCGAATTGGGACCAGGATCTTGCGGATGAATTGATAGGCGAATATAACTTGAATGAAAAAGCGAGAATAAAAACGTTGTCGAAAGGGATGAGCTCCGCATTAGGAGTGATTGTAGGGTTGGCGAGCAAGGCGCCGATCACGATATTCGACGAGCCGTATATCGGGCTTGATGCCGCTGCGAGACAAAATTTTTATGATAGATTGCTAGAAGAATACGAAACGGAAAAACGGACCGTCATTTTCTCGACCCATTTGATTGATGAAGCGAGTTTATTGTTTGAAGAAGTGCTCATCTTGCAAGAAGGCGAACTTATTTTGCAAGAAGAAGCGGATAAATTGCGAGATCAGACTTGTGCGGTCACCGGTTCTGTTGAAGAGGTGAAAAAATTCATTTGCAATAAGAAAGTGATGAAGACAAAACAGCTCGCCACTATGATGACCGCATATATTTACGGGGATAAAGAAGAAGCGATTAAGTCGAATTTAAAAGTCGAGGGCATACCAATTCAAGACTTAATGATCTATTTGACAGAATCAGGGAAAGGAGCTTAACAATGTCGCAACAAATAAAGGGCGGGATTTATTACTTAATTGCCAATATTCGGCATTCATTTATAGTGTTTTGGTCCATCTTATTAGCGCTACTGCTTGTGACCGTTGGATCGACTTTGCTTTTTCCTGATTCTGTCGTTTCTTTTCAATTATCTGCTCCGCTCTATGCATTTGCAGCAGTCATCGGATATTGGTCGGTAAACAACGCATTTCCTTATTTAATCAAAATGGGAAGCACGAGAAAAAATATATTTTTAAGCTTTGGTGTATATGCGCTTCTTCTGGCGTTAGCAAATGCGGTCCTTTCCAATACAATCAATAATTTTGTCACGTTGTTGATTGGAACTGAAAGGGATGTTGGCATCATCACTGTAACGGAAAATGGTTCCACGATGACATTTAACCATGTCGGCGATTTGTTAGGGGAAAACACATGGCTGATGCGGGTCGTTATCGATACTTCGATTTCATTTTTCTTGCTCGCAGTGATGTTTATCATTGGGCTTGTATTTTACCGCTATGGTTTGATTGGCGGGGTCGGCTTTTTAGGCGTCCTTGCAATTATCATTGTTTTTGGTTTTTCCAAAGGATGGTTGTTGGACTTTTTCATTGCAATCTATGAAAATTTCAGTTTTGCATTCTTTTATCAATTGTTTGCTGCAGGGACTTTCATCTATTTATTATCGTATTTCTTGTTGCGGCGAATGACAGCTTAAACATGTGTCGGGATCAAGAAGGCGATCGGCAAACGCTAAAAAAGGTTAGCAGTCCCAATGTCTGACGCCTTCGTAAAATCTTTTGAAGGGAGCATGATGATGCAAAGAGAATTAAAAGGTTCGCTTTATTACTTGCTAGCGAATTTACGTTACCCGTTCACTATATTTTGGACGGTCATGATCAGTGCGCTAACTGTTTCCATTATTGCAGATTTGTTTATGGACGATGAAGGTTTTATCGCTTTTAATTTTTCAGGGTCCATTTATGTATTTGGAGCAATTTTTGGAGCTTATATTGTGAAAGGAGCGATTCCTTATATCATTAAAATGGGAGCATCGAGAAAAAGTTTGTTTGTATGTGCAGGCATTCATTTATTCGGCATCGCGGCAGCGAATTCATTGATTTCCAATTCAATCAATTCCTTTCTTGAAAATTTTTATGGGAGCACGTTGGAAAGAACATTGAGACTGTCGCATTTTTCGGACTTTTTTATGGAAAGCACATGGACTGCACGAGTGATTATTGATTCTTCCATCACTTTCTTTTTGATGGCAGTTGCATTCATGATTGGACTTGTTTTTTACCGATTTGGTTTAATTGGTGGTTTTGGAGTAATGGGAGCCGCCATGGTGGTCATTGTTTTCGGGATTTCAAGAGGTTGGTTGCTTGATTTTTTCATAAATATTTTTAGCGACTTTGGTCTCGTCTTTTTCTATCAATTATTAGCATTAGGAATTATCGTCTATTTCCTTTCTTTTATTTTAATGAAAAAAATAACCGTATAACCTGAATTATTCATACCTCAAAACAAAAATGTAAATGAGGTTTAATGATTAGCTATTTTAGTAAATTAGATAAAAAATGTAGAAAATTGATATTTTGAAGCTAGAAATTTCTTGATGCT
>Ga0079226_10002984_pt1 | contig 13040 bp, 10 predicted proteins | sample Poulit2014_FD_76345 | JGI IMG/M metagenome (GOLD analysis project Ga0079226, IMG submission 76345) | Agricultural soil microbial communities from Georgia to study Nitrogen management - Poultry litter 2014 | ecosystem: Environmental > Terrestrial > Soil > Agricultural land | place: USA: Georgia... | reverse complement strand
TCGCTAGCCACTTCCTTCACCCATAGCGTCACCGCTATCAGCTTGTGGTTCACTACACTTGGCGACAACCACCCGTGGTCTAGACTTTCACTAGACTAGATGAAATGTCATGCCCGACACACAGGTATAAAAAATAAGCATCATGATGATGCTTATTTTTTGTCTTTAATGATATAAATCAAAGCGTCCAACTGATAACGTTTCTTTTAACCCACCAGTTTCCATCAATGATTTATCAATAATGATCTTCTTAAGAGCTGAGGCTAAATATCCTCTATATCCATGACCTAAAGCATTGCCTGCCGCTTTGCTTTCACCTATAGTCAAAACTTCACCTAAATCATGGTAAGCATATTTAGTAGGACGTGCTTGGCCGTTTACGCGACTTCTAATATCATCGACCGCATAGTTAGCCATTGACAAAGCCATTTGTGCAGTATTTGGCCATGCCCATTTTGTAGCTGGATTTATTACAATCGAACCATCTCCTAAAACATAAATATCTTTACTTTCAGGAGCAGTTAAGTGATCACTAACCATTACTCGACCACGACGATTCTTAAAACCAGATTTTTCAATTACTGGACTTCCACTAAAGCCCATCATCCAGATTCTAGTACCTGCGACGATTTCCTTTATATCATCAGAATTCTTCTCTTTATACATGACAGAATGATCTGTTACTTTTTGCACATAAGCAGGATTAAGAATTTCAATTCTGTGCTTCTTAATTTGTTTAAGAGCATACTTTAATACTTTTCCTTCAAACATTGGCAAAGTATTTTCAGAGCCATCAATCATCTTGATCGTGATTTTTTCAGGCTCAACACCTGCAATCTTAGCAAAACGTGGACGAGCTTGAGCTAAGGCGCCTGCAAGTTCAGTTGCTTGGAAGCCTGCACCACAGATTGCAATTGATAAATGCTTAGGATCATGATCCTCCGAGTAAGCCTTCATTTCATTTTTAAGATGATCACGAATCGCCTGAGCCTGTTTTACATTGCTCATTGGTAAGGCATATTCCTTAGCGCCATCGATTCCCATATCGTTGAATATGAAGCCTAAAGCCACAACGCAATAATCGTAATGAATTGGTGCATGATTCTTTAATTCGATAGCTTTATTTTTAATATCGATTTTTTCAACTTGATCAATTATTAATTAACTCATACTTTCATCTAAAACATCCGCCAATTCATAGGACATTCTAGTATATGGATAGCTACCTGAAGCTACTTCATAGAGTCTCATAGTTTCATAGTGATATGAATTTTGATTAATTAAAATAATTTTTACTTCATTGCGCATTTTCTTTTGCAAAGCCACAACAGTTTTCAAACCTGCGTAGCCACCACCTAAAACAACAATCGTTTTCATATTATCCTCTATTTCTAGCTATAAAAGCACACCGATTAAATAAGTAACAGAATAAGTTAAAGCGCCAACTAATAATGTTTTGACTGCACAAATAAATGTTTCAGTTTTTACCTGTTTTTGTAAGAGCAATTTGTTTTGCTTATAAACGAACGGTACAATTAAAACTGTTAACCAGACAGTGGCTGGTGCAATTTTCAAAAATGGTAAAGCAATAATGACTAAGAATGCGATGACATTTTTCACTGTATAGGCGGTCAAGGCAGCTTTTTTACCAATAAAGTGTACGATCGTCTTACGGTGATTATCTTCATCTTCTTGCGCATCACAGATATTGTTGGCCAACATTAGGTTAGAGATCCATAATTCATCGGCTAAAGCCAACAAGAAGACTTGACCAATAGCAAGCCAGCTCCAGTTAAAGACCTGGTAGGCATTCAGATAAACGCTGAGCAATACAATCATGAAACCCATGGTAAAGCCCGAAGCCAATTCACCTAGCGGCAAACTGGAAATGGGATGTGGACCTGATGAATAGCTAAAACCAATGAAGTAGCAAAACATCCCCATCCACAGAACTGCCCAACCAGTTTGTGAAGCTAACCAAATTCCAATAACTGCTGAAATCAATGTCATACTGATGATTAAATTTCTAACTAACTTAGGATCGATATTTTCTCGACCAATAATGTTAGTTTTTTGTTGGTAAGATTTACTATCTGCGTGATAATAGTCATTATAATTATCCAACATATCTACTACCATATTGAACATAAACATGGCAATAAAGAAGACAATTGATACGCCCCAGTTAATGGAATTATAATAATATGTACTGAAGCATAATCCTAGCGAGAACGGCATCACGCTAGCCGGTTTCGCCTTGATTTCTACCAATTCTAAAAATGTACTTATTGACATCAAGCCACTTCCTCTCAAAGATGTCTAATTATTTATAATAATTATAGTTTTATTTAGTTAAGGAACCTAATCAATGAATAATTCTAAACTATGGAAAAAATATCCTCTGATCGCCAGTGAGCTTGAAGAGGTCAACCAATTCGTCCAGAAAACCATCAAGACACCACACAAAAGCCTGCAAGCTGCTTTATTACAAATGGCAGATAACGGTGGCAAATATTTACGTCCTAGTCTGCTTTTGCTTGCAGCTCATGCAGTGGGCAAAGCTAACAAGCAAACTATCAAGTTAGCTTCATCCATCGAAATTTTACACATGGCCACTTTGATTCATGATGACATCATTGATGACTCCGACGAACGTCGTGGCAACGTAAGCATTCAAGCTGCTTTTGGTAAAGATGTAGCCGTTTATACTGGCGATTTACTCTTTACCGACTTCTTCGACTTGATGCTTAACGCCATTGACGAAAATGAATATCTCGTTCGCAATGCGCAAACGATGCGCAAGATTTTAAACGGGGAATTAGGTCAGATGGCTGAACGTTTTAATCTAAAACAGACACTAGATGACTATCTTGGTGATATCAAAGGTAAAACCGCTGCTCTCTTCCGTTTAGCCGCTGAAGAAGGTGCCCATTTTGCTGGTGGCAATATCGATCAAAGCAATGCTCTAGCACAATTTGGTGAAAACTTAGGCATTGCCTTTCAAATTGTCGATGACATTCTTGATTACAGCGGTGGCAAGCAGTTAAACAAACCAACGCTAGAGGATTTAGCCACTGGAGTCTATTCTCTGCCACTTTTGCTTGCATTAAACCAACCTGCACTAAGAGATAAGCTGCTACCTTTACTTAACAAGAAACGCCAAATGACTTTAGCAGATATGCAAAAAGTACAAAGTATTCTGTTAGATAGCACTGTTATTGACGATAGTCGCAAGTTAGCCCGTCAATATGCGCAAAAGGCAATTGATAACTTAGCCATTTTTAAACCTAATCCTGCTGTTTTATTACTTAAGAAATTACCCAACACGCTGTTAACACGCAGCTTTTAGTCGATCAAAGTCCTTGATCGGCTTTTTTCAATTCACGATAACGTGGATTTTGCCACAATTGTTCTGGCGTACCCTGCATGGCAATCTGACCGTCTTCGATAAAAATAACCTGATTCATTTTTTCAATACCTTGCAAATGGTGAGTTATCCAAATCAAAGTTTTACCATTCAGTTGCTTCATAAAAGTTTCAATGACAGCTTGCTCTGTAATTGGATCTAGACCTACGGTTGGTTCATCTAGCAAAACGATAGGCGTATTTTTCAAAAGAATACGAGCTAAAGATAAGCGGTGCCGCTCACCACCAGAAAAACGCAATCCCGCTTCTTCTACTTGCGTCTCCAGCTTTTCAGGTAAAGCCTCGATCGTCTTTTTCAAACCTACTCGGTCAAGTACATCCCAGAGTTGATCATAACTTGTCTCTTCATTACCTAAGCGTAGGTTATTAGCAATTGTCGTGTTGAACAAATATGGCTTCTGATTAATGACGCTAAAGTATTTCGGCATTTGATCGCCAAACTTTGTAACATCGATACCATTCAAATCAATTTGTCCTTCAGTTGGCTTTCGATCACCTCTTAATAAGGCAGCCAAAGTACTCTTGCCTGCTCCGCTTTTACCCAAGATCGCAATCTTTTCACCAGCATGAATATCTAAATTAATGCCACGTAAGATTTCTTTCTTAGTATGTGGATAAGTATAGTGAATATTCTGAATAGTTAAATTATATGGTGCTGCAATTGACAGCGCCTTTTCTTTTACCTTTTGATCAGGATCAGGCAGGTTATTCAATCTAACTAATGACTTTTGATAAACATTTGTTTCCTGTGCTGCCGTTGGTAAACCGGCCAAAGCTTCATTGAGTGGAAAGGCCGCCAAAACAAAGGCTGCAATCCAGTTAGTTAATGGACTCTGCTGACCACCAAATTTAGCTGCACCCCAGATAATTAAGCTAGTAACAATCAGCAAAAAGAGCATCTGCATCAAGAAATTGCGAAAGCGTTCAAACTTCTTCATCCTTTGGTGAACGTCCAATAATTTTTCTCGACTATCAACGTGCAACTGTAAGAATTCCTGACTTCTGCCAGCAAGCATCCAATCGGTTACACCCATGACATTGTCAGTCAGGTCAACGTAGAGCTTGTCTTGTGCAGCTTTTTCATAATCTTGCCGTGCTCCATTAACCACAATTGACCAAATAGGAATTGCAAAAATCATTAAACCGAAGGTAACTAGCATCCACAAGCCCATCAGTGGCGATAAAATACCTAGACTGATGACAATAATAGCGTAAAGTCCCCAGGCTACGAACATCGGAAAGATTGACCGTAAGTAAAGATTTTGAATGTGACTAATATCATCTGAGAGCAATCCTAAAACATCCCCCAGCTGATATTTACTGTTGAATAATGCCGCGTCTTTTTCCAAGGCATCATACATCTTTTGTCTAAACTTAGATGTCATTCGTAAAACCCAGTTATGGCTGACGATTCTTTCAAAATACTGAATCGTTGGTCTAGCAATTCCAAACGCTCTTGTTAAAACTATTGGCACATATACCAGCAAAATATTTTCTGGACGTGTGGCAGATTTACTAATTAAAAAGCCTGCACAAAACATCAAGCTTGCACCACAGACAAAAGTTAAAATCCCTAAGAAAATGGCTAAAATTAATGTCTTTTTGTAACGGTGTAAAAATGGTTTTACCCAGCGATCATGTTTTAGCACCTTAATAATCGGAATTTTATTGCTCATCATGATCGCCTCTCATCTTTTCTATCAATTTGACAAAGTAGCCATTTTTCTTTCCCAATTCGTCAAAGGTTCCTTGTTCAACCAATTTGCCATGATCCATTACCAAAATATAATCCATTTCTTTCATCCAGTGCAGCCTATGCGTAGCGAAAATCACTAGATGATCTTTCATTAGTGGCAACATTTTTTTCTTCAAATCAACTTCAGTTTCAATATCCAGATGAGCTGTAGGCTCATCGAAAATCATGACTTTACGTTGTTGATCTAGAAAGGCACGTGCTAAAGCGATTCTTTGGGCTTGTCCTCCAGATAAGACACGCTTGCCTTGACCGATAATCGTATCTAACCCATCTGGCAATTCTTTAACCAAATCATCCAAACCAACTACATGAATTGCTTGCTTAATTTCATCATCAGAAGCCTTCGGAGTATAAAAGGCAACATTATCACGCAAACTTGCAGTGAAAACATAGGGATTCTGTGGAATATAAATCAGTTGTTTACGCCAGTCAGGTATGTTTAATGTTTTTGCATCTTGTTTTTGAATTGTAATTTCACCATTTTTTGGAGTTAAAAAGCCACTAAGCAAATTAATTAAAGTTGACTTGCCCGAGCCACTCATTCCGATTACGCCAACTTTTTCATAGCCATGAATATTTAACGAAATAGGACCTATCTTACTGCCTTTTTCATATTTAAAATTCATATCTTTAATTGTTAGTTGGTCGTCTTGACTCCATTGACTTAATTGCAATTCTTCTACCGGCTCTTTTGGTGCCTTGATCAATTCATTGATCCGATGAAAAGCATTTTTTCCATTCAAGGTTGCGTGAAAATCACCGGCAAAATTACGAATCGGCAAAAAATATTCTGGCGCCAAAATCAAAATCGCTAAAGCTGGGAAAAGTGTAATCTTGCCATTTAACAAATTAAATCCAAGATAAACGGCAATCACAGCAATCGATAAAGTAGTAAAAAAATCTAGTGCAAACGTCGATAACATTGCGACACGCAAAACAGCCATAGTTTTACGTCTAAAGTTTTCGCTTAAATGAAAAATACTGGTGGAATAGCGCTTGCTCAAGCCCAAGTATTTCAATGTATCAATTCCGCGCAATGAATCAATAAAGTTATTAGACAATATCTGGAAATTACCAAATTGTTTAATCGCCTTATCTTGTGCCGCATGTCCCAGAATAATCATAAACAGTACGATTAGTGGGTACATGATTAATAAGATTAGCGCACATTGCCAATTGACGAAGAACATTGCAATAAAAAGCAAAACTGGCACGATCATCATCGTTAAAACTTTGTTATAGATCAGTTTAATGTAATTGCGAACTTCATCAATTCCATCTAGCGCCATAGTAATTAAACTGCCTGTTCCCTGCTTTTGGACTAAAACCTGACCTTCATTAAAAACTTTGCTTAATAACTTCTGCCGTAGCTTTTCTGATTCCTGGTTGGAATAATGGTCCAGCATTTTATCCTGAAACCAATCATTTAACTGCCGACTAGTAAAACAAAGCGCAAATAGCAGTAAGTACAGCCAGTTCAGCTTTTTTCCCTGCCAGAGAATAGTCAGAACCATACTTAACGATAGAGCTTGACCAATAATCAAGAAGGCTTGCAGAACTTCAAGCACTGCAAGCCTTCTAACAATTGCACCAGCACCATCAAGTTTAAAAAGGTGTTGATCAATCATATTAATATCCTTCTCCTATTGCAGGCATTTCAATTCTCTTGCGGAAAATCCAGTATGACCAAATTGTGTAAGCCAAAATACATGGAATTAAAATTACTGTAGCAATCGTCATCACAATTAATGTGTAATTTGATGATGATGCACTTTGAATCATCAAATCATATTTACTACTGATTGATGAAATCATGACTCTTGGGAATAATCCACAGAAAATCAAAGCAACTAATGACACCAAGGTCAAGCCACTAAAGAAGAATGCCCAGCCTTGTTTGTTAACAAAGTTAGCTACATGACCTGCTACTGAAAAGCCCACGATCAAAACCAAGCAAAGCAAGGTCAAAATTGGGTGTACTTGCAAGAAGTCAGTTTGGAACAACAAAAGTAGTGCAAAGATAACTTCACCAACATAAAGCACCCAGTAAAGAGCTTTAGAGTAGTTTTGTGCACGATCACTTATTACGCCTTTAGTCTTTAAAGCAATATAGTTCAAACCATGCAAATATGTTAACAAAGTTAAAGCAATACCGCCGACAATTGAGAACCAGTTAAAGAAGTCAAAGAAGTGTGCAGTCATATCACCGTGAGCATCAAGTGGCATCCCTTTAATCATTGAAATAAACATCACGCCTAAAAAGAAAGGTGCAATAAAACTACCAATGGCCATTGCGTTATCCCAAAATGGCTTACGTGGCTCAGGACTTTTGGCACGAAATTCAAAAGAAATACCACGAATAATTAAACCTACAAGGATAATAAGCAAAATCAGGTAATAGCCTGAGAACAATGAAGCGTACCAATATGGGAATGATGCAAACATTGCACCACCTGCCGTAATTAGCCAAACTTCATTTGCATCCCAAACCGGACCAATTGTAGCAATAATCTGACTTCTTTCTTTTTCATTATGACCTAAAGTCTTAACAGCCATTCCGACTCCGTAGTCAAAGCCATCAAGAAAGAAGAAACCACTGAATAAAACTCCAATTAATATGAACCATAGGATTTGCAAGAATGACATTTAAAAGGCCCCCTTTGCAAATGGATCTGTTTCCTTATCACTAGTTTGACCCTGCATAGCCAATTCTTCAGGATCATTGTGTAAGAAGCGAACAATTAAGCTAATTAAAATAATAGCTAAGCCGGTAAACAAACAGAAGTAAACAATATTCGATGTAAGTAGTGAAGCAACTGAAACATTTGGTGAAACACTTTGAGCAATGGTAAATAGTCCATAAACTGTCCAAGGAGCACGACCAAGTTCAGTAATTAACCAACCACAAGTATTAGCAATAAATGGTGTAAAGGTCATCAAAGCCAATACCCATAGGCACCAACGATGCTCATAAAGAGTTTGCTTCTTCTTACGAGTCAAAATTAAGCCCACAATTGAAACAAGAGCCATCAATGCGCCAAATCCTGCCATAAAGCGGAAGCTCCAGAACAAAGTGTTAACTGGAACATAATAGTTCATCTTATGGCCATCAATATGAGTACCATACTTCTTTTCCATTTCTTTATTGACTTCTTCCATCCCTTTAACAGAACCAGTAGTACTGTGGTATGAAAGAATACTCAACATATCTGGAATTTCGATTTTACCTTTAACTTCATGAGTCTTAGTATTAGCAAAACCAATCATCGTCCATGGAGCTTTTTCACCAGTTGTCTTATATAAAGCTTCTGTTGCTGCAAACTTCATTGGTTGTTCATGAACCAAGTATTGCATTTGGACATCCCCCATGCCAATTGAACCAATGGAGAAAATAAGCATCAATGTTAAACCGATGCGAATTGTCTTATGATAAATTGCTTTATTAATATCAGACAATGTCCGTTTCTTCAAAAGTTGGAAAGCTGCTAATCCAGTAATAATTGTGGCACCTGTCAAAATCGCGCCAGTGATTACATGACCGAATTCAAACATTAATTGTTTATTGGTCAAAAGAGCACCGAAGTTAGCCATTTCGGCACGACCATTTCTAATGGCAAATCCGGTTGGATGTTGCATAAATGAGTTAGCTGATAAAATCCAAACTGCAGATGTGATCGTCCCAAAGACAATCATCCAAATAAAGAACAAATGTAAGCCTTTCTTAACTTTGTCCCAGGTAAACATCCATAGTCCAATAAAGGTTGATTCGATGAAGAATGAAAGTAATGCTTCAAATGCAAGTGGTGCACCGAAGATATCACCCATAAATCTTGAATAGTCGGACCAGTTCATCCCAAATTGGAATTCCTGAATAATACCTGTTACAACTCCCACTGCAAAGCTCAAAAGAAATACATTTCCCCAGAACTTTGTCATTTTCTTATATTCAGGCTTGCCAGTATGAACATACATAGATTCCATAATTGCTACAACGAACACCGTACCAATTGAAAATGGTACGAAGAAAAAGTGAAAGATCGTTGTCATAGCAAATTGGAATCTCGCTAAACTAACAATATTCATTTTTAGCGCCTCCATAATTCCTATTACATACGTCTCTGTCTAAAATAACATTCATTATTTTGCTCAACTTAAGTGTACAGCCTCTTCTTTTTACTTTCAAGCCGGCTATTAATGCGCTTTCAATAATGTTATCTTATTTTAGTGTTAGCTTTGCCTCTTAATTATAACACTATGAGTTTGTTATCCAGTTTCTTTCAAAAGAGCTAAAGAAAAAAGACTAGTTCTAAAGCCATTGCTAAAAAAGAGCACTTTTATAAAAATATATATTTTATTTTAAAATTTTTAAATGAGCTAGTTTGTTATTCTATTTTCAAGCAAAAAAGCCAGATATCTTTGTGATATCTGACTTTATTTTATTTATTTATAATTTTACGGTCTTTATATGTCTGGTTTAACAAAATTGAAATTATGATAACAATCATTGAAACAACATAGACTGCTTTCAAACCACCTAAAAGTATTTGACGCAATTGTGGTACAACATTGTTTGCCAAAGTCTTGGCGTTTTCTGCGGAAACAATCTTGTTCATCATTTCCTGCGTTAGACCTGGATGCTTTGCTAGACCTTTAGCTACCATCGTATTAAAAGCAATACCGTAAATAGAGACCATCATTGTTTGTCCCAAATATTTCATCAAGGTATTAAACGACGTAGCTACACCAATATCGTCCTTTGGAACTAACACTTGCGACCTTACCTGTGAAGCCGTCGTAATCGCACCAAAGGCAGTTCCGTTGAATGCAGCAACGATGCAAAATACCCAAAATGGAGTATAAATTGGCACTAGAATCAAGACTAAATCCGCAGCTACTAAAATTGCTAGCATATAATCATACGTCTTTTTGATACCCCAACGACCTAGCATTCCGCCAATCAAGAATGAACCAATAATCCACATCAATGAACTTGGCGTTACGGCAAAACCGGCAAGTGAAGCATTAGTACCATTAATTCCCTGCATCCAAGTTGGAGTATAGAATTCAAAGCCGATCACTACACCTGAGATAAGTAATGTGATTATGTTTAGTGCAAAGAACTCTTTATCTTTTAGCATCGAGAGCGGCATTATTGGATCCGCTGCGCGCTTTTCTGCCCTAAAGAATAGAATTACAGATACTACAATCAAAACGGCTAGAGCGGCCATAACTAGCATATTCGTGCTGCTACCTAAATCTTGCAAGAAGAACATTAAAGCTAGAAGCAACAATACTAACCAAACTGTACCTTGCAAGTCCAATTTTGAACTCGATTTATACTTAGGTTCTCTTAAATATATAAGTACTAATAAAAACGCAATGATTCCAATTGGCACATTAATATAAAAGACCCAGTGCCAAGACAGATGTTGCACAATAAATCCACCTAAAAGCGGAGCAATAACTGAAGCCACTCCCCAGAAGCCCGAGTTAAGTCCTAACATTTTAGCGCGTTTTTGCAAAGTATAAAGGTCAGCGATAATAGTGATTGCGACTGGCTGAACTGCTCCTGAACCTAGTCCCTGAATTACTCTAAATAATATCAGTTCAACCATGTTTTGTGCTAAGCCACACAAAGACGATCCAATGACAAAAAGTGCAATTCCAAACAAAAAAACTGGCTTCCGCCCAATGCTATCCGCCAGTTTTCCGTATAAAGGAGTCGAAACAGCCGTCATCAGCAGAAAGATCGATACAACCCAGTTCATAATTTCTAGTCCATCAAGGTCTGAAACTATTGTAGGCATTGCAGTAGAAACGATCGTTCCTTCAATAGCGGTCATAAACGTTGTCATAAAAATCGCAAGCGTGACTACAGGCACGTTTTTTTTCATTTATTATTTACTCCTCGAATATTTTTATTGATGATCTTTAATATAATCAAGCAAATCTTGAGTCTTATCGGTCTTTTCCCATGGTAAATCGACATCTGTTCTGCCAAAGTGACCATATGCAGCAGTTTGTTCGTAGATAGGACGACGCAAGTTAAGCATCTTAATAATGCCGGCTGGACGAAGATCAAATACGTTGCGAACTGCTTCAGTTAAAAGCTCATCGTCAACCTTACCTGTGCTGGCAGTATCGATCATGATTGATACTGGGTGAGCCACACCGATGGCGTAAGCAAGTTGAACTTCACAACGATATGCAAGACCAGCGGCTACGATGTTTTTGGCAACATAACGTGCAGCATAACTGGCACTACGGTCAACCTTTGTAGGATCCTTACCTGAGAAGGCACCACCGCCGTGACGAGCATAACCACCGTAAGTATCAACGATAATCTTACGACCGGTTAAACCTGAGTCACCCTTGGGACCACCAATAACGAAACGGCCAGATGGGTTAATTAAGAACTTAGTATCTTCATCCAAGTATTTAGCAGGAATAACTTCCTTAATTACTAAGTCGATCATTGCACGACGAATTTCTTCGTTTGAAACTTTTGCATCAGTTTGAGTAGAAATAACTACTGTGTCCACACGAAGTGGCTTATTATTTTCATCATATTCTACAGTAACTTGAGCTTTAGCATCTGGACGAAGCCAGTCCAAAGTATGATCTTTTCTAAGTGCAGCTACACGTCTCATCAAACGGTGAGCAAGTGAAATTGGCAATGGCATAAGTTCAGGAGTTTCTTTAATAGCGAAACCAAACATCAAACCTTGGTCACCTGCACCGATTTGATCTAACTCGTCGTTATCGGACTTGTTTTCTCTAGTTTCAAGTGAGTGATCAACACCACCAGCAATATCAGGTGATTGTTCATCAATATCAATCATTACGGCACAGTTATTGCCATCGAAACCTAATTCTGGACGGTCATAACCTATTCTTAAAATGGTTTTACGTACTACGTCTTGGATATCAACATATGCATTAGTTGAAATTTCACCAAAGACAAAAACCATACCTGTAGTTACGATCGTTTCACATGCTACGTGTGAATTAGGATCTTTCTTAAGCATCGCATCCAAAATTGCATCTGAAATTTGGTCAGCAACCTTGTCTGGATGTCCTTCAGAAACTGATTCTGAAGTAAACAAACGTCTTTCCATATTAGTCCCCCTATATAGACATTGGCTATTCGGTTACAAGGCATCTTCACTGTTAATAGTGAATCCTTTCAGGACTTGAACCGATAAAATTATTTTGTTCGTTCTTTTTGCATAAAAAAAGACTACCGTCTCCGCGGTAGTCCCGAACGATGGAGGATACAGGGCTCGAACCTGTGACCTCCTGCTTGTAAGGCAGATGCTCTCCCAGCTGAGCTAATCCTCCATAAGTGACCCGTACGGGATTTGAACCCATGTTACGGCCGTGAAAGGGCCGTGTCTTAACCACTTGACCAACGGGTCATATCTCTTAATCAAGAGCACTTTATTATAATAACTAAATCAGTTTTAAAAGTCAAGAACTTTTTTAACTTTTTTATTTTTTAGTTATCTGAGTGACATCTCAATCACAACGCTTATTATATTACTAGACATCCTTAATTTATGCAAGGGTTATTTTGAAAAAATTTGAAATAATTTTTGATAATTGTTTTTCATCCATTGATAGTAGCTAACACCATTAGGCATCGTCTCACGTACATCAAGTACTGGCACGTTTGAGTGCTTAGCTAAGCTTACCATATTATTAACGGTACTGCTTGATGCTTGGACATTATTAACGAAGAAAGCAATTTTTCTCTGTTTGATACCCATTTGCATTTCGTGCACAACCTTAGCGTTTGGATCAGTTTCGTTTTCTACAGCCTCTTCAAAAGCTGGATTACCAATTTTAAAATGGCACC
>Ga0079226_10002983_pt1 | contig 13040 bp, 15 predicted proteins | sample Poulit2014_FD_76345 | JGI IMG/M metagenome (GOLD analysis project Ga0079226, IMG submission 76345) | Agricultural soil microbial communities from Georgia to study Nitrogen management - Poultry litter 2014 | ecosystem: Environmental > Terrestrial > Soil > Agricultural land | place: USA: Georgia... | reverse complement strand
CGCGGAACAGGATGCGCAGCTGGCCGGCCCCGAGGGTGGCAGCCGCCTGTTCGGGACTGCGGGCAGCGGTTTCGAGGAAGGAACCGACGATGCGGATGACGAGCGCCGCGTTGTAGAACACGTGCGCCAGCATGATGAGGGCGAACGAATCCCGGAGGTTGATGCCGAGCAGCCCGCCCGGTCCGGTCAGGGCCAGGAAACCCATGCCGGCCACCACGGTCGGCATCACGAACGGAATCGTGAACGCGGAGCGGAGCAGGCGGCGTCCGGGGAAGGACCAGCGGGCGAAGACGATCGCTGCCGGCAGGCCCGCGAGCAGCGTCAGGAAGGTCGAGAGGAGCGCCTGCCCGAACGTGAATCCTGCAACGCGCCAGTACCACGGGTCACTGACGATGGTGCCGAGCCCCTCGGGCGAGCTGAAACTGCGGACCAGGATGACGCCGAGCGGCCACACCAGGAAAACCCCCAGGAAAGCTGCGGCAGCGGCACCGGCAAGCGCGGCAGGCAATGTCCTCGTCGTCACGGTCGCCGCTGTCCTAGAGGGCGAACAGGTTGATGAACAGGTAGGAGAACGCCACCGCAAACAGGTGGGAGTCAATGCGGTCAAGCACCCCGCCCTGGCCGGGCAGGAAACGGCCGGAATCCCTCACGCCCGTCCACCGTTTCAGCAGGCTTTCAAACAGGTCGCCTGCCTGGCTGGCCGCCCCGACGGTCAGGGCAAAGAACAGCAGCTTCACCGTGTTGACGCTGAAATCGAACAGCGTGCTGGCCACCCAGTGGAGGCCACTAACGAACACGAGGGCGAACAGCATGCCGCCCAGGGCTCCCTCCACGGTTTTGCTGGGGCTGATTTCCGGAGCGAGCTTGTTGCGCCCGAACAGGGAACCGATCGTGTACGCCCCGACGTCTGAGGCGACCACGCCGATGAGTGGCAGCGCCAGGTACCAGATGCCGGTCGTCGCGTCAGGAACGTAACGGAGCGTGATCATGAAGCTGAACAGCCACGGGATGTACACGTAGCCGAACAGGGAGAACACGACGCAGTTCAGTGAGTTCTGGTTCGGCCTGACCAGTTCGAGCACGACTAGGTACGTGGCGACGAGGATGAGGAGCAGTTCCCGCCACGACGTGCCGGTGCCGATGACGGCCGGCAGGCCCAGCCCGCTGAGCATGTCGGCGGGCAGTGCCGCCAGCAGCGTCAGTGGCGTCACTGCCCACAGGCTCCGTTTCCTGATCGGGATGCCCCGTTTCGCGAGCATGCCGGAATACTCAGCGATGGCGATGCACGTGAGGATGAGCCAGGCGGGACCCAGCAGCGGCAACCCGGCCCAGAGGACTACGGCGGTGGTCAGCACCGCCGCCAGTCCCGACAGGACGCGCCGGAACGGGAAACGCCGCTCTGCAGCCCGGGCGGCCATGTTCAGACGGCCATGATGTCTTCTTCTTTGGCCCTGGTCCTCTCATCGATGGTGTCGACGAAACCGTCCGTGATTTTCTGCACTTCGTTTTCGCCGGTCCGCAGCTCATCCTCGCTGATGAGCCCTTCTTTCTGGAGTTCCTTCAGTCCGTCGTTACCGTCGCGGCGGATGTTGCGTACCGCGACGCGGGCTTCCTCGGCCAGGTTTTTCACGGCGCGTACCAGCTCCCGCCGGCGTTCGTCGGTCAACGGGGGAACGGTGATGTAAATAGCGTCGCCGCGGTTGTTGGGGTTGAGTCCCAGGTCGCTTTCCTGGATTGCCTTTTCGACATCCTGGATGACATTTTTGTCAAACGGCGTAACGACGATCGTGCGCGCGTCCGGACTGGAGACGTTCGCCACCTGGTTGAGCGGGGTGTTCGACCCGTAGTAGTTCACCTGAACGCGGTTCAGCAGGCTCGGGTTGGCCCGGCCTGTGCGGATGCTGCCGATGTTCGTTTCGAACGCCTCACTTGATCTCTGCATGCGTTCGCGCATCTCTTTCAGCACGGATTCCATGGTTACCTCCACTGTGCGGCTTGGCTGCCGCAGCTTCATCTAAAGGAACAGTGTACCGCCTGCCGGGCCCGTACCGCAGCACAATGTCCCGGCCCGGGGGTTCACTCTGCCAGTTCACCGCTGATGAGCGTACCGACGCGTTCACCCGCGAGGAGGCGCCGGAGGTTGCCTTCCGCGAATATGTCGAACACGGTAATCGGCAGGTTCCGGCCCATGCAGAGGCTGACGGCCGTGGCGTCCATGACCTGCAGTCCCTGATTGAGCACCTCGAGGTAGGTGAGGGTATCGAAACGTTCCGCCTCCGGATTCGTGCGCGGATCGTCGCTGTACACGCCGTCGACGTTGTTTTTGGCCATGAGGACCATGTCCGCGTCGATTTCGAGGGCGCGGAGGACGGCGGTCGTATCAGTCGTGAAAAACGGGTTGCCGGTGCCGCCGCCGAAGATGACGGTACGGCCTTTTTCCAGGTGCCGCAGGGCGCGCCGGCGGATGTACGGTTCCGCGACCGCCTGCATGCTGATTGCCGTCTGCACGCGCGTGTCGACGCCGCTGCGCTCGAGGGCGTCCTGCAGCGCCATGGCGTTCATGACGGTGCCGAGCATGCCCACGTAATCGGCCGTGGCCGGATCCATGCCCCGGCCGTGCTGCGCTCCGCGCCAGAAGTTGCCGCCGCCGACCACGATCGCCAGTTGAACGCCGCGGCTTAATGCCGCGGCGATCTCCTGTGCGAGTGACATGGTCGCGTCCGGTGACACCCCGACGCCTGAGTCCCCGGAAAGGAACTCCCCGGAGAGTTTCAGGAGGACGCGTCGCACGCTTACTCGCCTATGGCGATGCGGGCGAAGCGTCCCACCTGGATGTTTTCGCCGATCGTGGCGATGTTTTCCGCGAGCAGCTCACCGACGGTTTTCTTGTCGTCCTTGATGTACGCCTGGTCGACGAGGACGATCTCGGAAAAGTAGCGGTTGAGGCGCCCTTCGACGATCTTTCCGACCACGTTTTCCGGTTTGCCTTCTGCTGCGGCTTCTTCGGTCAGGCGGGTGCGTTCGGCTTCGACTTCGTCTGCCGGGACGTCGTCGCGGTTCGCGTACGTCGGGTCGGCCATCGCAATGTGGATTGCCAGGTCCTTCGCGAGCTGCTGGAATACTTCGTTGCGGGCAACGAAGTCCGTTTCGCAGTTCAGCTCCACCATCGTGGCGATCTTGCCGTTGTGGTGCAGGTACATGCCGACGAAGCCTTCGGAGGCTTCACGGTCCGCTTTGTTGGCGGCGCTGGCGATGCCGCGTTCACGCAGCAGGGCGGCGGCCTTGTCGATGTCGCCTTCCGTTTCGGTCAGCGCGTTCTTGACGTCCATCATTCCGGCGCCGGTCAGCGCGCGGAGCTGTTTGATGCTTTCCATGGTTACTGCCATTTTCGGGTGTTCTCCTCCGTTTTCAGTCGGCTGCGGTTTCGTCTGCAGCTGCCGGTTCGGCTTCTTCGGCGGCTGTCGGTTCAGCGGAGCCGGCAACTTCCGTTTCTGCCGCAGTTTCCGCGGCTTCCGTGGCGTCGCCATCCGCGGTGCTGTCGATGCCTGCTGCCTGGCGGATGGTTTCCTCGGCAGAGGAGAATTCACGCACGGTGGACGGTTCGTCCGCAGCGGGGGCAGCTTCGGCCGGAGCGGCTTCCGCGGTTTCTTCCACGGCTTCGTCAGCTCCGCCGCGCACTTCGACGATGAGGTCGGAAAGGCGGGCCGTGACGAGCTGGATGGAACGGATCGCGTCGTCGTTGCCGGGAATGATGTAGTCGAGCAGGTCCGGATCGCTGTCCGTGTCGGCCAGGGCCACTACGGGAATGCCGAGTTTGTTTGCTTCGTTCACGGCGATCGCTTCCTTCGCCGGGTCGATCACGAACAGGGCATCAGGCAGGCGGGGCATGTCCCGCAGGCCGCCCAGGTAACGCTGGAGCCGCTGGAGATCCTTGCCCAGGTCGATCTGCTCTTTCTTCGTGAAGCGCAGGATCGCCTCGTCCTCGAACCATTTTTCCAGTTCCTTCAGGCGGTCGACACGTCCGCGGATCGTGCGGAAGTTCGTGAGGAGCCCGCCGAGCCAGCGCTCGTTCACATAGGGCATGCCGCAGCGTTTCGCTTCGGCAGCCAGGATTTCCTGCGCCTGTTTTTTCGTGCCGACGAACAGGATGGTTTTTCCTGCCTGCGCCATGTCCCGCAGGTAATCGAAGGCCTTTTCGCTTTCGACGAGCGTTTTCTGCAGGTCGATTATGAAGATGCCGTTGCGTTCCGCGAAGATGTAACGCTTCATCTTCGGGTTCCAGCGTTTCGTTTCGTGTCCGAAATGGACGCCGGCTTCCAGCAGCTGCTTCATTCCCAGGTAAGACATGCATTCCTCCAAAGGCGGGACGTTGAGTGATGAAATCAGGAAACGGTCCGGAAAATCATGTTCCGAAAAAACCTTATCCTCTGTGATTGACGGGCCGGACATCCCGCTGCCGGCACACCAAACCGCGCCATCTTAGCATGAGGAGACCCGGCCGGGGCCGGGTCCCATAACGTTATGTTCCTGAGGGTGGCGGCGGCGCCCGCCGCGTCACGGAAGTTCCTGTCAGCGGACGGCGGAGCAGCCGGAGGCGGCAGCCGCGCCCGCGTCTTCGTGATCCGGTTCCAGCTCGAGGGCACCGTTGAACGCTTCCGCGGCACGTTCGTCGTCTCCCGAAGCGCCCCGGGCGCAGTAGGCCGCACCCAGCCAGTAGCGGGAATCCGCAGTGAGGGGCCACAGGGAAGTGGCCTGCGCGGCCCGGTGCACGGCCTCGTCGTAACGGCCGAGCTCGACGAGCCCGCGGGACAGGTACGTGTACAGCGGCGGCAGGAAGATCGAACCTTCGAGCGAGATGGCGTCCTCGAAGTACGGGACGGAAGCTTCGACGTTGCCGCATTCGAACAGGGTGATGGCCAGGTCGGAGACGGCGGACAGGTTGTCCGGGTCGATGGCGACCGCCTGCTGCAGTTCGTACTCCGCGGCGCTGCAGTCACCGGTGCGGTACAGGGCATTGCCAAGGTTGCTGTGGGCTGAAGCGCTCGACGGGTCCAGCACGACCGCGCGGCGGAATGACGTCACCGCCCGGTCCATCCGTTCGAGGTCACGGTACGTTTTTCCGAGGTTCACCTGGATGACGCTGCGCATGCGGCTGCTGATGTCGTCGTCCGTTTCCGCGTGCTGTGCGGCCTGCTCCAGAGCCTCACGGGCCGGATCCAGCTGGCCGAGCTGGAACAGGATGACGCCCTTCGTGTTCAGCACCTGCGTGTCTTCCGGAGCGGAACGTTCCGCCGTGCCGAGCACCGAGAGTGCTTCGTTGAGGAGGTCGGGATTGCGCTCGGGGTCCGCCACGTACTGGGACTGGTAAGCGAGGGCCAGATGCACGTAGGCGAGTGTGAGGTCGGAATCCACCTCGATCGCTTCCCGGAAGCTGTCGACGGCAAGGTCGTACGAGTGGCGGCACGCCAGGGCACGGCCCTGGCCGAGCAGGGCTTCCGCATTGCCGGGCTCCTGGCGGAGGGCCTCCGGAAGTAATACTGGGCGAGTTCGCAATCGCCCGTATCGAGGAACAGCTGTCCGTTGGCGATGTTGGTGGCGGCGTCGTTCTCACCCGACTCCTGCGCAGCGCCATGCATGACCAGCGTGGCGCAGAGGGCGAGGGCAACTAACAAGGTTCTTCTGATCAAAATAGCCTCCGGTCAGGGACTTGCTTTTTCTCCGCTGCCTCCGCCCGCGCCGCGGCCGGCGTTTTCATCTGGCAGCTCGCTGCGGGAAGCCGGTCATCATGCCGATACAGCTCCCGTCCTGAACTGGGCTGTATCATGACCAGTGACTGTGAGAAGGCCGTGTGCCTTTACTCCGACCGCCCGCAAAGGCGCAGGCTATCACGCTGGCTGCGCCGTAGTCCACGACCGCTGTTTGTGATTGGGAACTGAGAAGTGAAATTGCTCCGTGTAAACATCGCCAGGCTGGCCGGCTGGGCCCTCGGCCTGAACATTTTGGTAATCCTCCAGGGTGCCTTTGTACGGGCCACCGGTTCCGGTGCGGGCTGCGGCCGGCACTGGCCCACCTGCCATGGTGAAGCCGTTCCGCTGAGCGGCAACCTCCAGTCGCTCATCGAGTACAGCCACCGGGGCCTGTCCGGCCTCGTCCTCCTGCTCGGCCTGTGGCTCCTGGTGCGCGGCATCCAGGAACGCGCTGACCGCCCGGGTTTTTTCTGGTTCACCGTTGCCGCCGCCGTTCTCGTGATCAGCGAAGCACTGCTCGGCGCAGCTACCGTACTGTTTGAACTGACAGGAGACAACGTCTCCACCGCACGCGGCATCATGGTGGCGTCCCACCTGGTGAACTCCATGCTGCTCGTTGCCGCCCTGACCGGGGTGTTCGTGTACAGCCTCCGGAAGCCGCCCGCCTGGCCGCTGCGCCTGCGGCAGCAGCCGCTGCTCGCCACCGTGTTCGGCTTCGGTTTCCTGCTCATGCTCGTCATGATGTTTTCCGGCGGCATCGCCGCGATGGGGAACACGATGTTTCCTTCGGAAACGCTTGCCGACGGTGTGGCGATGGACTTTTCCGCGGATTCCCACCCGCTCATCCGGCTGCGCATCCTGCACCCGATAATCGCGATCACGGTCGGAATATTCATGTTCCTGACACTCGGCTACACGCGGATGCGCAAACCCGTTCCGGAGGCGCTCGGACCCACGCGCGCGCTGTTCGCGGTTTATGTCGTGCAGTTCATCGTCGGCATCGTGAACTTCGCGCTGCTGGCGCCCGTCGTGCTGCAGATAATCCACCTGGCCCTCGCTGTGGCCACGTTCAGTCTTTACACCGCCGTCGGCGCCGTAACGCTGGGTTATCCTCTCGTGGAAACAACGGCGGCCGGTCAACCGCGGCTGTCCCGTCTGGAAGGTGCTTTCAAGAATCATGACTGACGTTGCCCCGCGCGCCACGTGGCGCGATTATCTGGCGCTCACCAAACCCCGCGTAATAAGCCTCCTGCTCCTCACGACCATCACCGCCATGTTCATGGCCGCCCGCGGCTGGCCCGGCTTCCTGCTGCTCGCCGGCGTAAGCGTCGGCGGGTTCATGTCCGCCGGTGCCGCAGGCGTGTTCAACATGATCGTCGACCGTGACATCGACCTGAGCATGAAGCGCACCTCGAAGCGGCCGCTGGCGAGCGAGCTCATCTCCACCCGCAACGCGGCCGTGTTCGCAGTGGTGCTGACCGTCCTGTCGTTCGTGGTCATCTGGGCGGTCTCCAACGTGCTTGCCGCCCTGCTGTCGTGGGCCGGCATCGCCTTTTACGTGATCATCTATTCCCTGTGGCTCAAACGCTCCACCTGGCAGAACATCGTCATCGGCGGAGCGGCAGGTTCAATTCCGCCCCTCGTCGGCTGGGCGGCCGTGACCGGTGAACTCAGCCTGCTCGCCTGGTGCCTGTTCGGACTCGTGTTCGTCTGGACGCCCGTGCACTTCTGGGCGCTGGCGCTCATGATCAAGGAAGACTACCGCGGGGTCGGTGTGCCGATGGCTCCGGTCGTGATCGGCGACAGGGCCACGGTCATGCAGATGATCATGTACGCCGTGCTGACGGTAGCGCTCACCATCATCCCGTTTGCCATGCACGAAGTGTCCTGGGTGTACGTACTGGCGGCGCTGCTCCTCAACGTCGTACTCGCCCTCCGGCTGTACCGGCTGTACCGCGTCGTCGCCGCCGGTGAGCGGGTGGACAGGCAGGCTGCCCTGCCCCTCTACCTGTACTCCATGAGCTACCTGGCGCTCATCTTCGTGATCATGGCCGTCGACCGCATGATTTTCCTCTGACCTGCATGGACGGGAACCCACCACCCGAACGCGCCCCCTGGCGGGTGCTGCTCACCACCCGCTGGATTTTCGGGCACCTGCTGGCCCTGACGCTCATCACGCTGTTCATCACCGCCGGCTTCTGGCAGGCCGGCCGCCTCGGAGAAAAACGCATCGAAAATGAAGAGCGGGCCGCGCGGGAGGAACTGCCCGTCCTCGAACTGGGCACTGACCCCGCGGACACCGCCCTCGTCGCCGACCCGGAAAACGGGCCCCGGCTCGAACTGCGGCCGGCCACAGCCACCGGAACGTGGGACCCGGCCAGCGAGGTGCTGCGCCGCGGACGTTCGCTCGACAGCCAGCCCGGCTGGCACGTGCTCACCCCGTTCGTGCTCGAGGACGGCAGCGTCCTCCTCATCGACCGCGGCTGGGTGCCCTACGACTCCGATACGGTGCCCGTCTCCGGAGCCGAGCCGCCGGAAGGAACCGTGACCGTCACCGGAACCCTCCGGGAACCGATCAGGCAGGAACGCGGCTTCGCCGGCTGGTTCTCACCGAAAGATCCGCCGGAAGGCACACTCGAAAAAACGTGGCACATCGATCCGGCCCGGCTGGAAGCGCAGCTGCCCGGCCTGCTCCAGGGAGCCTGGCTGCAGCTTGACACCCAGGAGCCGGAGCCGCCCCGGGAGCTGCCGATCACCACGAAGCCGCCGCCGATGGATGACGGCCCGCACCTCGGCTACGCCATCCAGTGGTTCGCTTTCGCGCTCGTGGGCATTATCGGCTACGCGCTCCTGATGCGCCACATACTCCGTGATGAAGCCCGGAAACAGGAAGCGGCGCGGCAGGAAAACTGACGTTTCCCGCCGCGCCGCGCCACTTCAGGCGATCGGGTTCCGGGCGCTTCAGCCGGCCCGGGTCGCAATCGCCTCCAGCAGACTGTTGAACGGGCCGACGAATTTTTCAACGCCTTCACGTTCGAGCTGTTCGGTCGCCTGCTCGAGGTCGATGCCGAGCGAAGCGAGCGCGGACAGATCCTCCAGCGCTTCCGCGGTGCCTTCGGAAAGCCGGTCCGCGGGCTCGCCGTGATCGCGGTACGCGTCGAGCGTGGCGGGCGGCATCGTGTTGATGGTGTCGGGACCGACGAGCGGTTCCACGTACATCACATCGCTGTAATCCGGGTTCTTCGTGCCGGTGCTCGCCCAGAGCAGCCGCTGGGGACGCGCGCCCGCTTCCGTCAGCCTGCGGAACCGTTCGCCGCCGAACAGCTCCCGGTAAGCGAGCCAGGCGGCCTTGGCGTTGGCAATGGCGATGCGGCCCCGCAGTTCCTTGGCAGCTACGGTGCCGCGCTCTGCAAGGTCTTCAAGCTGCGGGTCGATGAGCACATCGATGCGGCTCAGGAAAAAAGATGCGACCGATTCGACTCCGCGGATTGAGTGCCCGGCTTCCAGCCGGTCCTCGAGCCCCTGGATGTACGCCAGGGCGATTTCGCTGTAACGCTCAATCCCGAACAGCAGGGTCACGTTGACGTTCACTCCCGCGGCCGTGAGCTGCCTGATGGCCGGAACCCCCGCTGCGGTGCCGGGCACCTTGATGAACACGTTCGGGCGGTCCAGCCGCTCCCACAGGTGCAGGGCTTCAGCCACTGTTCCTTCCGTGTCATCAGCCAGCAGGGGACTCACTTCCAGCGAGACGTAACCGTCCACGCCGGAAGATGCGTCGTACTGGCCGCGGAACAGGTCGGCGGCTGCACCGATGTCTTCGATGACAAGTTCTTCGTAAATGTCCCCGGTGTCGAGCCCGTCGGCGCTGAGCCGCGCGATGTCGGCCGCATAGTCGTCGGAGCCGCTTATCGCCTTCTCGAAGATGGCGGGGTTCGACGTTACGCCGTGGATGCCGTCCCCGGTGATCAGTTTTTCGAGGCTGCCGTCGGCGATCATGCCGCGGCTCAGCTCGTCCAGGTAAACACTCTGTCCGAAGTCGTGGAGTTTCTTCAGGGGGTTCATGGAACGTTTCTCCCTTCGCTCGACCGCCCGGCAGGGACCGGTCCCGCTTCTGACAGGATAGCTGTTTGCAAGCTGGGAGCGGGTGGCGCCGGACGGGGACTGTATACTCAGAACCGAGACTGGTGATGCCTTGATCGCTTCGGTTCCACTTGCGGCCTTCGCCGGCCTTGTTTCCTTTCTTTCTCCGTGCGTTTTTCCGCTCGTGCCTTCGTACCTCGCGTACGTGGGCGGCAATGCGACCGGTGCCGCGCGGGCCCGTATCACGAACAGCATCCTGTTCATCCTCGGGTTCACCGCCTGTTTCGTTGCGCTCGGTGCCAGCGCCACCCTCGTCGGCGGCGTGCTGCGCGCCTACCGCCACGAACTCATCATTTTCGGCGGACTCCTGATAATAGTGTTCGGCCTCGGGATGCTCGGCATCCTGCGCCTGCCGTTCCTGATGCGGGAAGCCCGCCTGCAGGTCGGCGACCGCTCGGGAACGCCCGGCGGAGCGGTGCTGCTCGGCTTCGCGTTCGCGATCGGCTGGTCTCCCTGCATCGGACCGATGCTCGCGTCCGTCCTCGCGCTCGCCAGCGCCAGCGACACCGTCGGGCAGGGCATGTTCCTGCTCACCGTGTACGCCCTCGGCCTCGGCGTGCCGTTCCTGCTGTCGGCACTCGCGTTCGACCGGTTCCTGGGAGTGTCCCGGGCGGTGCGCCGCCACCTCCGCACCATCGAACGCATCGGCGGTGGAATCATGGTCGTGATGGGCATCCTGATGGTCACCGGCTACTACACGGTATTCAACGCGATCCTGCAGCGTGTCACCCCTGAATGGATAGTTTCGAGGCTGTGAGCGGCGGCACTCCCGCCATCGAACTCAGCGGCCTCTCCCGCAGCTTCGGGCGCACGGAAGTGCTCGGGGAAGTGAACCTCGAGGTGGCCCCGGGGCGCTTCCTGGTGCTTCGCGGCGGCAACGGCACTGGAAAAACGACCCTGCTGCGCCTCATCGCCACGCGCCTGCAGCCCTCCGGGGGCAGCGGCCGCGTGTTCGGTTTCGACCTGAAACGCCAGGCGCACGAAGTGCGGCGGCGGACGGCGCTGGTGAGCGTGCTCGGTGCGGCCTACCCGATGCTCACCGCCCGGGAAAACCTGGAGCTGTCCGCCACCCTGTACGGCGTGAAAGCCGACGTGCCGCACATGCTGGACCGCGTCGGCCTGAGCGCCGCCGCTGACCGCCTGACGCGCGGTTTTTCGAGCGGCATGAAAAAACGGCTGGCGCTGGCCCGCCTGCTCCTGCCCGGCTCCGCCCTGTGGCTGCTCGACGAACCGTACTCCACCCTCGATGACGGCGGCCGGCAGCTCGTGGACGAGCTGGTCACCGAAGCTGTGGAGCGGGGCGTGACCGTGCTGATGGCAAGCCACGAAGACCTGCGCCCGGGAGCGCCCGTGCCGGACGCGGAACTGCTGGTCGCGGACGGACGGCTGCAGCGCAGCGCTCCTGCGGGAGCCGCACCGTGACGCCTTTCCCCGGTGCGGGCGACGTGCGCGCGGTGCTCGCCATCGTGAAGAAAGACCTGCGGCAGGAACTGCGCAGCCGGGCGGTCATGATGGCCACCCTGTTTTTTGCCGGCATTACGCTCGTGCTGCTCGGTTTCGCCGCGGGCGGGGAAGGCTCCGTCCTTGAAGCGATCGGCCCCGGCGCGCTCTGGGTCGCCCTGGCGTTTGCGGGCGTCATCACGTCGTCGCAGTCATTCGTGAACGAATTCGAGGACGGGGCGCTCGAGCAGCTGCTGCTGTACCCCGTGCCGCGCGCAGTCGTCTACGTCGGCAAACTGCTGGCCAACTGGATTTACCTGGTAGTCCTCGGCCTGATCCTGCTGCCTGTTTCCACCGCGCTGTTCGGCGTGTCCTTAGGTGACCGCTGGCTCTGGATAGTCGCCGTGCTCCTGCTCGGTACGCTGGCGTTTGCCATCATCGGCACGTTTTATGCGGCGCTCACGGCCAGCCTGAAGGCGCGGGAGTCGCTGCTGCCGCTGCTGATGTTTCCCGTCATCGTCCCGGCCCTGCTCGCAGCGGTCGGGGCGAGCAGCGAACTCATGTACTTCGGGGACACGCGCCTGGCGCTCGACTGGCTGCGGCTGCTCGTCGCCTTCGTGCTGGTGTACCTCGTGGTGTGCATCAGCATCTTCCGGTTCCTGCTGGAAGAATGACCCGTAATCCACGTTCCGTGTGCCGGGGCACTGTTTCATGACAAACATCCCAGGCAGTCCGGTCAACAATGAGGGGAGCAGAAGCTGTCCTTCCCGAAACACCGGCAGCTGAGGAGAGATGCATGGCAGTAAGAAAGAGTGAACAATACGCCGGCAGGCCTGCCTGGCTGACCGTTTTCGGCTGGGTGGCACTCGCCGGAGCGCTCGTGGCCACCTGGTTTGCGCTCGTGGTCGCGCCGACCGAAGCGACGCAGCAGGAACTGTTCCGCGCCACCTACCTTCACGCGGCCACGGCCACGATCGGGCTGCTCGGCACGGTCGTCACCGGCGTACTCGGTGCGATCACCCTGTGGCGCGGCCGCAGGGAAGACGACATCCGCACCGTGGCGGCCGCAGAAATCACCACAATCCTGCTGGCCCTCACCGTGTTCGCCGGCATGATTTACTCGAAACCGACCCTCGGAGCGTACTGGGCGTGGGATGCGCGGCTGACGCTGTCGGCGATCATGCTCGTCCTGATGGCCGGTTACTTCATCATCCGCGGAATCATCACGGAGCCGGACCGGGCTGCACGCGTCAGTGCGGTCATCGCCCTCGTCGCGGCGGCCGGCGCGCCGCTCAACCGTGCGGCAACGAGCCTGTTCCGGACCGTACACCCCGCCCGTTCGGCGGAAATGCCCGCGGAACTGTCGTTCGTGCTCGGCATCAACATGGTCGCGATGCTCCTGCTGTTCGCCTGGTTCTTCCTGGAGCGCAGCAGCATCGGTCTGGCGGAAGCCCGCCTGGAAGCCCGTGAAACTGACGGTGACGACGCGGCCGCCGGAGAGGTAATCCATGTCTGACTGGTTTTCCGATTATGTTTCTCTGACCCCGAGCACCGCCGCCGGCGACTGGGGCTGGGTGACCATCTTCTGGGCGCTGTCGGCGGCTACGCTCATCGTTTACCAGCTTGTGCTGAGCCGCAGGCGGCGCAGGCTGAGGAAGGAACAAAGCAATGAACCGTAAACTCATCTACTCGCTGCTCGGCGTGGCGGTTCTG
>Ga0079226_10002982_pt1 | contig 13043 bp, 13 predicted proteins | sample Poulit2014_FD_76345 | JGI IMG/M metagenome (GOLD analysis project Ga0079226, IMG submission 76345) | Agricultural soil microbial communities from Georgia to study Nitrogen management - Poultry litter 2014 | ecosystem: Environmental > Terrestrial > Soil > Agricultural land | place: USA: Georgia... | reverse complement strand
TCGCTGTGGGCTTGACGTTCCAAGACCCATCACGCACTCTTAAGGATTCTGATATTAATCAACTAATTGACAGTATTCTGGCGCGCGTAAAAGCAGATGCCGGTGCTACACTACGTGAATAAGTAGATAGCAATAACAACTACAATCGAAGGAGAGGCCATGACCACCTTAACCAAAGCAGCCTTAGTTGACCGCTTGCACGAAACGCTAGGCGTGAATAAACGCGAGGCGAAAGAGCTGGTGGAAATGTTTTTTGAAGAGGTGACCGTGGCCTTATCCTCGAATGTGCCTATCAAGTTATCAGGCTTTGGTAACTTTGATTTGCGCGATAAGAGTGAGCGCCCTGGCCGTAACCCAAAAACCGGTGAAGAAGTAGCAGTGTCTGCACGCCGAGTGGTGACGTTCAAGCCAGGCCAAAAATTACGCCAACAGGTAGATAAGTATGCAAGCGCTGACTCAGAGTGATCCAGCTTTACCTGAGATACCCGATAAACGTTACTTCACCATTGGTGAAGTAGGCGAGCTGTGCGATTTAAAACCGCACGTGCTGCGCTATTGGGAGCAAGAATTCAGCCAATTGAAGCCGGTGAAACGCCGTGGCAACCGCCGTTATTACCAGCGCGAAGATGTGTTGTTAGTACGTCAAATTCGTACTTTATTGTACGATCAAGGTTTTACTATTGAAGGTGCACGCCAGCAATTGGCGGGAGAAGTAGCGGTGCTAGGCACGGGTTCTAGCCGTTTGATTGAAGAAGTGCTTGCTGAATTAGAGCAACTGCGCGATTACCTGAAAAATTAATCCTTCCTTTTTTTGATCCTCATACTTTGGTGCGGCAGCAACATGCGTCATACTCCTCTATGCTTATTAAAAAAGAATAATAGAGGTTCCATATGCGCAAAAAGAATGTAGATTCTGCGGTGGCGCGCACGGCTGTAGAAGATAACTTACAAGGCATTATGAGTTTTCTGCGTGAATATCCTCCGTTTAATCAAATGGAAGATACGCATGTGGGCTATTTAATCGAGCACAGCATTCTACGTTTCTATGGCAAGCATGAGTCCATTATTAGCCCCAGTGATGGCCCTATCGAGCATTTTTATATTGTGAAGCAAGGGCGCATTATTGGGCTGAGAAATTTCCAGTTTGAAGATGTTAGCGAACAAACAGAATTAGAAGAAAAAACCACTTTTGAAATTACCATGGGGGAGTGTTTCCCCATTTCCGCTTTGATGGCTGAGCGTGCCACACGCACTACGCATTTAGCGGCAGAAGATACTTTTTGTTTGCTCGTAAGCAAGCCCGCTTTCGTTTATTTGCTGAACCATTGTGTTGTGTTCCGCGATTATTGTGTGCGCGGCATTAGTGGTTTGCTCGACCACGCTGTGCAACAAATACGCCAACAGGCTGCGGCCACAGTGGGCACGCAATACAGCCTTGATACCAGCCTCTCTGAGTTGGTGCTGCGTGAGCCTGTAACGGGCAGTGGCGAGCTGCCTATTCGTGACGCGGTGCGTTTAATGCATGAGCAGCAGGTGGGCAGTTTGCCCATTGTGAATGAAGCGAATTTCCCCGTGGGTATTTTCACCTTGCGCGATTTACGTACGGTAATTGCTTCACAAGCGCATGAGCTAGAGCAGCCCGTGAGCACCGTGATGACAGCGAACCCCACCTATTTGTCGCCACGCCATACTGCGTTTGACGCAGCAGTGGCCATGACAGAACAGCATATTGCCCACCTGTGTATTGTGGAACAGGGCCGTTTGGTGGGCATGATTTCTGAGCGTGATTTGTTTGCACTGCAACGCATGGATTTAGTGCATTTGGCCCGCACTTTGCGTAATGCCCCCACGGTGGAAAGCTTAGTAATGATGCGTGCAGATGTGGAGCAGCTGGTGGAGCGCATGACGGCGCAAGGAGCGAGCCCAGAGCAACTCACACACCTCATTACTCTGCTTAATGATCATACGGTGTGCCGTGTGATTGAGCTGATGATTAAAAAACACGGAGCCCCTGAGGTGCCTTTCACTTGGTTGGTGTTTGGCAGTGAGGCGCGCCAAGAGCAAACCCTGCATACCGACCAAGATAACGGCATGTTGTTTGAAGCAAGCACCCCTGCCGAAGCTGAACGTATTCGGCAGTTATTGTTGCCGCTAGCGCATGCTATTAATAAAGCTTTGCATGCCTGTGGCTTTACTTGGTGCCCTGGCAACATTATGGCGAGCAACCCCGAACTTTGTTTGTCTTATGAAGAGTGGCGGCAACGTTTTGCGTCGCTAGTGCGCAATAGCACGCCAGAGAACCTACTGTATTCCACTATTTATTTTGATTTGCGCGGCATTTGGGGTGAGGTGGAAAAAGTAGAAGCGTTGCGCCGTTATTTACTAAGCCACACGCAAGAAAATAAAAGTTTTCAGCGTTTGTTGGCGCAAAATGCCATGCAGCACAGGCCGCCATTGGGTGGTTTTTTTCGTGATTTCTCTTTGGCAAAAAAGGGCGAACATAAAAACACAGTGGATTTAAAAATTCAGGGTTTAGCGCCTTTTGTGGACGGCATGCGGGTTTTAGCGCTAGCCCATGGAGTGGAGGCGGTGAACACTTTAGACCGTTTGCGTTTGCTCATGAGTAAAGGCGTAATAGACCGGCTAGATGGCGAAGCCTACGAAGAGGCGTATCATTTCATTCAATTGCTGCGCATGCAGGAGCACCACCGTCAAGCGCGCGAAGGGTTAGAATATTCTAACCGCATTGCTCCGCATAAATTGAACAACCTCGATAAACGTATTCTGCGTGAATCCTTGCGCCAGGCGCAGCGTTTGCAAAGCAGTTTAACGTTTCGGTACAAGCTATGAAGCGCTGGCTGCAGTGGTTTAGACGCTCACCCGCTCGTAGCTTAACGGCTTCCATGGCAGCGCGTTTGGCACAGCTGCCTGCGCCGCGCGATAGCACCGCAGCGCTCACGGAGCGTTTCGTGGTGCTCGATGTGGAAGCAACGGGCCTTAACACACGTAAAGATCTTATTTTAGCCATTGGCGCCGTGGCTCTTCAGGATGGCGGCATTGTGTTAGCCGACCGTTTTCACTGTGTGCTAAAACGCGAACACGAAGTCACAGACTCCGTGTTAATACACGGTTTGGGGCCAGACGCAGTGGCTCAAGGCGTTTCGGTGGAGGAGGGGCTGCTGAGTTTTTTAGAGTTCATCCAAGATAGCCCTCTGTTAGCATTTCACGCCCCTTACGACGAACAACTGCTTACGCGGGAGCTGCGCAACGCGTTTGATTATCGATGGCAGCATCGCTGTATAGATGTGGCTGAACTAGCCCCTTTGTTAACGGGCGCTCCATTAAAGGAAAGCACCTTAGACGATTGGCTCACTTACTTTAATATTCCTTTGCTTGAACGGCACCATGCTTGGGGAGATGCGTATGCCACGGCCAAAATGGTGCTACAGCTATTTCGGTTAGCGCAACAGCAAGGCATACACACCAGCGCCGATTTATATCAAAAGCTCGCTCAGTTTAAACAACAAACCTCACCGTCTTTTTCATTTTAAGCAGCAGGCGCTTAAACCCTTTGCTCAATTGCTGTTGAGCGAACCAAGGCCTGTCTTCAGAGTCAGTATTTCATTTTTTTCTTTCTATACATTTATCTAGGCCGCCACACTATGCCGTTCGCACTGATGCGGCGCGCTTGGCATGGCGTTTGGTTGGGTGAAGCGGTGTTGAATTAGGCAGTTGCTAGGCCAAAATTGTCGCTAGACAAGGGGCAAGGATTGCTTTAACCATAGAAGACCAATTAAAGAAAATAATAAGACGCATCGACCTGTGCAATACATAAAAAGGATAATCTAATGAAGAAATTACTTGTGGTGATCTTGCTAGGTGTGCTGTACCTGTTGCTGTGGCCAGTGCCATTGGAGCCGGTCGCTTGGCAGCCCCCACCTGCACCTGAGCTCGTGGGCCCCTATGCGGAAAATAACGCCTTGGCGAAGATTGAACGCTTGGCTGACGGTGTGGCAGAAGGGCCAGAAGATATTCTGTTTGATCAGCGGGGCCATATGTACGCAGGGTTCGTGGATGGCACCATTAGGCGCTTTAATGTGGACGGTGAAGAACCCGTTGTTATCGCGAACACAGGCGGCCGCCCGTTGGGCATGGCATGGGCAGACAACCGTACCATTGCTGTGGCGGATGGCGATAAAGGTTTGTTGGCCGTGAGCTTAGAGGGCGATGTAAAGGTATTAGCAGAAGAAGCTGACGGTTTGCGCTTCGCATTTGCAGACGACGTAGCAGTGGCCAGCGATAGCACTATGTATTTCACTGATGCCACCTATAAATTTGGTGGCGGCGAGTTTATGGCAGATATCTTAGAGCACGGCGGTAACGGCCGATTGCTGAGCTATCACCCAGACACGGGGGTGGTCACCACCTTGTTGGATGGCCTGCAATTCGCCAATGGGGTAGCACTGGGGCCAAACGAAGAATATTTACTCGTGACAGAATCCGGTGCTTACCGTATTGTGCGCTACTGGCTAAAAGGTCCGAAGCAGGGAACGCACGATATTTTTATGGATAATTTGCCAGGTTTGCCCGATAACATTTCTTTCGATGGTGAAGAAACGTTTTGGCTAGCATTGTTCACATCGCGCAATAAGATGCTCGATGCCATCGCCGGGCAGCCGTGGTTACGTAAGGTAGCTTATCGATTGCCCACGTTCGTGCAACCGAAAGCAAAACAGCATGCGTTTGTACTAGGGATGAATGCTGAGGGCGAAGTGGTGCATAACTTACAATATGCTGCCAAAGATGCCTACGCACCCATTACAAGTGTACATAAACAGGGTGAAGCGCTTTATTTTGGTAGCTTAACCATTACGGCTATTGGGCGGATGCCTGCGCCAAAATAAGCGTCTTTGTAATCGTCTTATAACATAGGAGTGTGTTACATGGAGTTTGACCCGCACTTAGAACAACAGCGTTTAGATATGCTGGCAGAGCAATTTCTTGTGAATAACGAGGAATCCGCCAAGTTTGTTTTCTTTAGCGCGCCAGATGGAGATTATGTGGGTCATGGTCGTTGGTCTATCAATCAAGACTTACAGACAGAGATCCGCGAATCAGGATTCAGCCAGCTGTTAATGGAGCAATTGCACGAATTGTTGAAGCAGCGTGTGCAACATAATAAACCCCATGCGCGCCAAGGAGTGGTGCATGTTGATGGGAACCGCTTAAGTGTTGAGTGGTTGCCAGAACATCTTGCCAACGAATATTACGAAGAATTTGGCCGCTAGTGCCAAATAAAAATAAAGGGCGGTTAACTAAATGTTAGCCGCCCTTTACTTATTGCACCCCTTTGTTTCTCATGCCCTTCCATAAGGATTTTTTCATACGCTGCTCGCAGGTGTGCGGGAATTGGTGTAGGTGCCTGTGTGGCTTGATCAACATACACGTGGGTCATGCGCGCTTCCGCGCAGAGCTCGCCGGCCGCATTGAAGAGTTTTAAAGCATAAGTAACAGAACTGTTGCCAAGCTTTTCAACTTGCAGCGTAATACGCAATTCCTCTGGATAAGACACCGCTTTTAAATAGGTGCATTGCGACGCCACTATGTAGGCAATGGCATCGGTTTTGCTATGAATGTCTAAACCGTGGGCAATGAGGTAGCGATTAATGGTGGAATCAAAAAAAGCATAATAAGCCACATTATTCACATGGCCATAGATGTCGTTGTCTGCCCAACGCGTTTGTACATAATCGGTAAATACGCCCATCGTCTTAGTAAACCTGTTGGTAAATGGCGAGCGCATCGCTTTCGCTAACGTCGCGCGGGTTGTTGGTGAGTAAGCGCTGCTGCAGCATGGCATCGCTGGCGAGCATGGGAAGATCTTTCTCGGTGACTCCCACTTCACGCAAGGTGGAAGGCAGTTCTAATTCTTCTATTAAGGTGCTGAGGGCCACATCGAGTTCCGGCTCGCTACCTAGTAACGGTGCGATGTCTGCATATAAATCTCGCGTAACTGGCATATTGAAGCGCACCACTTCGGGCAGCACTAAGGCGTTACTCAAACCATGAGGCACGCCAAAATGCCCACCTAGAGGGTAGGCCAGTGCATGCACGGCTGCCACGGGCGCGTTAGTGAAAGCTTGGCCGGCCAAATGAGCGCCGAATAGCATTTGTTCGCGAGCCACTAAGTCGTGGCCTTGATGCGTGGCGGTGCGAATATGCCGGCTCATTATGCTGAGCGCCTCGCGCGCGAGTAAATCGGATAAGGGGTTCTTTTTATGGCGGCTCGTATAGGCCTCAATGGCATGCACCATGGCATCAACACCGGTGGCAGCCGTCACTGCAGCCGGTAAGCCCACGGTGAGGGTGGCATCGAGCACCGCCATGTCAGGAAGTAATTGTGGCGCCACTACGCCGCTTTTGGTGGTGGCGCCGGTGGTGATAATGGCAATAGGCGTGGCTTCTGAACCGGTGCCAGCGGTGGTAGGTACTAAAATAAGCGGTAAACGGGAGCCTTGCACCATACCGATGCCATAGAGGTCTTCTAATGCTTGCGTATTAGCAGGGTGGTGCAAAATAGCCACGAGTTTGGCCACATCCATGGGGCTGCCACCGCCGAAGCCGATAATCATATCGGCGGAACAGGCTTGCGCAGCTTGTACAGCGTTGAGCACCACAGTATCACTAGGATCTGCCGTAACATCTGTAAAGCAGGTTAAGGCAATGCCTTGTTGTTGAAAGCTCGCTTTTACATCATCGAGCATACCTAGTGCAGCGAGGCCTGGGTCGCTAATAAGGAGTATAGATTGGGCCTGCATCTCGCGTGCAAAGCTAGGCAATTGCTGGCTAGCGCCTTGTTGTACGAGTAACCGGCCGGGGCTAATAAAATCAAAATTCATGCCTGTATCCTGTTTGCAACGGTAACGTTATTGCATCACATTGAAGAGTAATCGAGCGATGAAGGCAACAGGGCTTTCGGTTTATTTGCCTGTTTTTCTATGCTTTAAAGTGAAAATATACTTGACAGTATGCCCTCATACTAGACAGTATGTTGGTCGTTGTGGCGCGGGCGGATCGTTTTACCACGGCAGCTAGCTAATAGGAGAAAAGAGAAGTATATGGCTAATTTTTATCTTGTTCGTCACGGGCAAGCCTCCTTTGGAAGTGCTAATTATGATCAGTTATCACCCTTAGGGCATCAACAGTCGCAGTGGCTGGGTGAATACTTTAAAGAAAGAGATGTTACTTTTGATGCTGTTATTAGCGGTGATTTGGTGCGTCACGTGGAAACTGCCGAAGGCATTTTTGCGGGCCTTGGTACGCAACACGAGATTGATGTGCAGCCAGGGTTAAATGAATTCGATTTCCGCCAGTTGTTATTGGCGTATTTAGCCGCAAACCCTAATATAACACCGCCTACTAAGGCTAGTGGACGGCGTGTTTTTTATCAGCTGTTGAAGCAAGCCATGTTTGCTTGGCTTGAACATCAGTTGTCAGGGCCAGAACTAGAATCTTGGGATGATTTTAAACAGCGCATTCAGCAAGCCTTAACGCATATACAGCAACAATACAGTGATACCGATAATGTATTGATTGTGAGTTCAGGCGGTGTGATCGGCACCTTCGGCCACCTTGTGTGGCGTACAGAGCCTACCACGATGGTGGAGATGAATATGCAAATTTATAACAGTGGCATTAGTCATGGTTTCTTCAATCAAGAGGTGTACCGGTTAGCTTCTTTTAACCATGTGCCGCATTTAGATAACTCAGAACGCTTGTCGGCCATTACCTATAGCTAGACGAATGAAAGTAGTTGTTGTTTTTTAAGTAGGGAGTAGAGCAATGGATTTCCAATATACCGAACGTATGCAAAGCCTCATTGAGAAGGCGAAATTGTTCATTGAAAAAGAAATAGAACCGCGTGTACCGGAATACATGGAGCAGTTGGCGGAGGATCCTTGGGGTTCGCCTGCGGTGATGGAAGAACTGAAAGAAAAAGCCAAAGCAGAGGGGCTGTGGAACCTGTTTTTGCCACCCGCCTACGAAGGATACAGCCCGGGCCTTACCAACCTTGAGTACGCGCCTATTGCCGAGTTAACGGGCCGTTGCAGCATTGCTGCAGAGGTGTTTAATTGCTCTGCACCGGATACGGGCAACATGGAAGTGTTGGCTCGCTATGGCAATGAAGAGCAGAAAGAAGAATGGCTGAAGCCGTTGTTGGATGGCACGATTCGCTCAGCTTTTGCCATGACAGAGCCTGAAGTGGCTTCCTCCGATGCCACCAATATTGAAACCTCCATTGTGGCTGATGGCGACGATTACGTGATTAACGGGCGTAAGTTTTTTATCAGTGGTGCTATGCACAAAAAGTGTGAAGTAATGATTGTGATGGGGAAATCCGCCCCAGATAACCCAAATCGTTACGAGCAGCAATCCATGGTGCTCGTGCCACGTAATACGCCAGGTGTAACGGTGGTGCGCCCTATGTCTGTGTTCGGCTACCAAGGCCATCCAGAAGGGCATGCCGAAGTGTTGTTTGAAAATGTTCGTGTGCCGAAAGAGAATATTATTTTGGGTGAGGGCCGTGGTTTTGAAATTGCCCAAGGGCGTTTGGGGCCTGGCCGTATCCACCACTGCATGCGCTTAATTGGTGCTGCACAAAAATCCTTAGAGCTTATGTGCCAACGTGTGAATGAGCGTACTTTATTTGGCCAAAAGATGAGCCAGCTCGGTTCAATACGCGAAGATATCGCTAAGTCTTATTGCGACATTGAACAAGCTCGTTTGCTCACGCTCAAAGCGGCCGATGCTATGGACCGCTACGGCAATAAGGGCGCAAAAGATTTAATCGCTATGATCAAAATTGTGGCGCCTAACATGGCTTCTAGGGTAGTGGATAGAGCTATTCAGGCTCATGGTGGTGTGGGCTTAAGCCAAGATACACCGTTGGCACAATTCTTTTCTTATAGCAGAACCCTACGTTTAGCTGATGGGCCGGATCAAGTGCATATGATGCAGTTGGGCCGTAACCTTGCACGTCGTATGAAAGAATCTGGCGAACTCTAGGAGGCGAAATGACAACAAAAATAGATGAGTTAGATGTTGATAAGTTGGCTACTTATTTAACGGCTGCCGTGCCGGGCTTTAAGGGGCCAATCACTGCAACAAAGTTTGATGGGGGGCAATCTAACCCCACTTTTAAAATTGAGGCTGCTTCTGGTGAATATGTACTCCGTCGCCAGCCCCCTGGCAAGTTACTGCCTTCTGCCCATGCAGTAGATCGTGAGTTTAGAGTAATGAGTGCATTGGCGGGTACCGAAGTGCCTGTGCCACCAATGATTCATCTTTGTGAAGATAAGTCCGTTATTGGCTCTATGTTTTTTCTAATGGATTATTGCAAAGGTGATATTTATTGGAACCCCTCACTGCCAGAAAAAACCCCAGCACAACGTAGTGCTATGTATGCGGAAATGAGCCGAGTATTGGCTGCTTTGCATAGCGTAAATGTAGAAGCGGTTGGTTTGGCCGATTATGGCAGGCCAGGCAACTACTTCGAGCGCCAGTTAAGCCGTTGGACAAAACAATATCGCGCTTCAGAAATTGACCCTATTCCAGCCATGGATGAGTTAATAGCGTGGTTAGAAAAAGCGCTGCCGGAAGATGATGGACAAGTCTCTTTAGTGCACGGCGATTTCCGCCTCGATAACTTTATGTGGCACCCGAACGAAGAAAAAATCATGGCGGTGCTAGATTGGGAATTATCCACGTTAGGCCACCCCTTCTCAGATATCGCTTACCAGTGCATGCAGTTGCGTATGCCCGCCGATAACCCCATCGGTATTCCAGGGTTAGATGGCCTTGATCGAACAGAACTAGGTATCCCTACGGAAGAAGAGTACGTGCGCATGTACTGTGAACGACGCGGCATCGATAGCATTCCTAACTGGTCGTTTTATCTAGCGTTTAACTTTTTCCGTTTTGCTGCCATTGCGCAAGGCGTGGCGAAGCGCGCCTTAGATGGTAATGCTTCTAACAAGCGCGCAAGCCTTGCCGGCAAAGCGGTTGAACCCCTAGCGCAAGCAGCGCTTAACGTTATTCATCAAAACACATAACAACAAAGGTTTTTAAGTATGAGCACTTCATTATTCGATTTAACAGGTAAAGTGGCACTGATAACGGGTGCTAGCCGCGGTATTGGCCAAGCCATTGCTGAGCTATTGGCTGAGCAGGGTGCCCACGTGATTGTTTCTAGCCGTAAAATAGAAGGCTGCCAAGAAGTGGCAGATGGCATTAAAGCAGCAGGCAACAGTGCTGAGGCGTTTGCGTGCCATATTGGCGATTTAGATCAAGTGCAGGCTGTTTTTGCGCATGTGCGCGAGAAGCATGGCAAGCTCGATATTCTCGTTAATAATGCGGCCACCAATCCTTATTACGGCCATATTTTAGACACCTCAGTAGAAGCTTTTGATAAAACCTGCGAAGTAAATATTCGCGGCTATTTCTTTATGTCTACAGAAGGCGCAAAAATCATGCGTGATAATGGCGGCGGCGTTATTGTTAATACCGCTTCTATTAATGGTATTAGGCCAGGTGCCATGCAAGGTATTTACTCTATTACCAAAGCAGCGGTTATTGGCATGACCAAATCGTTCGCCATGGAATGTGCAGAGCACAATATCCGCGTGAATGCTTTGTTACCTGGTTTAACCAAAACAAAGTTTGCGGGCGCTTTGTTTACCGAAGGGGTGTATGAAGAAGCCATGAAGCGTATCCCCATGCGCCGCCATGCGGAGCCTGAAGAAATGGCAGGCACCGTGCTGTATTTAGTCTCTGATGCGTCGAGCTATGTTACCGGTGAGTGTGTGTTAGTGGATGGCGGTATCACCCTCTAGCGCAGCATAAAGCGAGCATAAGAGCGCCAGCCTCAATTGAAGTTTGCGCTTTTTTTGTGCCATAAAAAAGGCCTTGGTGAGAACACCAAGGCCTGTTAGTGGGTGAAAGAGAGGTTAGAATTTAACCACAGCGTTTAAGCTGGTGGCGATAACGTCTTTGTCTTCAAAGCTACCGAAGAGGTTTGCTCCAGCAGGTGCTCCGTCTCTATAAAGGTGCGGATTGCCCTTAAGTGTGCCCGTATCATTTTTCTCCAGCAAGCCAACCGTGGCCCAAACGTGCAGGGTTTTGTTGGGTTTGTAGCTGGCTTGTAGGTCGTAGAACATGCTGTTGTCTGATTTAGTGCCTGTGCCAGTGGGGCGTTTAACGTTTAAGTTACCGAGAGCGGCAGTGAGGGTGACCTTGTCTGTGGCTTTGTAATCTAACTTCGCCGCAATGAGTTGGTCGTCGGCTTTGCGTAAACCATTACTGCCCCCCATGTGGTACATGCTGGTGGGGGTGGCGGTGGCATCGGGGCTGCTGTTAATAAGGCTGGAATAGGTATTAAAACCGGGGGAGATCAAGCCACCGTCAATGGCGGCTACGTATTGTAATCCAACACCAAACTGGCCGAGATCTGCTTCGGCACGCAGGTATCCTGAGATGCTGCGTTTGTTAAAAATCATGCCATCAGCGCCGGCTACTTTAACTCGCCCGTTGTTGAGGTAGTTACCCCCTAAGGTGACTTTAACGTCTTCAGTAACGTTGCCGCCCACATAGGTTGAGATCATGTGCACACCTGAAAGTGAGTGCAATTCAGTACCATCTTGGCTACCCATGTCACCTTTATAGTTATGCATCCAATGGAAGTTCAGGAAACCAACATCTAGCTGATTCACCTTACCGATCACCCCGAAGAAAATGAGGTCACCATTGTCTAGGCGGTTGAAGGATTCAGTGTCACTGTTACGGTCGTAGTTCACCACACCCATGAGGGTAGGCATGACAGGGTAGAGGAAAGAAACACGGTCGCGGCGGCCCTCACACACTAAGAAACAGTTGTTATAGCTAGTGGTTTGGCGGCCAATGTTGAGTTTGCCGTGTTCCGCAATAGGGAGTGAAAGGTAAGCGTAATCTAAGCGTACGTTTTCGCTACGTACAGTATCGTTAAATTGTGCCACCTGTGTACCATAGTCGCGACGGTTACCTTGCCAACGGTCGCCGGCTAGCTCAGCACTGCTGTATAAAGCAATTCCTGTTTCTTTGTCTTTTAAGTTTAACCCAACCCGTAATACGTGGGAGATACCGGTATCGGTATTCGATACGTTACCTTGTGTATCATCAATGTTCTTGTTTTGTACGCCATAAGCACTAACACGATAGAATGCATTAACATCCACATCAAAATCAGTAGCGCTGTGCGCCATCGATGTTCCCATCATCGATAAAGCGCCAATGGCTAATGCGAGTCCAGTTTTTTTCTTATGAGCTAAAAAAGTTTGAGGCATTGTCGTCCTACCTTTTTATAGTTGTTTTATAGTTATTAAATTTTTATTTTATGATGAAACGACGTTTTCTTGTTATGTAGCATCTCCCTTATAGCATTTTACAAAATTTTATTTAAGTGCTTTGTAAATAAAAAAGAGAACAGGAGCGTAAGCAAATAATTTCATACGCCCCTGTAACTGTTAAAATACTTCAAATAAACCAGCGCCGCCCATGCCGCCACCGATGCACATGGTAACTACCACATATTTTGCACCACGGCGTTTACCTTCAATTAAAGCGTGGCCTGTCATGCGTGCACCAGACATACCGTAAGGGTGGCCAATGGAAATAGCGCCGCCGTTTACGTTATATAACTCGGGGTCAATGCCTAACTTGTCGCGGCAGTAAATCGCTTGGCTAGCAAACGCTTCGTTTAATTCCCATAAGCCAATGTCGTTAATGTTGAGGCCGAACTTCTTTAGGAGTTTAGGAATAGCGAATACGGGGCCGATGCCCATTTCATCAGGCTCACAACCCGCTACAGCCATGCCACGATAGGCACCTAGTGGTGACAAGCCGCGGCGTTCTGCTTCTTTGGCTTCCATTAATACGCTTGCGCTAGCACCATCGGAGAGTTGCGAGGCGTTACCTGCGGTAATGAAAGCGCCTGTTTCAATTTGCTGGCC
>Ga0079226_10002981_pt1 | contig 13044 bp, 10 predicted proteins | sample Poulit2014_FD_76345 | JGI IMG/M metagenome (GOLD analysis project Ga0079226, IMG submission 76345) | Agricultural soil microbial communities from Georgia to study Nitrogen management - Poultry litter 2014 | ecosystem: Environmental > Terrestrial > Soil > Agricultural land | place: USA: Georgia... | reverse complement strand
TCAATCAATCTTCATTGCACAAGCCAATCTTTTATCCTTAAGGCATATTTTTCTTCTGGCAATTCTTCTTCGTTCACCCAATCCTCATATGCAAGCTGAATCGATTTCAATTCGCGTTGATGATGTTGATGCAGTTCGCTCCGCACTTTTTCATTCAACGGATACCATCGGCCTCTTTTATCAAAAGAAGCCATCAAGCGATACAAGCTTTGTCGAATTTTGTAAGTTGGTTCTTTATTACTATTATACGACATTTTAGGCAATTCATCTATAATGACTAAAGCGCCGAGCGTAGTCACGTTTGGAATATACATTTGCCGTTCATTCAAAATTCGCGGACTGCGAACAATTAAAAGATTGCATCTGATTTTCTCTCCGTACACGATCATTTGGACGTCTTGGCCATCAAGGAGTTGCCTTATTGTTGCATTGAACTTCTTTTTCTTCTTCACATCATAGCTCGCCATTTGCATAAGCCCTGTTTTTAATCCCATTTGTTTATTTTTACCGATTTCCTTGATGAGCAGTTGCACGTAATCGTCTTCTAACTGATAAAAATCTGCTGCCATCACGATATCGATTCGACGCTCTGTTTTTTTTCTATTTGGAAGCATCGGATAGGGAACTGGAAATAACCGTTCTTGTTGTGCGGCTGGATAATATAAGCTTTTCGCTTTTTGATGATAGAACGAAAAACTTTCCACATACTCTCTGCGGGCTCCCATAAAGAACCCATTATAGCCAAAGGCCGAACTTCCTGTTAACGATGTGGCGGTTTGTCTCGGAAACGACAACGGCCCTGTCGAAAGATCCGCTACAGCTGCTTTGCCGAATTCATGCACTAGTCTTCGTTTAAACTCGCCATCCGCCGCAAAGCGCACATTATCCCAGAATCCTATCCGTTCGAGGGCAGGGACTCGGCGAAACATGAGGGAAGACATGTTTGAAAATATATATGTGCCTGGTGTTCCACGACGATAAAACTGCAAGTCCTCCGTCAAACGAGCTTGTTCCGACGTATTGGCGATGATTGCGGGGTTTTTCAATAAATGATTCGCTTGAATCTCTAGCTTTTCGCTATGCGACCAGTCATCTGCGTCATTGACAGTGACAAATTCCCCGGTCGCTTTTTGCAATGCAATATTTCTCGCTGCATAAGGGCCGCTATTTTGCGGTGTCTTCAATACAACGATGCGGGAATCTTTATTTGCATAGGACTGGATGACATCTAGCGTGTTATCTGTGCTGCAATCATCGACAATAAGCAATTCTATCTTTCCCCACGTTTGCGATAAGATGGATTCGATTGCAATGCGAATTCCTTTTTCAGAATTATAGGCAGGCAAAATAACCGATATTTTTGGTCCGTCCATCTTCTGATAAGACGCTTTTGTGCATAAATCGTCATAAGTTGCATCGGTCTTTTCGGAACAAAACGCTATCGGTTTAAGATCATACTTTTCTAACATATTATTTATCCATTTTTTTCGTGACTCATTGCTTGCTTCTAAATTAGCTAACGCAAGAAATAAATCCGGGTGCTTTTCCCGCTGCAGGCGATTATGAATAATTTCTTTTCCTGCTTGCGGCCTTTGTGCCAGCTTTAAACATTCAGCTTCTACAATAGCGATTCGCCTCAATAAATCAAAATCGTTTTCGCCTTTTCTTGCTTCCATCAAATAAGAAAGGGCTTGTTGAGCACCTTCTACTGTCTGTTTATTGGCATGCCATAATCCGATTTCCCAAGCAATGGCCCTTTTCACATATCGGTTTGCTGTTTGCTCATAGATAGCGAGCATATCTTGAATGGCCCGTTCAAATCCTTCATTATAAAGCGCGTATTTGTAAGGCTTGATATCATTGCTCGCTTGCTTTCTTTTATACGTTTTACTATACAATTGCTTGCGGTTTCGCCTGCCCAATAAAAAGCTTGCGACTGTTCGGAGAAACTTTTTTATTTTTGCCGGATTCATTGCGTGCAACAATCGGTTGTTTTTTGCATATTCGAACTCGCTTTCAAGCTCCATCAGCTTGCTGCGTGTCGCTTTCTCTATTTCCAGTTTTTTTTCATATTCTTGCTCCAACTGATGTTTCCTTTGTTTCAGTTTCATCAGACGCTCTTTATTATCGACACTCATCTTGTCAACACCCAGTCTTCTTTGGAGATAAGCGATTTTTTCTGCTTTTGCGGCAATTTCTTCCTCACTTGCTCATCAAGCGGGAAGAAAGTGACTGTATCACCGAATATTTCCAACATCTTTTCCGCTGTTTCATCAAAATCTTCGACATATTCCTTTACAATAATATTTACTTCCTTTGGGTTTATTTGCGGTATATACTTTTGTTCATGCCCAACTACATTATAATCCATTACGATCAGCTTTTCTGTGGCAATTTTTTCACCATATACTAACATTTGCAAACGACCTCCGTCGATCAATTCTCTGACAGTTGGCGCTATATCTAAAGGCAGTTCCAGATCATAGCGGTATAGTTGCACGAGTCCGATTCTGCCATCTTTTGTGGACACCATTCTATGCTTGATTTCCTTTATCTCTAGAGCGTCTTGTTCTAGAGCTCTGAAATCGCCTGCGATAACGACATCGAATTTCCTTGCACCTTTATCTTTTGTTTCTCTTTCCGGCCACATCGGCTCGGGCACTGGAAATGGCCGTGTCGTCTGTGGGAACGGAAAAAACAAATCTTTATGCTTCTTGTGATAATATTCTAGACTTTCCACATACTCTTTTCGGACACCCATAAAAAATCCGTTGTAGCCGAAAGCTGAGCTGCTTGTCAATGAAGACACAGATTGTCTTGGCAATGAAAGAGGACCGGAAGGCAAATCAATAAATCTTTCTTTGCCGAATTCCCGTATGAGCCTCCGTTTAAATTCTCCGTCCGCAGCAAAACGGACACTATCCCAAAATCCTAACTTTGCTTGCACTTCTTTTTTTCTGAACATAATCGAAGACATATTCGGAAAAATGTACCTTCCTGGAGTGCCTCTCCGATACAAATACAGTTCTTCGGTCAATCGCGCATGTTCGGATGAGTTGGCGATGATAGTAGGGTTGTCCAATAAATGACGCACTTGAATTTCAATTTTTTTCTCATGCGACCAATCGTCCGCATCGTTCACCGTTACAAAATCGCCGCTCGCTGCAGCAAGCGCGATATTTCTTGCGACATAAGGGCCGCTATTTTTCGGTGTCTGAAAGCATTTCACGCGCTCATCTTGCTTCGCATACTGTTCGATGACTTCGAGCGTTCCGTCTGTACTGCAATCATCAACAATGAGCAATTCAAGATTTTCCCACGTTTGCGCTAAAATGGACTCAACAGCAATCCGGATTCCTGATTCAGCATTATATGCCGGCAAAATCACCGATACTTTCGGCTGTTCAACTATCTTTTTTTCATGCTTTTCCATTTGCAATTCATCATAAGTCGGACTATCCAAAGAAGAAAATGCAATCGGGTTGAGTCCGTAATGCCGATATGCTTTATTTATCCACGACAGACGCTCCTCCACATTTTCTTCTAAATTAGCAATCGCCAAATAAAGATCCGGATGCTCTCTTATTTCGATGCGTTCTTTCAACAATGCATATGCTGTTTCACTGTTGCCGATTCTCGCCAAACATTCTGCCTCAATAATAGCGATTCTGCGCAGCTGTTCACGGTTTTTCTCGCCATGGGCGGCATCGCCAATATAGCGCAAAGCTTGTTCAGCTCCTGCTTTTGTATACTGGTTTGCATACCATAATGTCAATTCCCATGCCACAAGCCTTTTCATATACGGATCAGTTTCGTTTTGATGAAGCTCATGCAATTCGTTTAAAGCAAGTTCCGTGAATCCCAATGTATAAAGGTGGTCTTTTATCTGTTTCACTTTTAATTTTTGCGAATGCTTTTTTCCATACTGCGTAAATCCTTTTATTTTTTCTTTAAAACGGTCCGGAAAAAGATTCGCCAATTTTTCTTTTTGTTTTTCCGTCAATACAGTATATAAAAACCAATCTAACACGTTTGTGATTGTTTTTTTAATGAATTTGAGCATATTATTACCACCTATATGTCATTGCTGCCTATCGCTTCGTATTTTATCGTGCTGCTTTTTTCCTCTTTTTCAAGGAAGCACGTTTTGTTTTTTTCTTTACTCCCATCGCTTTGCGATATTTCTCAACGCCTTCTTCCGCATCGCCATCAAATCGAATTTTCCCTTTTTCAATCCATATCGCTCGTGTGCACACTTGCTCGACGAAATTCATGCTGTGCGATACAATCACGACTGCTTTTGCACGTTCCATCATTTCTTGGATCCGTTCCGTCGCCTTTTGCCGAAACGCCAAATCTCCCGTGGACAATGCTTCGTCAATGATAAAGATATCCGGCTTTAAAATCGCAGCGATGCTAAAGCCTAGCCGGGCACGCATTCCGCTTGAATAGCTTTTCACCGGTTTGTCGATCGCCCGTTTTATTCCGGAAAATGCTACGATTTCATTATATTTCTCATCGATGACCGGTTTTGGGATGCCGAGCAACATCGCATTCAAATAAATATTGTCTGTTCCGGTCAATTGCGGGTTGAATCCCGTCCCGTATCCGAGCAGCGAAGATGTCTCTCCATAAACTTCAATATCCCCTGCGTCTGGAGCAAGAATTTTCGTCATCACTTTGCATAATGTGCTTTTCCCGGCGCCATTATGTCCGATGATCCCGACGACTTCCCCTTCATGGATGGTGAAGTTCAAATCTTTAAGCGCCCAAAATTCTCCGCTGCTCAGTTTGAAGGAAATCCCTAGATTCGTTGCCTTGATGACTGGGTTTTCGCGTATCGTCGTCTCTGTTTTGTTCAGTTCTAGACTGCGTCGCTTTTTAACTGGACGAGGCACGGTTGCCCGATAGTTTTTGACAATCGTTTTCGGGTCGCCAATTTCTTTGACCTGTCCTTTATCGATCCACATCAACCGGTCGCAATTTCGCTGTGCGTAACGAAGGCTGTGTGTCACGATGATGACCATTTTCGCCTTTGTCACGAGCTCTTTCATTTTTTCGGCAGCTTTTGTGCTGAACTTCGCATCTCCGGTGTTCAATGCTTCATCCAAGATTAAAATTTCCGGCTGCAAATGAGAAGCGACGCTAAATCCGAGACGCGCCTTCATGCCGCTAGAATAATATTTCATCGGCTGATCCAAAAATTCCCCAAGGTCCGAAAACTCGTGTATATCATCGATATATTCATTGATAAGCTCTTTATCGATGCCGAGCATCATCCCGTTTAAATAAACGTTTTCCCGGCCGGTCAATTCTTTGTTGAACCCCATCCCGAACGAGAATAGCGCAGTCACTTTCCCATCGACATGCAGGTTGCCTTTATCATGTTTCAAAATGCCGGTAATGATTTTGCTCAACGTCGTTTTCCCGGCGCCGTTGGATCCGATAATGCCGAGAATTTCTCCTTTGTGTCCGGTGAAACTGATGTCTTTCAGCGGCCATACTTTTCTCGGCTCGCTCTTTTTCAGGTTCTTTTCCCTTTTTTTGAATAAGTTGATCAGTCGGGACTTATAATCGTCCTGATTGTTGCGGGCATCAAAGTAAACCCCTACGTTTTCCGCAATGATGACTTCTTCGTCGGACGCCGTTATTTTTTGATTTTGTTCGTTTAACATGAGAAATCCCTCTTCTATTTGAAATAACGCATCGGGCCTTTTTACAACGCTTTGATAATCTTATGTTCGTTTTTGCTGAAGTGATTGATCATAAACAAAATCGCGATGACGGACAGGACAAAGATGATGCCGAGTCCGATAAAATTCGGGTTTTGATGATACATGAGCACATCTCTAAACGAATCTACAATAATCGCAATCGGATTGAGCGCGACAATAAGTCCGTACTCTGGCGGCAAACGCCCGCCTTCCCAAATGATGGGAGATGCATAGAAAAAGACTCGAATGATATGTGACAATAAATTGTCAATATCTCTTATAAAAACGGTGAAATAACCTAAAATAGAACCGATTGCAAGCAAAAATGTCAACGTAATGAAAATGATCAACGGCAAATAAACGATATGCCAAGAAGGCATGATTCCGTATATAGCTAAAAACAATGCGATGACTACCGTTCCGAATAGGAAATTGACAAGTTGAGTAATCGTAAACGATAACGGAAAAATGAGCTTCGGCAAATAGACTTGATTGATGATCGAACTGTATCTTAGCACGGAATTTGCCGATGTATTGATTGAGGAACTGATCCAACGCCATACGACAAGCCCGATCACTAAAAAGACTGCGTAATTTTCCCCGCCTCTTTGTAGGATGATGACAACTAAAAAATAATATACGGCTATATTGAGCAGCGGATCGAGCAGCCACCAAAAATAGCCTAAATAACTGTTGCGGTGTTCCGCCTTCAGTCCTGACTTCACTAAATATAATAATAAATCTTTACGTTTTCTGATCTCTTGCAAATACGTTTTCATCTGATTCCTTGCACCGCCTAATAAAATTTGCAACTAACTTTTCAATTTATAGATGATTGCATTTTTCACGGATATGAATGCATAATGCAGAAAATACCAAATGCTTTTGAACAAATTTTGCTTTTCGATATGATGATAGACATACCAGTTCTGTTTCGCCGCTTTTAATTTATTGCTGGAGATGGAATTTTCGACGAGCCGATATTTTGCCAACACTTCCGGGAGCCCGTACGCATAAAAGCCTTTTTTAGTCAGATTGAGCCAAAATGCATAATCTTGCCGCGTTCTGATATTGACCATTCGTTCCTCCCCGATTTTTTCACGGTCGAGCATCACGGTCAAGCAGCCGATGACGCAATGTTTCATCAATCGTTCATATCCGACCCGCTCCGGCGCATTCGTGATCGCTCTCGTCAATGTCCCGTCTTCATGCATGCGGACATATTTCGTAAATGAAAATGCGATATCTTTTTCTTGCATAAATGCCACTTGCCGCTCCAACTTGTTCGGCATCCACAAATCGTCACTGTCCAAAAAGGCTAAATATTTTCCTTTTGCGTGATCCATCGCCGTATTGCGCGCGACAGCGGACCCGCTGTTTTTTTCGAGCTGAACGAATCGGATGCGCTCGTCTTTTTCGGCATGACTTTCGACGATGGCCGCTGTATCGTCCGTCGACTGATCATCGACAACGATCATTTCCCAATTTGCATACGTCTGGTCGATCACAGATTCGATCGTTTCAGCGATAAACCGTTCCGCATTGTACGCTGGTGTGATGACGGAAACTAACGGATTGTTCAAAACGGTCATTTTTAGCACATTCCTTCTACTAATTCATTATACCAGCCTAGCAGCTTTCGTTCTTCCGCTTGCCAGTTCAGCTCTTTTTGCACAGCTTTTTGGCCATTTTCCCCCATCTGTTTGGCAAGTTCCGGATTGTTCCGCAACGTTTCTAGCGCTGCTTTTATTTCTGTTTCGTTGTATGGATCGACTGCGATGCCGCATTGATGCGTTTCGATGAATTGTTTCCATACCGGAAAATCGGAACAAATAATCGGGAGTCCCGCATTCATATATTCGAAAAATTTTGTGAGTTCCTTTTTCATATAGTGCTCCGTCGGCGGGAAGAGCGCGATGCCTGCCAGCCAGTTTTTGCTTTTGTACATCGCTTCGATGTCAGCTTTTAAAATGAATTGGTCTATTCCCTTTATACGAAGCTGATCCTTCTTCTCCCCTGCCGTCTCATACATTTTCTCCGCCAAACTTTTGGCGCATTTGCCGATGAACTGGACAGATACTTGCGGGTCTATCTGCGGCAACCGGGCATGGATAAGGGCGCCGCGGTCATACGTGACATTTCCTGTATATAGCACTTCATTGCTTGTTGGTTGTTCATTTCGCTTATTCACTAGTTTTTCATCCAAAAGCGGGTAATTCAAAACACACGTTCCTCGCTTATATATATCTTTATAATATTTTTCTGCCAAACTAAGTTCCATCTTGCGGGTTAAATACTTTTCCAATATCGTGTACCCTTTTGCAATCCCTTTTCTTAAAAACGTTGGCAAATACTTTTTTTGCAAAATGCTCGTTACATAATCTTCATGAATATCATAAATGACGATATTATTCCGTTTTTTAAGCAACGCCCCGACGAACAGCAATTCAGGATCGTGGAACACATAAATGTCGGCATTCTGCTTTCTCGCTTTCCGGTATGCATCCCACGTGCCAAAAATCATTCGCTTCCATCTGCTTCCATACGTCTTTAATGGAATATGTTCAATCGGGTTTGAAGCCGGTGCCGCATTTTCCGCATCGGCTTTTTGTGCGATCAAGATCACTTCGTAATTCGCTTTCGCCAATGACATGCATTGCTTATAATAAATGCGCGGGTCGTGAGGATGGTGGACAGTCGTCAGATGCACTGCCCGTCTCATGTTTCCCATACAATCAACTTCTTTCTTTAGAAAACTCGGCTTATCGCCAAGTCTTTTAGGTGAAAGCCTTAGTTGCACTTACGACACACAGGACGTGCTAGTACTGGCGTTGCGACAGGACGTCGCGTGTTTAGCCAGTGAGCAGTAGGAAAGTTTTATACTTTCCTATCTGAAAAAAACGATTGTTCTATCGGTTTCTTCGTCTTTTTGCTCTTCTATCTATTGTTTCCATAAATAAAGTTTCATATTGCTTCAAAATAGCAGTCGCATCAAATTGTTCCGCCCGTCTAAGTCCTTTCTGGACGACCGCTTCTGTTTCCTCCTCGCTCTGCTGCAAGGAAGCAAGCATCTGTTCGCTAAGTCCGGTTGCGTCCCCGACATTTGCAATCTTTCCATATTCGCCGTCATCAAGCACTTCTTCGGCACCGGGCTCGCAATTTGTCGAAACGATCGGAGTTCCGGTCGCCATCGCTTCAACGAGCACATGCCCGAATCCTTCACTTAATGAGGAGAGCACAAACAAATCGGCATGTTTAAAATAAACGTACGGGTTTTTTTGGAATCCGATAAAATGCACCTTGTCCGCAACGCTTAAATTTTTCGCCAATTTTTTTAAATCGGACTCCAACTCTCCTTCGCCAAGGATAATCAAATGGGCGTTTATTTGATTGCTCACTTTTGCAAATGCGCGGAGCAATGTGTTTTGATCTTTTTCTTTCACGAGCCTTCCTGCTGTTACGATAATTTTCGCATCTTCCTCATGCATTTTTTTCATGATGGCAGGACAGGTTTCATTCGCTTGTTTGTGAATATGTTTTAAGTCGACTGGGTTATAAATCACCTTAATCTTCTTGCGCTTAAGGCCGTAACGTGCGGCCAAATTTTCTTTGACGCCTTTTGAGAGCGCGACGACATGGTCCGCAAATCGGTAAACAAACCCGAAGATGCGCAGCTTCATGTTTTCCCGCGGCGTTCCGCCAAGAAAAGCTGCCTCCCGCACAACTAGTTTCGCAGGCGTAAAAGAGAGGAGCTTCGCTAACGTAGCGACTGTGTTATATGTCGGTATCGTGCTGAATATTAAGTCGGGCCGAATGTTGCGAATGAAAGAAGCCAATGGAAAGATGCTGGAACGCAGCCGTTTCGTCGGCAATTTGATAAAAGTGACATCTTCTTTCACATACTGTTCATAATCGTAAGTGAAATCCAACGTGACTAAAATCGGCTCGAAATGGTTCCGATCGATATGATTGACGATATTCAACATCGTGCGCGCCGCTCCGCCGCCGCCTAAACGGTAAATAAAAAACAAAATCTTTTTTCGTTCCACTGCTTAAGCCTTCTCTCAAAATGTCTTCTTTTTCTAGCAAAATCGACAATATTATCCTCATGAAATTATATCATACGCCTACCAATAATGAAATAAACACTCAATCGAAACGTGGCTCCTGCTTATTTTCATTTGCGGCAATTCACTCTTCCATCACACGAATAATGGATCGCTGTCAGGCGAATCGGTTCAACATGAAAAAAGAAAGCCAATGTTGACTTTCTTCTTTTTCTATATGATATTGCGCCCTATTTATTTTTCCGCTTCGGCCGCTAATTTTTGTTTCATATATTGTTTAATATCTTCATGCAAATCGGCGCGATTCCATGCAAAGTCGATCGTCGCTTGCACGAAACCCAATTTGTCTCCGATATCGTATCTTTTCCCTGTGAAATTGTATGCGAGCACCGTCTCTTCTTCGTTCAGTTTTTTCAAGCCGTCCGTCAGTTGGATTTCTCCGCCCTTTCCGGCAGACAGATTGCCCAAGATGGGGAAAATCGTTGGATTGAGCACATACCTGCCCATGATCGCCAAATTTGATGGCGCTTGGGCGATGGATGGTTTTTCAATCAATGTTTCGATTTTCTGGGTGGGCGAATCGCCCGCTGCTTTTGGCGCGACAATGCCATATTTGGACACTTCATCATCCGGAACCCGGTGGACCCCGATCACGGAAGATCGATGTTTGCCATACGCTTGAATGAGCTGTTTCAAACAAGGTTCTTCCGAAACGACAATATCATCCCCCAACAGGACGGCAAACGGTTCGTCGCCGATAAAGCGGTGCGCGCAGTAAATGGCGTGCCCCAACCCTTTCGGCTCCTTCTGCCTAATATAATGGATGTTGGCCAAATTCGATATCGATTGCACTTGCTCCAACAATTCTGTTTTTCCTCTTTCGGCAAGTTTCGTTTCGAGTTCATAAGAGGTGTCGAAATGGTCCTCAATCGCTCGTTTGCCTCTTCCGGATATGATGATGATATCTTCGATGCCAGAAGCAACCGCTTCTTCTACAATATATTGTATCGTCGGCTTGTCGACAATCGGCAACATTTCTTTCGGCTGCGCTTTTGTCGCCGGAAGGAAACGTGTGCCAAGACCTGCCGCTGGAATAATCGCCTTTTTCACTAGCATGATGAATCTCCTTTGCCTTCATTAGGAGCGCCTAATGTATATGTACTTCAATTTTACCAAAAATAGTGGTCCGAGCAAAGATTTGCGCCAAAATAATGTCATTGTTTGTCATTCATTGTATAATAACAAGTAGCGATTATGGAATGAAATGCGAATATGCTTAAGAGATTTGTTAATCGTTCAAATTTTAAAAAGGCAGGGCTATAATGATGAATTTATTTGATAAATTGAAACGGCGAGATGAAAAGATTGCAGTGATCGGGCTAGGATATGTCGGCCTCCCGTTAGCGATTGAATTCGCAAAAAAATTTAACGTGGTCGGGTTTGACGTAAACAAAGAGAAACTCGATACGTACAAAAGCGGCGTCGATGTGACAGACGAAGTCGGAGACCGAGCGATCCAAGAAACGACGATGGCTTTCACAAATGACGAACAGCTTTTAAAGAAGTGCAAATTTCATATCGTCGCAGTGCCGACCCCGATCAATACGGATAAAACGCCAAATTTGGCGCCGATCATCAGCGCGAGCGAAACGATCGGCCGGAACTTGACGAAAGGTTCAATCGTCGTTTACGAATCGACCGTTTATCCTGGCACAACAGAAGAAATTTGCATTCCTATTTTGGAAAAAGAGTCTGGCCTTCGCTTTGGCGAAGATTTCAAAGTCGGCTATTCGCCAGAACGGATCAATCCCGGCGATAAAGTGAACACATTGACGAAAATCATTAAGATCGTTTCCGGCTCGGACGAAGAAGCGCTAAGAGAAATATCGAACGTGTATGACTATATTATCGAAGCCGGCGTGCATGAAGCAGAATCAATCAAAGTCGCAGAAGCCGCAAAAGTGATTGAAAACTCCCAGCGCGACATCAATATCGCTTTTATGAATGAACTATCGATGGTTTTCAATAAAATGGACATCAATACGAAAGCCGTGCTCGAAGCAGCGGGAACGAAATGGAATTTCTTGAAATTCACACCTGGGCTAGTCGGCGGTCATTGCATCGGCGTGGACCCATACTACTTCACGTACAAAGCAGAGCAATTGGGATACCATTCGCAAATCATTTTGGCGGGCAGAAAAATCAATGATAACATGGGAAAACATGTTGCCAGCAATACGATAAAAACGATGATTCGCGCTAAATTGAATATCAATGAAGCGAGAATCGGCATTTTAGGCCTCACGTTCAAAGAAAATGTGCCGGATGTGCGAAATACAAAAGTGATAGATATCATAAAAGAATTGGAAGATTACGGCGTGGAAACTATCGTCCATGATCCTGCCGCCGACCCTGAAGATGTAAGGCAGGAGTTTGGCATCCGTTTGGCCGATGAGAGCGAATTGCAAGAGCTTGACTGCCTCATCTTGGCTGTCCCGCATGAAGAATATTTGGAGAAATTTACACTGGATGCAATTTTAAACGTATATCGCGGAAAAAATCGTGTATTTGTAGATATTAAATCCGTCTTCGACAAAAAAGAATGTGAAGAAGCTGGCTTGCATTATTGGAGCCTATAAAAAAATGGAGCGGCCCTTTGCGACGGCCTTTGCTCCATTTTTAAGTTGTACGAATTTCTACATTTTTTTAGCTTTTTAAAAATCGCTCATTGTTTCCGCCCTTGTTCAATCATTTTGCCCGTTGATTGCTGTATCTTTTTTAACCCGAAGCAATTTCAGCACGCCATCTACAACAGGGCGTTTGCCACCTGCGACAAGGCCAGCGATTTCCGCAAGAATGTGAATGAGCACCAATACGATCAATGTGACGAGCAGTGATACGACGAGGGACGCTTCGGAAAATAGAATTGCCAAAATGCCAAATAGCAAGCTGAACGCATACATGATCAAAACCGATTGCCGGTGCGTAAATCCGACACGAAGCAGCTGATAATGAATATGCTTATTGTCCGGCTTCATGATTTTCTGCTTATTCCAAGCTCTTCGGATGATGGCAAAGAGCGTGTCAAAAATCGGCACCGCCAGCACGATGACCGGGATGATGAAGCTGAAAAGCGCGATGTTCTTGAACAATCCAAGCATCGAAATAACAGCGATCATATAGCCGAGAAAGTTGGATCCTGTATCCCCCATGTAAATTTTTGCCGGGTAAAAATTATGATATAAAAAACCGAGGTTCGCCCC
>Ga0079226_10002980_pt1 | contig 13045 bp, 16 predicted proteins | sample Poulit2014_FD_76345 | JGI IMG/M metagenome (GOLD analysis project Ga0079226, IMG submission 76345) | Agricultural soil microbial communities from Georgia to study Nitrogen management - Poultry litter 2014 | ecosystem: Environmental > Terrestrial > Soil > Agricultural land | place: USA: Georgia... | reverse complement strand
CATCGGTAATCTCGGCGATGCCCCGGAAACGGCGTCAACGACTAACGGCACTGCCGTTGCCAATGTTCGTATGGCCACGACACTAAAACGTCGTGACAAGCAAACCGGTGCTGTGCAAGAAAGCACGGAATGGCACCGTGTTGTGTTTTTCGGCCGCCTTGCTGAAATTGTTGCGCAGTATCTGCGCAAGGGCAGCAAGGTATACATCGAAGGACGGCTGCGCACGCGCAAGTGGCAGGGCCAAGACGGCCAGGATCGTTACACCACGGAAATCGTGGCTAACGAGATGCAAATGTTGGACTCGCGCGGCGGACAGGGCGGTGGTCAGGGTTATGCGGCACCGTCGCAACAGCCCCAACCTCAACCTCAACAGCAGCCCGCGCAACAGGTTCAACAGCCACAGGCTGTACCGCAGCAAGGCCAGCCTGTACCCCAGCAGCCACAGGGCAATGATTTCTTTGATGACGACGTGCCATTTTAGGAAAAATAAGGCGCGAAATCGAGAAGATACAGGTCGCGCAGTGGCCGCTCATCAGTGCATTCCCCTTTGGAAGGCGCGCTGGTGAGTGGATTCCAATCACCCGCCGTTCCGGGATACATGCTTTTTGCATCGACCCGAACGGGGGCGGTGCGTTTGGAGACTTTTCATGAGCTTTCAAGACAACACCGCCGGCTGGACGGCTGAGGAAGTGGACATGCTCAGACAAGGCGTGCTTCGGCACGCGCTGGAATGCGTGGCCAGTGTTCGTAGACAAGGCACCCAAAGCCAGGCGGAAGCCAAGGCGTGGATGCTTAACGACGACCGGGAGCAACCCTTTGGTTTCCCGGCCTGCTGCGAGGCGGCAGGCGTCGAGCCTGGTGCTCTGCGATCGTCCCTCTTTGGGATGATCCGTCAACGCCGCCAGGCGGCCTAATGAATCCCGCCATCCACGGGCAATGTTTTTGCATTTCCCGGATGGGGGAAGTGCTGGGCAGGAGAATCCCATGGTGGAAATCTTCAACCCGGACGGTGAGGTGTCCGAATACCTCCCCGTCGCGGAACGTATCGCCTCCTTTTTGGAAGAGTACGGCCCGCAAACGGGGTATGGCGTTTGTACCCGCACATACAACACTATCGGCAACCCCTCGTGCATCGTTTTCGAGGTCAAGCTGATCGATCCCGAAGACAGGGTAGTGGCACAAGCCTCAGCCCTCCGGTTTATCGATGGCTCCGATGCGTGTATTGCAGCGCGGTTGTGGGAAAGCGGTGAAACCGCTGCTCTGCAACGGCTGATGGCACGCGTCGGTTACGGCAGCGAGCAAATGCTCGCTGACGAAATGGGGGATATGACAGCCCGTGGCACTGAGTTTTCAGCCGCCGCAACGCTTCCATCCCCCGAGGCCGATGAAAATGATGAGGCCGATGAAGCCGATGAAGCCGACACCGCTGATGCGGCCGATTCGGCCGAGGATGATTCGGTTTCGGAGCAAGCCGAGGACGCTCCCGTTGTCACCGACAAGGTGATGCCGGAAGTTGCCAAGGGCACTGCCGGGTCTTCGGAAGTGCCGGAAGCCGTACTGCGGCAAATCCGGCACCTGGCTGCGGCGCGGGGCATTGATCCGCCTGTCGTAACCACAAAGGCCGAGGCGAGAAAGGCGCTGAATCAGTTGCGGGACACGCCCGCTGATTAGCGTTTTGCCAACCCACCGCATGGGGTTTTGTTTTAACCGACAACCCATGCGGGGGTTGTCTCGTTCGCTGGAGGTGCCGAATGGAAAATAATCGGCCTTTCACGGTCGTCTTGCTTTACCCGGAGTACGCCACTGACGACTTTGGCGGCGATGTGTACATCAATTGTGCGCACGCCGGGTCGGCCCAAGAGGCCGTAAAGGAGGTTCAGTACCAGGCTCATATGGCCCAAGTCGATTGCGGCATTGATCCGAATGATTTTCGGATGGTTGCCGTTTTCGAGGGCGATGTGCCCTTGGCGCTGAATGCCCAAGACGGCAGTTAATGGCAATTTTCACCCACCGCATTGGGTTTGTTTCAAGAGACAACCCATGCGGGGGTTGCCTCGTCTGACAGGAGACTGTCATGCACAAGGAAAAATGCCCGCATTGCGGTCATGTCGGCCTGTCGCCGACGTTTGTTGCCGGTCGCCAAGGTTTCGATTTTTCGAATCCCGCGACGCACCGGCACTGCCCGAGCTGCGAGGCTACCGTCTCAACCGAGACGGCGGCACGAGCGGCCCGGCTAGCACGGTATGCAATGAAAAGGGCTCAGGCCCAATCTCGTGCTGCCGCGCGCGGGGCGATGGCATGAAGCTGTCGCTGTCATTTTCTGCCTTGAACAAATACGAGATTTGTCCAAGGCAGTACGCCTTCCATTACAAGGATGGCTTACGCACCAGTGTCGAACCCGCGAACTTGTTGTTCGGGGGCGCTTTGCATGAGGCGTTGACGACGTTTATCGCCGAACACGCGAAAGGCAATGTTATCGATGCGGCAGTCTTGTTCCAGGACAAATGGAATGAGGCAATCAAGGGCAATGTGGTGGATTATTCGTCCACGCAAAGCCCCGAATCGCTGCATGACACCGGCACTGAGTTGGCCCGCCAATTCCCGAGCTTTTGGGATAACAGCGGGCTAACGGCCTTGATCGGCCCGGACGGCGAGCCATTGGTTGAGCGAAAGCTGACCATGCGTGTTGTTCCAGGCGTCAATTACAGGGGTTATCTCGACGTAATCGCCATGACGGCAGATGGCGAGATTGTGATCATCGACCTGAAAACGGCGTTGACTCCTGCCCCTGAATCGACCCTGTTGATCGGTGAGCAATTAACCGACTACCAGGCACTGGTTGAGTCCAATAAGGATCGGCTGGGTATCGAATCGGTTTCACAGCTTGGTTTTATCGAGCTATTGAAACGAAAGGTGCCCAAGTCAGATCGAGGCAAAGGCCCCGAGATTGTTGGGCCGAGCCTTACGCCGGCACGCACACCGGATGAGTTGAAGGAGCGCAAGGCAAAAATTGGCTATCTAGCCGATCAAATTGCCAAGGGCGCCTTTTTCAAGAAACCGGGCATTGCGTTCAACACGCCGTGTTCCATGTGCGACTTCAAAGACCTGTGCTTGCACGGGTCGATGGACGGATTGGTCGACCCAAAGGCCAATCAGCGCCGGATTGCGTAAGCCTTTGTTCATCCCGACCGGGACAAGTCCCGGTGGGGCACCCGGTCTTTTTTTCACCCATGCAAAGGAGGTGATATGGAGACTGCATTGAGTGGTGATAGCTCTGTACAAATGGAGCTATTCCCCATACTCAAGGGCGGGCGTCTACCCAGGCGTCGCGGCCCTAACCGCAAAAAGATCGTTGTCGGGATGTTCAAGCAATTGGACATTTTCGAGGCGATCTTGGCCACGCCAGACGACGAAGTTGTCCCGCTGTGGACGGTCGAGGAAATTATGCGTTTACACGCATTTTTACTTGACAACACGCTTCAAGTCCTCGCGGACACCCGCACCAGTCTGAACACTGTTTCAGAGCTTCTGGAATGGGTCTGCGCATGGCCGGAAACGCGCGAGCAATTCGCGTTTTCCTTCCGGCTTTGCTGTCTGGTTGTCGGATACGACGAAACCAGGCTCCGTGAGGGCCTGATCTACGAGGCCAAACGCTTGCACCGCATCGCGGCGTAAGCCTCGGCTTCACAAACCCACCCTTGGCGGGGCGCATCGTTCCCGCAAGGGAGATCGGTGTGCCCTTATTTTCATGCTCTATGGAGAAACAGTATGAGCACATCAAAGAAGCCCCAAGTCGTGCAATACGACATCGGCGAGACCTTCGGCATCAATGATGCCAAAGGCGCAATGATTGACGGGTTGTCCGACGTGGGCGATCCATCTGTCCCAAAGAAAATCGAGAACTACGTTTTTCGCAAGGAATTGGTCTCTGACATTATGGCATGGATGAAGATCGGCTCTGGCGAAGGGCTGTTTTTAACCGGCCCGACCGGCTCGGGCAAAACATCTGGCGTGACCCAGGTATTTGCCCGGCTAAACCAACCGGTTCAGCGGGCGACCGGCCACTCCATGATGGAGCTGGCCGATCTCGTCAGCGAAAAAACGGTCATTGATGGCGATATTGTATCCATTGATGGGCCACTCACCACGGCCATGCGTTTGGGTCAACCCTTCATCCTTGATGAGGTGGATGATCTGAAGCCTGGGGTGGCGGTTGGCTTGCATTCGGTTGTTGAAGAAGGGTTCCTTTCGATCCCCGACAACGGCGGCGAGATTGTAAAAGCCCAGCGGGGCTTTTGCGTGATTGCCACCGGCAACACCGCCGGCAACGGCGACCGCACAGGACTGTACCAGGGAACAATGCGGCAAAACGCTGCGTTCATGGACAGATTCTGGGTGGTCGAGGTTGGCTATCCCGACAAGGCGCAAGAAGCGCCGATTATCGGGAAAGTCGCCCCCGGTCTGCCGGACTGGGTTCGTGATGCAATGATCGACATGGCCAATGAGGTCAGAGCGCTTTTCATCGGTGAGGCCGAGGGGCCTCAAATTGAAATGCCCATGTCAACGCGAACGCTTGTTCGCTGGGCACGGCTGACGGAGGCTTTCCAGGGCGTATCGAAGTCGGGCAAAAGTCCGATTACACACGCGCTGGATCGGGCTTTCGCCAATCGGCTGGAGCCTGAGTCAAAGGCGGCCGTCCATGGGCAGGTGCAGCGAATATTCGGTACGCCGGGAGGTTCGTGATGGCATCTACCACGCTTGTCTACACCGGGCCAGGTAGCCCGATGGGCAAAATCTGGACTATCAGCACCAAAAATGATGGTGGCCTGATGATTCAGTATGGCCCGCGAGGCAAAACCTTACGCACGAGTCATGTGCCCCCGTCGACGTTCGGTGTCGTTAATCAGGACGTTGAAATGGAACGCCGGATCAACAACAAGCTGGCCAAAGGTTATGTCATCGTCAAGTCAGACGACGACGAACCCGAGGACAGTTTGCCCCAGTCCGGCGGGGATGCGGCGCAGGACGCGCCGGCACGCAAGCCCTTGGCGGCCAGCAGCGAAACTCTGGGAACCTGGTTCTTTTGAGTATTGCCTGGCCATTCGTTTTGGTGGTAATCCCGATGTGCATTCATCGGGGTTGCCACCCTTAGCTGGCTTCGATTTTTTCGAAGCCTTTTCAGGATGGCCTTACATGGGGCTGCCCTGAAAAGGCTCTATCACTTTTCAAGTGACGCGGTTGCCGACCGTGGCCCCTTAATCGGCTTTTATTCCGATGCGTAGATGATCTGCGCATTGGCCCTCGCGGGAACAGTTATCCCGCTTGGGTGGCTGTTCCTTCATCAATCCAGTGGAGAATCAGCTATGGAGAGAGATCAAGTGCTGGATTCCATCGTCTGTGTGACGTTGGACATCCGGCTATTTTCCGGTCGGCGTCAACTGACGCTTAAAGACTTGGCCCAAATCGATCCGTCGGCACTCCCGCCGGCAGATTTGGCCACGCTTGGCCATAAAAAAATCTGCAACCCAAAGGAGCTTGCGGAATTTATGCGACTCAAGCGACAAGCCATTCGCCTGTTGCTTGAATCGGGCTTTCGTTTTCTGGGCGGCTACGGCCTTCCTGAAGACAAAGTGGCTGAGGTCAAGTCAGGTCTGGAGCAGCTTGAGCGTGAGTTCAAGGCCCTCAAGAGCCATTTCATATCGGGATACGAGTATTCCGTTTCAAAGTGGGTCGACCAGCATCCTGACTGGGCGAGCATCATCGAACAGGCGGTTCCGTCTGTAGAGAGTGTCGCCAGCCGGTTGCACTTCGGGTTTCGGGTTTTTCGTGTTGCGCCTGCCTCGGTTGAGGTGGATGACGACACGGATGACCTGATGGAAGGCTCCTACCAGGCCATTTTGAATGAGGTGGCCGTTGAGGCTTCGGCCCTATGGAAGAACTCAGTGACGGGTCGCTCGGAAGTGACCCAAAAGTTGCTGCGTCCTGTTCGCAGCATGCGGGAAAAACTAAACGGACTTGCGTTCGTTGATGGCCGCATAAGCCCCGTGGTCGATTTGATCGACTCGGCTCTGGATGCCTGCCCGAAAACGGGTAAGTTCTCTGATGGGCCGCTTCGTGAGATCACCGCGCTCGTCCTTCTTCTGTCCGATACGGACAAGATGGTTGAGCACGGCGAGACCGCATTGGGTATTTCCCAGGGCACTGGTGCGGCACCCGATGCTGCCGAGCCGGAGGCCGATGAAACCGAGGTCGTCGACATCGCTGATGCGGTTGACGTGGCCGAGGATGAATCGGAAGTCGAAGACGAACCGATTGAGGTTGAAACGCCGCGTCGCGTGGCATCGGCCAGTGGTTTGTTCTTCTGAAACGTTAGCCCCGCCAATCCGGGGGTTGTGTCTACTGACACGCCCCGGTTGGGGGGCTGTCGCATGGAGGTTTTATGAAGACCTTTATCAACTCGCTACCCATCATCGCCAAGGCGATAGGGCGGCGTTACGACGTTCGCATCGTGATCGGCGGCAGTCAGGCATGCACCGATGGCAAGACCATCTATCTGCCTAGCCTGCCTGCCGAAAAGGAAGGTCTGGATGTCCTGTTAAACGGGTATCTGGATCACGAGGCCAGTCATTGTCGGCACACCGACTTTGGCCTTGAAATGGCGAAAGAGCCCTTTCATAACTGGCTGCAACAGGTGTTGGAAGACATCCGGCACGAAAAAGCCATGGGTGAGATATACCCTGGCTGCAAGACCAATCTGGCAAACCTTCAAGCCAGATTGATTGCCGATGGCACGGATGCAGCGCCAAGGCCCGACAGCGACCCACGGCAAATGTTGTCGTCCTACCTGTACTACACCCTCAGACATGAGGTTGTGGGACAGGACTGCTGCAAGGAATACGCGGACAAGGCAAAGGAATATGCCCAGTCGGTGTTCCCGAAGGAGTTGTTCGGCGAGATCACGGATGCAATGTTCGAGATCAAACAGGCGAAATCTACGCAGGATGCGTTTGATATTGCCCAGAGGCTCAGGGATATGTTCGATAACCCCGAGCAGCCGGAATCTCCCGAAGACAATGCCCAGCACGGGCAATCTTCGGAAGGCGACGACTCCGAGTCCGAGAGCCAGGACAATGCCGACCAAGGCAGCGCGCCTGACAATGACGCAGATGATACCAATGATGATGCCGACAAGGCGGATTCTGGTTCATCTTCTCAGTCGGGGCCAGATAAGGATGGCGACGACACTCAGGTGGGCGAGTCCGACGCTTCATCTGATTCAGATGATGGTGACGGGGGTGACTCCGACACATCCTCGAATCAAGGTGATTCTGACGATGAGTCTAAGCGCCGCAAGGCGTTGCGGGATGCGATCAGCGGCAACGCTGAGGACTATCCCAAGCTGACCGGCGAGAAAGTGGCCGCGCAGCTTGAGCAGTCAGCGAGCGGCGATGCTTCGCCGATGGCCCAGCCATCCGATGAGGCGGACTCCAGTGCCGGCGATCAAACGCCGGATGCGGCGCTTCTCCACGATGGCGTCATTGATGCGATGGCGGTACGTCAAGCCAGTGCGCGGCTACGCTCGCGTCTGGCGGGGCTGATTCAGGCCGAAAGGCTTGAGTACAGCCATCGCTCCCGCACAGGTCGGAGAATCGACCGGCGGGCCTTGCCGAAGTTGAGAACGGGCGATCCTCGGATTTTCCGGTCTCAGATCAGTGTCGAAGCGGTCAATACGGCTGTTACCGTGTTGCTGGATCGCTCCAGCAGCATGAGTACTGGCAATCGTATTGGCGTTGCTCGTGAAGCTGCTTTGGCGTTGACGATGGCGGTTGAGGAAACCGAGGGCGTGAATGCTTCTGCATTTTCGTTTCCCGGAACCAATGGCATCGGTGTCAACACGCATCGCGTTGATGTCATGCATCGCCGAGGCCGGCGGGTCGACTCGGGTCGCTTTGGTATTTTCGCCTCTGGCGGAACGCCGCTAACCCAAGCGGTGTGGTATGCCGGGTGGGATTTGTTGTTGGCCGACGAACCGAGAAAGATTCTCGTGGTCGTCACAGACGGTGAAGCCCGTGACCCCGGCTCAGCACGGGATGTTCTTGAGCGATTGCGCGCTGATGGTGTGGAGACACTGGCTATCGGGATTCAAACCCCGATCAGCCCGACTCTGTTCCCTGAGCACGCGGTCATCAAAAATGTCTCTGAGTTGGCCGGTCAGTTGTTTTCCATGATGGAAGGCAAGCTGGTACCCGCTGCCTGACCCCAGCCATAACCCCTGTCCGGGTTTCATGCATTTGCATCCTTCCCGGACAGGGGAAAGGTGCGTCTGGAGGTATCTATGAGCAATACAACAGCGGCCCCAATGCTTGGGGTTGTTCTCGATGGCGATGGACTCGTGGTGGGCGTAACCACCAACGATCCGTCGCTTGAGGGAATACCGGTTGCTGTCATCGACAAGGGATGCGAATTCCTTTCCGATGACGAAACAACCGGAATCAACCGTGACGGCTTTCCGGCCTTTGATGCTCTGACCTATCGGGTCGGCGGCGTCTACAAGGCCGATTTCGACCTCATCGATCTCTGATTTCAGGACGTTGAGGATTTTCCCCTTGGGGCACGGCTCCGCAAGGGGTGGTGTCTCGTTGTAACAAATGGAGGCGCCATGAGCGAACTCAAATGGTATTTCCAGCGTTTGCTGGAGTCGTGGGGCTACGGTTCCTGCGATGTCTCTTGGGACGCCAGTGGCGCGCCCGAGTCATGGTCGGGATTTGTCGGCAATCCACGCCGGTTGCTGTTTCGCATCGGGGTGGATGAACCGGTTATCCGGGCCATAGAAGACAGCAGTTATGACCTTTGGGTTGACGGTGACAGCGCATGCTTAAAACCACGCGTTGGCCGAGGCAGCATGGGCGTAGTCGATACTACGGTATTGAACCAGGTCGAGTGTGATCTGGAGTCCAGGCTGCGGGCAGTGGCCAAGACCCGATCAAGGTATGCCAAAGCTACGCACGTCGGGGCTGATTTCCATGAAGTTGTCGCCCGCTACAGCACACGAAATCTTCGTGTTTGCGTAGCCAAGCATACGGCAGACCTAAGACCCTGGCCGATGCTTGATCCTGTAGACCAGTATTTGCGGATCAACCGGCTTGCCAAAGGCGAGGCCGAGGTCTTCGATTTGGTCGTTGAGATACAACCCAGAAACGGGTTTTGTCACAGCCTTCGGGTGATGAATGTCACCGACGACGGAAATGGATTTCGTTGGCGAAGACTGGCAATCGAGGCAATGCACCAAATGGACATTGCCACGAGACGCAGGATCAACCGGATCAAGGAGCATGACCTTTCTGTTCCAACGCGGCAATAGCCGCATATAACGCGCCATTTCGCCTGATGCGAGCGCCCCGTTCTGGGTAGCTTCATTGGGAGGCGCATCTTTGTAACCCCGCCGGGGCAGCACGCCCCGCAATGGGGTGGGTTGTGTCCGGCATTTCTTCTAGGAGGATTGCTATGGAGCAAAAACCGCTCGACAGGGCACTCGACATGGCCGAAGGCCGATGGGAGTGGATATTCAAAACCCTGGCCCCCGAGCTGGATGAGGCCATGAAGATGGCCGAGGTCTCCGAGAACGGGCATACCTATTGTCCTGTTCATACCGGCGACAACGGCGACGCTTTCAGGCTTTTCAAAACCTGGAAGCAGAATGGGTCGGGCGTTTGCAACAGTTGCGGCGCAAGTACCAACGGCGTTGCCATGTTGGCGTGGCTCAAAGGCGCGCCATACAAGGCAGTGCTTAGAGAGCTGTTCCAGTTGCTCGACGACGGGACTATTCCGGCCGTCAGGCATGTGGCAACAGAGGCTGAGCAAGCTGAGTCAGAGGCTGAGTTGGTAGCGCGCAGCACGCGCAATGCCAATCAGGTGCGGCGCATCTGGGATGAATCCATCCCTGTTACGCACCCAGGGGCCGAGTTGGCGAGGCTTTACTTTGCCAGCCGTGGACTGGAGCCGTGTACCGATCCTTATCGGGTTCGTTTTCACCCGTGCCTGTATTACCGGGACAAGAGCGTGAAGATGGAGCTGCCGGGGTTGGTGTTTCGCACGGTGGATGCATTGGGGCGCGCCACGACGCTGCATCGGATATTTATCGATCCGGCGTCAGGGCGCAAGGCCAATGTGTCTATTCCCAAGCGGCTCATGTCCTACCCCAAAGCCTGGCGAAAGCTATCGGGTGGCGGAATTCGGCTGTGTGACGCCGGGCCTGAAATCGGAGTTGCCGAAGGCCCGGAGACCGCATGGGCGGTGCATCTGGCCACCGGATTGCCGATGTGGTCGGCCGTGTCGGCGGAGATGCTGGAACGAATCCAGTTTCCCTTGCAGACGCGAACGATCTGGGTTTGGCTCGACAAAGACCTTGAAGGCCGAGGCCAACTGGCTGGTCAACGATTGGTCGAACGGCTTTGGCGAGAAGGGCGAGAGGCTGGCGCGTTTGTGCCGGACTTGCCCATCGAGCCTGGTAAGACCTCGGTTGACTGGCTGGATGTCTATGTTCGCCAAGGCAGCGCGGGTTTTCCTGAGCGTCCCGACGTACCCGAACAGGGGCAGGGGGCGCGACATGGTTGATCCAAGCGTTCGCTACGGTGTCATCGACTTTCGGCACATGTCGACCGAGCCTGGCGGTATAGGGCCTTTGGCCCCGCCCGCCGGGTGGTCTGGCAGCACCGATGACTACGTGTCCTTTCTACGGCGCCGTTATCGTGACACTGGGGGGCGACAGCACCTCATCGTTGCGGCACGGACATGCCGGGAGCAAGGCAGCTCGGTCATCGCCGATGGTGCAAACAAAGCTGCGGCGCTTCGTGTGCTGCGAAAGCTGGACGAGGCCATACGTCTGGGCTGAATCGTATCGGCTCGACGGCCGCATTGACTCGACCCCATGGCCCCCTTATGGGTGGCTATGGGGTCTTTTTTTACCAAGTCAACAAAAAATAGCGGCAAATAACATGGCATTTCCTTCTTTTTATTGTCTTGCCATGGCTTACTTTGATCTTGCGATGAAATAGGACACTTGCTGCTTTCGCCTTTTCCGGCAACATTAAAGGCAGCATATGGAGGATGTTATGCGTGTTTCTTTTTGGCTGGTTGAGCCTCATCGCATCCCCGTGTTTGTTGACATTGGGGGTGTCAAATGAGCCTGGAAACCTACAAGGCTTGGAGCATCATGGATACGGGCCGTGCTATACGCCTGCCCTATATGTCTCCAGGCCACCGCGAGTGTGTGTTGCCCAAGGATCAGCTCGCCCAACTTGCGAGCATGACCCTGCGGCAGAAGGCCGTTTTTGCCAGCGTGTTTCCTTATAGAGCCCGTCCTGGCCAGCCGCGCGCCCTTGCGTATTGGTGGTCGGTGATGATCAAACAAATCAGGGCTTTGTCTCCGGGGAACGCGCCTGAAATTACCGTGTCACCAGCGGCTGATACAAATCACCAGGGGCTGTATACGGCGAACCTGTACGAGCGCATCGCGTGGGTGGCAGCCGACGATGTGGGCCACCGGCGCGGTAACTTGCCCAGCGACACGATTAGCGCCCTCCGAGGTATGTCCCGTTATCAACATATTGTTCTGGCGCAGCGGCTGTTTGCTGCCGGCCATGTGGATTTGCCGTGCGGTGAGTCCAGTGACTGGTGGCAAGGGCATGTGTCTGCGGCCTCGGTTGACACATTCCCGCAGCAGCGGTGCTCCAGCGTCGCGGCCGCCAATGAAAACGAATGGCTCGAACATATGAGATTACTGAGCAGTTAGCACGATTTTCCCACGACAGCCATAAGGGGGGGGTATGTTGACCTCTGAAAATCAGTCATTTTACGACACCGCAGAACACGAATACCGCGAACAGCATTCGATAGAGAATCTGTATGAGGCAAGGTGCCTTGCCATGGAATTGGCCAAGCGCGGTATGCGCAAGAAGGTCATCCCGCACCTGTTGCCGGCCGCATGTCCCTGCGATACCGAGCTGAATCGTCTGTACGAGGAACTTCGCACGCGCGGCATTCGGCCTAACGCCGGCCGCTTGCCTAAATCCTGCGTATCGATATTCATGACCCCGGAAGAATGCATTGCTGCGTCACAACTCCTGCTGAGTTACAACGTCTGGCGCAAGCCCGAGTGGCAGATCGATCCCTGGGCCATATGTCATGTGTGGGATGAGCGCCCTTGCAAGCTGCATTTTGCCATTGATGCCACCGTTTTGTGGTTTCTGGCCCGTGATCAGAGAACCAAAGAGGTGTATCTCGAAAAGTGCCCCGACTGCCACGCTCAGCATATATATTTCACGGAGCTGGCACCGGGCGCCAAGCGCAATCGTTGCCCCTACTGCATGCTGGCCGGGGGCGCCAAGCCGCGCAAGCAGCGGAAATAAATAAGCCCAAGAACCCCGATATTTCGGGCGCCCAGGCGGCTTTATCGGCGCTAGCATCGCGGGTATGTGTACCGATGCGCGCGTATGGCTGGTGATGATATTTGTTTGCGCTGGAGCCCTTGCGGCTCCGGCGCAGGCTGCATCCGCTCAATCACGGGGCATGCCATTTCGCGCCGGGCCGCCCGAGGGTTGGTTTTGGTATAACCTGCCGCCGCCTCCGCCCGAGCCGGTCAAACCGCCCGAGCCGGAGCCCAAGCCGCCGGTGGCCATGAAGCCGATGCCAGAGCCCAAGGCGCCCGTACCAGCCGCGCCAGCCGGGCCGGCTGCGTATTCAGCCAAGTGGCTTGAGGACAACCTGCCCAAGTATCGTCGCCGCGCCATTGATGCGCCCCCGCGCCAAAACGTCATGGCCTATATGTTTCTCCAGCGCCTGGCAATGGACAAGGCTTCACGTTTTGCTTCGGCCGTCGAGGCGGTCGTCAAGACGACGCCGTATCTCGACGAAACCACCCGCTGGCCTGTCAGTTCACTGGGCGCGCAGCTTGCCGACCGGCGCCGCAATCAGCGCCGGAGCCTGGTCATGAAACAACTCAGCAAGCGCTTCGGTCTCTGGTATTTCTATTCCGGCGCCCAAACCT